>ERZ1027273.540-NODE-540-length-11625-cov-4.597666_pt1 | contig 11625 bp, 5 predicted proteins | sample MGYA00519256_ERZ1027273 | MGnify/ENA primary metagenome ERZ1027273 (study PRJEB26926, sample SAMN06164431) | human gut metagenome | biome: ENVO:00009003; feature: ENVO:2100002; material: ENVO:00002003 | host: Homo sapiens | place: USA | collected 2012 ...
ACGAGATCTGCGCATGTCTCGTGGGCTCGGAGATGTGTATAAGAGACAGCCGCTGTACGGTGCGGTTCCTGCTGTCAGATTTCCGTCATCCCACTCATTATCTCCGGTCAGTTTACGGATTTCTTCCATTCCCGCACGAACCGGCTTCTGGATGAAGATATTATTGTAGAACCGGCAGTCACCGTGAAGAACCGTCATAAATCCGTTGATCTCCGTGCGATGCGGCACATGGTACGGTGTGTAGCGTGGCGACGGCAGCTTTTCGGAGCCATTGTTGACACCGCGGCCGACAGCAGTAAACGATCCCGCGATCAGGTTATGTACTACCGCAACACCCTGCGTTGCCAGCTTCATCGCGCGGTCCGAAAGCAGTACGTTATTGTCCACCAGTGTCGGTCCGTGGGAAATTTCAATAAAGATATCCTCGCCGATACCGTCCATACCTTCTGGATTTGCATTTTCCTCGTTCGGCAGCGTATTGTCATGGAACAGGTTCTGCGTAACACGTGTGCCCTGTGCCTGCCAGTCGAGCCAGAGGCCTCTCGTACAGTGATGGAAATGGTTTCTTCGAATGATCACATCGATTGCTGCATGCATCTTGATGCCGCCGATCTCCGCACCCGCAAGGTTCTGTTTATTATTGATATGGTGAATGTGGTTATCCTCAATAATCGAGAACACACCGCCTAAGTGGCCTACAATACCCGTCTGTCCACAGTCATGGATGTTGCACCGGCGGATGATGTGGCTTCCGATGTTTTCCTTTGTCCATCCCTCCCGCTGCGCCTGGCAGATACAGTCACGCTCCGTCTGTGTGCCATCTTTGAATTTCCATTTGAGCCATTTATTGTCATTGTTCGGCTGTCTGTATTTTCCAAGTGAAATGCCCGAGCACTTCGAATCTGAAATCTCACAATCCTCGATGATCCATCCCTTTGACCAGTGCGGGCCGACCATTCCTTCCTGATATGCCGTCGGCGGAGCCCACTGGGTTGCCGCCTGTTTTACAACAAAGCCGGACAGCGTGATATAACCAATGCCCTCCTTCGATGGATAAAAGCAATTCTCGCGCACATTAATTTCCACCGTTTCCTCATTCGGGTTTTTCCCCTGGAAATTCACATAGAAAACGGTCTCATTCTTCTCTTCGTCCTGCTCCACATACCAGGTGTAAACCGTGAATGCCTGATCCCAGGATTTTTTATAGATCTCCGGCTTTTTCACCTGATCCAGACTTGTCACCTCATACATAGATTTTCCATTCAGATACACTTCTCCGGTGTGTGCCGTGTAGGATGCGATAAACCAGTCACCGCTGACCAGTGTCGTATATGGATTGTAATCCCCAAACAATCCGTTCGAAACGCGCGCTGTCCACACATCACCTTCCAAATGCTCCCAGTTATCCACAATTTCCGCACCGGTAATCACAGCTTTTCCCGGTTCCACAGAACGGTACACAATTCTTGCATCCTCACATCCCGCATTCGCCGGATCTACATATTCCCGATATACGCCAGGCGCTACAAGCACCTCGTCGCCGGGCATTGCAATTTTTGCCGCCTCGGAAATCGTCTGAAATGGATATTCCTTCTGCCCATTTCCGCTTCGCACAGCATTTCCATCTACATAAATCTGCATTTTTCGCTTACCTCTCACTTCTTCACTTTTCATAAACTTTTATTGTGAATTTTCGCCAAAATCACATCACTCTTTTTCCGATTTCTGCCGTTCTTCACAATTTTCATATCTTAACCATAATACAGATCCTCGTAAAACACTACTTATATATTGCCGATCATTGCCCAGATGTTTCGATTTTTTCTATATTTTTTCTCTCTTCTGTTGTATAATACCGTTTATCAGATACGGAGGATTCTTTTGCCATGAAAAACGATTCGACTTCTTTTTTCGAAAACAATCATTTTGCTAACAGCTATGTTTACGATATCTCTATTTCGCATGTCCCCGCCTATTTCGGTCTGCACTGGCATCACTATATCGAAATTGTGCTTGCACAGGATAACGGCATTATCTATGAAGTAAATGGAGAAACCTTTCCGCTAAAGCCCGGTGATCTTCTTTTTATCTGGCCCGGCGAGCTGCACGCTGTTTCCACAACCAACAGAGAACATCGCCTGATCATGCTTCAGCTCGATGCAGATTTTCTGGAAAAACGCGTGGATTTCCAGTCTGTTGCTTATCTTTTTTATCAGATCCGTCTTCTGAATCAGAACAACTTCCCGGAAATCGAAAAGCTTCGCGGATTTCTGACAGAGCTGCGCAGGCTCTCCCTCTCCGGTATCAGTTTTTCCGAACTGCGCGGATGCGTTCTGCTATATCAGTTTTTTATTCTGCTCGGCGAAAATCTCTCCGTGCCGACCGAAACTGCCGCACCGCAAAAAACAGGCCATTCCGCACAGGTACACCGCCAGATGGTTGCTGCATGTACCTGGATCTCAAGTCACTGCACCGAACCGGTTTCCCTGGAAGAAGCATCAAAAGTCGCCGGATTCTCCCGCTGCCATTTTTCCAAGCTGTTCCGCGCATACACCGGCCTCTCCTTCACGGATTTCGTCACCAGGGAACGGCTCCATATCGCCGAAAACCTGTTAAAAAAACCGGATCTCACGATCACCGAAGTGTCGCTCGAATCCGGTTTTAACAGTATTTCTACGTTTAACAGAGTCTTTTTGAAATCAAAAAATGTAAGCCCTACCGACTTCCGTCAGATGTACCTGCAATCCTATCAGAAATAGACTATGAATTCGGCATGGCCTCCGGTCTTTCGCAGGTGGATGGAACCTTCTCAAATGCACCCGTTTCCGCACTCTTCATAATCTGATCGATCGTATCGAGTACGTGATATGCCATTTTGGCACTCGCACGGTTTGGTCTGCCCTCGGCAATTGCTTCTGCCATCTCAGATGGGCCAAGACCACGGCTGTTTTCGCTGTAATCAAAGCCATAATGTAAAACTTCCGGAACAGCCTGCTGTGTCCAGTCTTTTACACCCGGAATATAGACAACATCGCCGCCGAAATTGTTCGGATCAACAAGCTTTAAGATACCTTTTTTACCGTAAATGGTGAATACCGCCTGATCATTGATGACGCTGTCACCATTGACGCAGAATGTACCGGTCACACCGTTTTTCATTTCCAGAATGGTAAAGACCTGACTTTCGTTTGTATAGTCAAATTCCTGTCCGTATTCCGGGCTGCCCGGAATGATGTTCACACGCTTCGCCGCAAGGTTTCGCACGGACGATACAACGCGATCCACCGGACCAAAAAGACTCACAATTGCCGTCAGATAATAAACACCGAAATCGTAGCAGATACCGCCGCCCGGCATCCGCAGAAAACGAAAGATGCTCGCCAGCAAATCAAGATCGCGGTTTGCGCATGCTTCGAAAGATGTCACCTCGCCGATCAGCCCGTCGTCGATCGCTTTTCTTGCGGTCTGCAGTGCCGATCCAAGGAAGGTGTCCGGTGCGGAACCGAGATAGAGATGTTTCTCCTCTGCCAGCCCGATCAGTTTCGCTGCCGTTTCCGGTGCGAGGGTCATTGTTTTTTCAGTGTAAACGTGTTTTCCGGCTTCCAGTGCCTGACGGATCAGCCCCTCGTGGGTCGGTGCCGGTGTCAGAATGACTACCATTTCAATCGACGGGTCTGCCAGAATTTCCTCGTAGGTACAGCCCTTGATGCCATACTGCTCTGCTTTCTTTTTCGCATGTTCAAGATGGCCTGCACAGCATGCTGCTACCTCAAGATTCTCAAAGTTATGAATCATGTTCGTCAGATAAATATCACTGATCGCTCCGCAGCCGACAACGCCGACTCTCATTTTTTTCGTTTCTGTTGTTCCCATTTGTAAAAATCCCCTTTACTCTTTGTTTTTTGATCCTGTTCTGATAAAAACCCTTATCTTTTTTATACAACGAAATGTCTGAAAAAACAAGCATTCCGGCTCATATTTCACTTTCAAAATGAAAAAACCGCCCACGGTTTCTGCAGATTCTCTGCATCACCGCGGACGGCCTTTTTCTGTTGTTTACTCCACGCTTTTCAGCGATTCAATCATATCAATTTTTCTTAACCGGTAGAACATCATAAAGTTGACGAACAGGGCAAACGCCATGGTAATCAGGGCGCTCCAGCCGTAGCTCCGCGGGAACACGTTTCGTCCGAACATCATCATATCGACCTCGACGGTCTGAATTACGCAATGATGTAAAAACGTTCCAATTCCCATGCCCGCGATAACGCCGAACAGTGTCAGCACCATGTTTTCCCGGTACACGTACGATGCCACCTCGCCGTCGAAGAAGCCGAGCACTTTCAGCGTTGCCAGCTCTCTCTGTCGTTCGGTGATGTTGATGTTGTTCAGGTTGTACAGCACCACAAACGCCAACAGGCCCGCCGATACGATCAGCACCACGATGACGATGTCGAGGGAACGAAGCATGTTGTCAATCTGATCAATCAGGTCGGATGTGAACGAGATTGCCGCTACACCGTCGTACGTCATGATTTTTTCTCCGAGTGCTGTCTCATAATTGCCCGACGTGTCCTGATATTTCATCAGAAGCTGGTTGTAGTCCGGCGCTCCGCCGAACAGCTCCTCGTAGAGATCCGGGGCCAGATACAGGTAATGGCGCACGTAGTTTTCGACGATGATCGAAATCTTTACGTCCACAATATCATCGCCTTTTTTCAGCTGAACCGTGTCGCCTGCTTTTACGCCGAGCATCGTTGCTGTCTTTTCGCTGATGGCTGCGCCGCCGTCGGTCGGGAATTCGTAAACTTCTCCGCTTTTCCGGTCTCGGAAGGCATAGAAGTCATTGAAATTCGTCAGTTCTTTCGGCACTTCAAGCACTGCATCCACGGTCTTTTTGTCGGTCTGCAGTTCGATGTTCTGGCAGTACATTTCCAGCAGCTCATCGATGCCGCTGTAGTTTTCCAGATCGGTCTGCAATGCTTCTTTTTCGGATTCATCCACATCTGAATTCAGCACAGCATTCGCCTGATAGGTGAAGAGGCTGACGAACTGGTTTTTCGCAATCGCGGTGATGGAATCCTGAAGGCCGAAACCGACGAGGATCAGACCCATGCATCCGCCGATTCCGATAACGGTCATGAAGAATCGTTTTTTATACCGCACCAGATTCCGCACGGTTGATTTCTGCGTAAAGTTCAGATGTTTCCAGAGTACGCCGATGCGTTCCAGGAAAATCCGTTTGCCGTTTTTCGGTGCTTCCGGCCGCATCAGCTCTGCCGGACCTGCGGCGAGTTCTTTGTAGCATGCCGCGATCGTCGCCACGCCGGTGCAGGCTGCACTCGCCAGAATCGCAAGGCCTCCCTGCTCCCAGTTCAGCAGGGTCATGTAATACGGAAGTCCGGTATACAGCATGCCGTAGGCATTCATAATAACCCAGGGCAGGATTTTTTCTCCAACCACCACGCCCGCGAGAGCGCCGGATACGGTGGAGAGCATCGCGTATGCGAAATATTTAAAGGCGATCACGCCGTCGGAATAGCCGAGGGCTTTTAACGTTCCGATCTGCTGACGCTGTTCCTCGATCATTCGTGTCATCGTCGTCAGGCTGACGAGAGCAGCCACGAGGAAGAAGATAACCGGGAAGAATTTTCCGATATTCGAGATACGGCCGGCATCCTGACCGAAGCTCTCAGTTGACGTTACCTTATTCCGTCCCCAGACGTACCACGTTGGTTTTTTCAGGTCTGCGAGTGTTTTCTCACCGTCCGCAATTTCCTGCTTCGCATCCGCGATTTCTGGTTCGGCGTCGGCTTTTGCTTTTTCATATTCGGCTTTGCCGTCCTCAAGTTCCTTTTCTTTATCGGCAATTTCCTGTTTCGCATCCGCAAGGGAGATTTTTCCGTCGGCGATTTCCTGTTTCGCGTCGGCAAGCTGGGTTTCTCCGTCGGCAATCGTCTGCTTGGCTTCGGCGAGCTGACTTTCTCCACTGGAAATTGTCTGCTTTGCAGCGGCAAGCTGGGCCTCACCCGACTGAATCGTCTGTCGGTACGATGCAATCTGCTGTTCCCCATCAGCAAGCTGGGCTCTGGCAGCCGCAAGCTGAGTTTCTCCGTCTTTTAATTTACTGCGATTCGTCTCAATCTGAGCTTCTCCGTCGGCAATCGCTGCTTTGGCGGATGCAAGCTGGGCTTCGCCATCCTCAATCTGTTTCTGATAAGCTTCTGCTTGTGCTTCTCCATCCTGAAGCTGGGCAAGAGCCTCTGTAATCTGAGCTTCGCCGCTTTCCAGTTCTTCTTTTGCAGAAGCAATCTGTGCCTCGCCTGCGGCGCATTCCTGCTCTTTTTCTGTTAATTGTGCATCTGCAGCGGCAAGCTGACTTTCTGCGTCGGTAATCTGAGCTTCTGCAGCCGCAAGCCGGGCTTCCGCATCAGCGCTTGCTGCTTCAAACGCTGCGATGTTTTGTTCCAGAAATGTTTTCTGCTCCTGCATCGTGAAAAGCTGCTGTGCTAACTCTGTCTGCTTTGCTTCCAGCGCAGTTTTCTGTTCCAACAGGGATACATATGCTTCATCTTCCTCCGTCAGTCCGTCAAGCTGAGCCTCAATCACCTCGATCTGACCAGTCACTTCTGTCTGCGCAGCCTCCACCATCGGAAGCTGCCTGGAAATCTGGGCTAACTGATCCTTGGCTGTCTCATACTGACTCTTCTGTTCTTCATACGCTGCCTTCTGCGCTTCATACTGTGTGCGTCCTGCAGCGGTTTCTGCTTTCTTGTTGTCCAGTTCCTCGCGTGCAGCGGAAAGCTGCTCCTTTGCAATATTCAATTCCGTTTCTTTTTCGGAAAGCTGCTCTTTTGCAGTATTCAGCTCCGTCTGCTTCCGAGTCAGTTCGGTTTTTGCCGCCGAAAGCTGCGTCATTTTTTCCTCTAACTCTTTTTTGCCGGATGCCAGTTCTGTTTCTTTCTCTGCAAGCTGTGCTTTTCCGTCGGAAAGTTCTTTCGCTTTTGCCTCAAGTGTGGTTTTTCCACTTGCAAGTTCATCGGCTTTCTGATTCAGCTCCGCTTTTCCGCTTTCCAGCTCTGCCGCCTTTGCTTCCAGCGTCGCTTTTCCGCTCGCAAGTTCCGCCTCTTTATCTTTCAGCGTTGCCTTGCCGGATGCCAGTTCCTGCTCTTTATCGGCGATGGTTGCTTTCGCACTGAGAAGTTCCTGCTCTTTGTCCGCAATCGTCACTTTCGCGTCGGCAAGCTGCTGTGCACCGTCATCCAGCTCTGTTTTTGCGTCCGCTAATTTCTGCTCTGCATCAGCGACCTGCTGTTTTGCATCATCAATCTTTTCCTGTCCTTCGGTTTTGACTGCCGTATACCGCCGGTCGCACGCCGCATCCTCGAGCGCTTCAATCTTCGTCTGTACAGCCTTCACCGTCTCATCATACGCATCGCTGTAGCTCGCCTCTTCCTGTGCGCCGTCCGCCTGGACGTAAATCTCTGTATAGAGATCCGAGGTAAATGTCTCCGGAAGCAGCAGTGCAAAACTGTTGATGCTTCCGTTTCCAATCGAGCCCGTTCCCCGGTTCAGATCCATATAATAAGGGAGTGTCGCCGAACCAACAATCGTAAACGTGTCCCCGGTCAGCGAATCTGAGAGCGGATCCTCCGTTCCGGAAGTGAACGTTACCTGATCTCCGATCTCACAGCCGGAACTTTTTAGAAACTGCGTATCAACAAGAATTTCATCCTCTTTCTCCGGCATCCGTCCCTCGACCACGCGCGGCTCATTCACACCGTCCGTCAGCGCAATCAGCTTCACAACCTGCTCGCTCTCGCCGATGTCATGCAGCACTTCCACCGTTTTTCCGCCGTAGACCGCTTTCACGCCATCCGTCTTCGCGATATCCGCCAGATCATCGTCTGTCAGCCCCAGCGTTCCAAGGACTTTCAAATCCATATAATTTACTTCATCATAATACCGGTCCGCCGAAACCTTCATATCTCCTTCCGCCGACCGAATGCCCGAGAAAAACGCCGCGCCAAGAAGCACGATGAAAAAGACTGACAGAAACCGCCCCTTGTTCTTTGTGATTTCCCGGATAAAGTCTTTTCGAAATGCTCTCATCGTCCACCTACCATTCTATCTCTTCCACCGGCGTCGGGTTCTCATTTGTTTTCATTCCCGCCACTTTTCCGTTTCGGATTTTAATCACGCGGTCCGCCATCGGTGTCAGCGCCGAGTTGTGAGTGATGACAATGACCGTCATCCCCTTCTCCCGGCAGGTATCCTGCAGCAGCTTTAAGATCGCTTTTCCCGTCACATAATCGAGCGCGCCGGTCGGCTCATCGCAGAGCAGCAGTTTCGGATTCTTCGCCAGCGCACGCGCAATCGCCACACGCTGCTGCTCTCCGCCCGAAAGCTGCGCCGGGAAGTTATTCATTCTCTCTTCCAGCCCAACCTCCGCAAGCACCTCCGACGCATCCAGCGGATGCCGGCAGATCTGCATCGCCAGCTCCACGTTTTCAAGTGCCGTCAGGTTCTGCATCAGATTATAAAACTGAAAAACAAATCCAATATCCTCCCGCCGGTACTGGATCAGCTTCTTGCCGCGGTATTTGCTGATTTCCGCGCCGTCCACCAGCACCTTTCCTGAAGTCGCTGTGTCCATTCCGCCTAAAATATTCAGCACCGTCGTCTTACCCGCACCGCTCGGTCCAACAACAATCACAAACTCACCCTTTTCCACATCAAAGCTGATCCCATCCGCAGCCTTGATGGTAATCTCACCCATTTGATAGGTCTTGGTTACATCCTGAAGACTCACATATCCCGCCATGCCGCCGTGTTCCTCCTATGCAAAAAATCGATATTTCCTATTTCTTTTATTGTATCAATCTACAGCCGCGGCGGCTAGTCCTAAGTGGACGAATTTACTGTTTTTTTATAAATGGCATCCCCCCTTTATTTCAATACTGCCCTGATCATACATCTTATCCCAACCAGAATAATCACCACCTCCTGTAATCTCTGTGCCATCTCCATCGCAGCCATGCCCTCTGCTGCCTTCCCGTTCAAAAATATTTCCAGAACGCATCATCCTCTGTCACTCTCCTCTCAGATCTTAACCACTCCTCCCAGGCCGCCTACCAGACGTGCGAACGCCTCTTCCAATTTACCGCATCTTTTTCCACAGAAACACACACAAGTTTGACAATTTATGATACACTAAGCTAAGTGACATCAATTCTGAATGTTCTGTGCTCTGCCGCAGATTTTTCGGAACTGAAATTGACTTTTCGATGCATAAACCAAACGATTTGTGGCATACGAAGAAAGGAATTCTTATGAAAATTATCTTTATCCGCCACGGTGAACCGAATTATGAGATTGATTCGCTGACTGAAAAGGGCTGGCGTGAGGCTGAGCTGCTTTCGAAGCGCACGGCGAAATGGAACGTCACCGATTTTTACTGCTCGCCGCTCGGACGCGCGAAGGATACGGCTTCTTTTACGCTGAAAAATGCGGGCCGCGAGGCCGAAATTCTTCCGTGGCTGCGGGAATTTGATGCGCCTGTCCTTGATCCGGAGACCGGAAAACGCCGGATTCCGTGGGATTTTCTGCCGGATGTGCTCGATGCGAACCGGGATCTCTATGATCATGATCTCTGGACACAGAACCCGATCATGAAAACCGGAAACATGGATGAAAATTATCGTGTCGTAACGGACGGACTCGATGCGCTGCTTGCTCGCTACGGTTATGTACGCGACGGCTACCGCTACCACGCTTCAGATGAAACGAACCGCGAAGCTGTCATCGTCTGCTTCTGCCATCTCGGCGTTACCTGCGTCGCGCTGTCCCATCTGCTCAACACAACGCCGGTGCAGCTCTGGCAGGGCCTGTTCCTGGCGCCGACTTCCGTCACGATCGTCGGAACGGAAGAGCGCAAACCAGGCGAAGTGTACTTCCGCTGCCAGACCGTCGGCGATGTCCATCACCTGCTTTCTGCGGGCGAACCGGTTTCGTATTATGGAGCGTTTAACGATCCATTCCAATTTTAACATCCGTAGACAAGAAGTCCCTCGCTTCTAAAGCGGTGGGATGAATTGTTAAAAGAAACATAACGGCAGTGGCGGGCGGAGAGAAATCGGTATCCTCCACTGACATGAGGCAAGTCACAGTCGAACTATTTTCGACATGTCAGACTCCGTGAAAATACCGACTGTGAGGTTCACACAACAGAAAAGGTATAAAACATGAGATATCAGATCAGAAATGCAAAAGTACAGTTTGGCGCGGATACGATTTTAAACAGTGTGAATTTCGAAATTCACGATACAGAAAAAATTGCAATTGTCGGTAGAAACGGCTGTGGAAAAACGACGCTGCTGCGGCTGATTGCCGGGGATATTGAGATGAGTAATCTGGACAGCGACGAGACCTGCGGGATTACAATGAGCGGAAAACAGAACATCGGTTTTCTGCGCCAGATTAATTTTACCGATGGAGATGTGCCGGTAAAAGAGGAGCTGGAGAAGGCTTTCTCAGAAGTCTTTGCGTGCGAGGCACGAAAAAAGGAAATCGAAAAGCTGCTCGCCGAGACGGAAGATCACAAAAAGCTGCTGGCGGAGTACGATTTTCTGGAGAGGAGAATCGAGAGTCTGCACGGGTACAGCTGGAAAAAAGATATGGAAACGATGTTCCAGAAATTTGGTTTTGCGCTCGAAGATCTGGAAAAACCGATCGGTGAATTTTCGGGCGGACAGCAGACAAAAATTGCCCTAATTCAGCTCCTCTTACAGCGCCCGGACATCCTGCTTCTGGACGAGCCGACCAACCACCTCGACATCGCTGCAGTGGAGTGGTTGGAAAATTATCTGAAAAGCTACGAAAATGCCGTTATCATTGTATCACATGACCGCATGTTTCTGGACCGCGTGATTGATGTGACGTATGAAATCGAATACGGTGACATCAAACGGTATCCGGGAAATTATTCGGCATTTGTGAAACAAAAAGAAGAAGCACAGATCAAACAGGAAAAAGACTATGAAGCGCAGCAGAAGGAAATCGAGCGTCTGACGGCGTGGATTGAAAAATGGAAAAACACACCGACAAAAGTTGCGGCCACCCGTTCGAAACGAATGGCGATCGAGCACATGGTAAAAATTGAGAAACCGCGGCGGTTTGACACGAGGACATTCCACGCCTTATTCTATCCGGTACGCGAAAGCTATACGGATGTGCTCACGATGAAGAAACTGAAAATCGGATACGATACCGTCCTGAGCGAGGTTTCGGCCGTCATCAAAAAAGCAGAACGGATTGTGATCATCGGAGAAAACGGAAAAGGAAAATCGACGCTTCTGAAAACCGTTGTGGGCGAAATCAATCCACTGGGCGGAAGTTATCAATTTGGAAACCGCGTGGATTTTGCCTACTTCGATCAGCACAAAGCAGTCAACCAGAAATTCGACCCGGAGCAGACGGTGCTCGACTATTTCTGGAGTCTTTATCCGAACCTGCTTCGCAACGATGTCCGAAGCGCACTGGGAGCCTTTCTGTTTTCCGGTGAGGATGTCGAAAAGAAAATGGGGCAGCTCTCCGGCGGTGAAAAAGTGCGGCTGGAGCTCTGCC
>ERZ1027273.545-NODE-545-length-11546-cov-7.886172_pt1 | contig 11546 bp, 7 predicted proteins | sample MGYA00519256_ERZ1027273 | MGnify/ENA primary metagenome ERZ1027273 (study PRJEB26926, sample SAMN06164431) | human gut metagenome | biome: ENVO:00009003; feature: ENVO:2100002; material: ENVO:00002003 | host: Homo sapiens | place: USA | collected 2012 ...
AGGCTATTCGTCGGCAGCGTCAGATGTGTATAAGAGACAGGACAACTTCCTCATCAACAACAATATAGAACTTAATGCACCGCCGCAGTCGGCAAATGAACCCGTGCTTAAGGTAAGATCGACCTACGAAACAGGTATGTATCTTGTCGGTGACATCGGTGTTGATTTCACAGGCAAAAGCTGGGTAAGCATCAGGAAAAAGGTCGGAAAGGACGAGCTGTACAGCGGAGAATATAACATCAGCGACAGCTTTTCTCCCGAAAAGATAGCACAGGTTGAGCAGTATATGAGATTATTCGGCGGTCTGACGCAGAAGACGCTTACGTCTGCGGATTATTCTTATATCTACGATCACTCGGAATCATCGGGCTATGCGGGAATACGTCTTGCTATGGGAGAAAGCGACTTCAGTGATCGTTTCAATCCGTACTATATGTATTCCTCACAGAGTGTAAGCATTGAATACCTCAAGAACACAAGCATTGTATTCAAGCCGTTTCTTCCCGATAACAACGCCTATATGAAAAATGAGAATTTCAATTACTACGGCGATACGATAATAAGAATAGCTGACAGAAAAAACTGGATGAAGAGCTTTGAAACAAATGTTCTTATTCCGACTAATATAGGAACATTTGTGTTTGCTGACGATGCTATGACCGACAGCGATAAGGCGTCATTGCTTTATTCTCTCGGATTCGGCAGTTACTCGGACGCAATTACATATATCGAAGATAAGAAAGAATATGACCGTTACGTCAGAAACACCTACACCACAGTTCCCGAAAACGAAAAGGAGAACATAAGAAGATTCCTTGACGAATTCGAAGGCAAAGACGGCGATAACGCAGGTACCGTTGATAACGAACTGCTGTATGTATACGGAATGTGCGAGTATCTGCGTTCACATTACGCCTATTCGCTTACAGCCGATAATACCTCCGACAAAAGCAATACTATGCTCGGAAACTTCCTTTTCGGCACAAAGCAGGGACACTGCGCCCTCTATGCCAGTGCAATGACGCTCGCACTGCGTGAAAAAGGTATACCTGCCCGTTATATAACAGGCTTCACAACAGGAAAGCTCGAGCTTAATGAAAGTACGGGAATGTATGAAAAAACCATACACGAAAATTCACTTCATGCGTGGGTCGAAGTATACACGGAGGATTTCGGCTGGCTGCCGTTCGATCCGACAGGCTACGGCGGAAACAGCATCACAGGCGATTATAACGATCCTTCCCAGACGGACGCACCTGTAACTATAGCACCGCCTCAGACGACCTCAACAACGGTAACTACGACCGTGTCCCCGTCGCAGACAACTGCTACGACACCGCCCGTTACATCCGCTCCTTCTGACAATTCTTCGGATAATTCGGGTAACAATCCGGGCAGTGACACACCCGGTAAAACCGATTATTCACTTCTTATAAAGATAGTTTTCGCCGTACTCGGCGTAATTGCGCTTACCGCACTGATATTTGCGTTTATCAAATCGGTAAAGCGTAAAAACGAAAACCGTATGAAGAGCTTCAGAAAGTCAAAGGATACGGTTTCCGCCGTAAAGGATATGTACGGCTTTATTATGAAGCTGTTCGGTACTACCGATCTTGTTCCGTGTGACAATGAGCTTCCGCTTGAATTCGCCGTCCGTGCCGATGAGAAGCTGAAAACGCTCGGAACGGATACAAGCCTTGTAAGAATTATGAACATAATCGAAAAGGCAGAATTTTCAAACGAGGAAATATCCGAGCAGGAGCGTGCCGAGGTTTACTTGTATACAAAACAGCTGTATGCGCTTGTGCTACAGAACTCAGGACGCATAAAAAGAATGTGGATCAAAGTCACTTTTTGACAATTAACTCAATATAATTGTTGTAAAATCCGTGATAATCTGTTATAATTATATCAGAAATAAGCAAAAGCTGCAAAGCGGAAAGGAAATATAATATGAGACTTATAACAAGATCTGATTTTGACGGTCTTGCCTGCGGTGCATTACTGCTTGCGGCAAAGGTCGTTGACAGCTGGATGTTTGCTCATCCGAAGGATATTCAGGACGGGCTTGTTCCCGTAACAGAAAATGACGTTCTCGCAAATGTACCCTTTGCCCCCGGTTGCGGACTTTGGTTTGACCACCATTCAAGCGAGGAAGAACGTCTGAAAATAAAAGGTCATTACAAGGGCGAAAGCAGGATTTCTCCCAGTGCCGCCAGAATTATATATGAATATTACGGCGGTAAGGAGCGTTTCCCGAATTTTGACGATTTGATGCTTGCTGTAGATAAGGTTGACAGCGGACATCTGACCGCAGAAGAAATACTGAACCCTACAGGCTGGATACTTATCGGCTTCCTTATGGATCCACGCACAGGTCTCGGACGTTTCAGAAACTTCAGGATAAGCAACTATCAGCTTATGGAAAAACTGCTTGTCTGCTGTGCGACAATGTCTACAGAAGAAATTCTCAATATGCCCGATATACAGGAAAGAATCAAGCTGTATAACGAACAGACCGAGCTGTTCAAGCAGATGATAGCCGAGCATTCAAGAGTTGAGGGCGATGTTATCATATCCGATATGCGTAATGTCGATCCTATCTATACCGGAAACAGATTTATGATATACAGCCTTTATCCGCATCAGAACATATCCGCATGGATAGTAAACGGAAAGGGCGGAAAAGGATGCTCCGTAGCGGTCGGTTATTCTATACTTAACCGCACGAGTAACGTTGACGTAGGCTCGCTTATGCTCAAGTACGGCGGCGGCGGTCACAGAGCGGTCGGCACCTGTCAGTTCAAGGACGAGGAAATCGAAGAAAAGCTCCCGATGCTGCTTGACGAGCTTGTAAATTACGACAAGTATTATTCTGCAACTCCCGTGTAAAGCACGGCTTTAAATAACGAAAGGTACATATATGACGGTACAGGAATATGCGGTTAAGCTCCGCAGCAATATTTCAAAAATCATAAAGGGCAAGGATGATAAGATAGACCTTGTCATAATGGCTCTTTTAAGCGGCGGTCACGTTCTTCTTGACGATGTTCCGGGAACGGGTAAGACGGTTCTCGCAAAGGCACTCGCAAGAAGCATTGACGCAGGCTTTTCAAGAATACAGTTTACCCCCGACCTGTTACCGTCCGATATTACCGGTATCCACTTTTTCAATATGAAAGAGCAGGAGTTCATGTTCCGTGCGGGTCCTGTGTTCACGAATATTCTTCTTGCCGATGAAATAAACCGTGCTACGCCAAGAACGCAGTCGGCTCTGCTTCAGTGTATGGAAGAAAAGCAGGTGACGATAGACGGAGAGCTTTTTCTGATAGATAAGCCGTTCATCGCACTTGCAACGCAGAATCCCGTAGAAACGGCAGGAACTTATCCGCTTCCCGAGGCACAGCTTGACCGTTTTATGATAAAGCTGTCTGTAGGCTATTCCGACAGGGAATCGGAAATGCAGATACTCGACAATTCAAGAGCGGTTCACCCTGTAGAAAATCTTACTGCCGTAACCGATAAGACAGAGCTTCTTGAAATGATGAACAGGGTAGAGAATATCAAGGTGAACGATGTTGTAAGAGGATACATTGCCGATATAGGAAATGCCAGCCGTCATAACAGCGAGATTAAGCTCGGCCTCAGTACACGAGGACTTATTGCGCTGAAAAATATGTCGCAGGCAAGGGCGGCACTGCGTGGCAGGGAATTTGTAACCCCAGATGACGTAAAGGCAGTCGCACCGTATGTCTGCGTACACAGACTTATCTGCAGAAGTACGGTTATGCGTGACCCCGACAGTGCAAAACGTGAGATTCTTGACAAAATGATAAAGGAGCTTCCCGTTCCTACGGAGCAGATTTAAATGGAGCTTGTAGCGATTATTCTTGTGATTGCGGCGGTAGCAGCCGCAGAAGTGCTTATTTTCGGAAAGTACGCACTGAAAGGAATATATTACAGTGCGTCGGTAAACAAGGCCGAGGTCTACGAGGGCGAAACCCTCGAGCTGACTGAGGTCGTTGAGAACCGACGCTTTGTTGCTTTGCCGTGGATAAAGACGGAGCTTTCCGCTTCTCGCTGGCTTGCGTTCAGCAGGAAGGATTCCGCCGCACAGACAAGCGGCGGCGACAATACCTTTATTCCGGGCGTTTTTTCGCTGAAGCCCAGAAGTAAATGTACAAGAGTCAGAAAAATAAGATGTATGAAACGTGGCGTATTCTCCTTTGATGATACGGTTGTGACCGCTACCGATATGCTGGGTCTTGTAAGAGTTTCAAGAGGCTTCAAGGTCGGGATAAGCATTACCGTCCTGCCTGTCGGCGCAGACGGAGAAAATGCGGTGCTGTCATTCAACGAGCCTGTCGGTGAAATTCTTGTCAGACGCTTCATAAACGAGGATCCGTTTATGATTGCAGGCTCAAGGGAATATACGGGCAGAGAACCGCTCAACCGCATAAACTGGAAGTATACCGCCGTTACCGGTAAACTGATGGCTATGAATAACGAGTTCACCACCTCACGAAACACTCTTATACTTATGAATATGCAGAGAAAGGGAGTAGTGCCGGTAACGTCCGCAGATATAAGAGATACCGAAGCGTTTATAAAGCTGTCCGTCAGACTGATGTGGGAAAGCATTGACAGCGGCTGCGGTTTTGCTTTTGCAACGAACGGCGGTAACGCAAACGGTACAGCCACCGGCTTTGTAAAGACAGCCGAACAGTGCGAGGGCGTACTCAGAATGCTCGCACAGCTTTCCGACAGCTGCAGCTTTGATTTCGGCACGTTTCTGAATGCACTGAATTACGGCAGCTTCACAGATGTGATTATTCTGACACCTTATATCGACGATGAAATGGCACTGTTTGCAAAAGAGCTTGAAAGCCGTGATAAAGCGGCGGTTTTCTATACAACCGGCAACATTCCCGAAAATATAGACGCTCAGATATTGCACGCAAGAAAATTCTCATATACGTTTAATGCAGGCTATGCGGAGGGTACGCAATGAAAAAGGATTTTTTGATGAAATGCGTTGCCGCTCTGGCTATGCTTCTTGTTCCACTGCCGCTGATGTTCGTTTTCGAGGTGACGGCTTTCAAGGGCTTTATGCTGTGGCATTATCCGATATATTATGCCGTAGCCGCCATATCCGCCGCATCCGGCTATTTTCTGATGTGCCTCAGACGTTCACGGCACACTCCGAAAACGATTTTTCTTGTAAATATGCTTATTGCTCTTACGGCAACGGTGCTTGTCATTCTTGTGGCCGTAGTTTCCTCGCAGATAAACAACGTACTTTGCGAAAACGGCTTTAACGTATTCTATTTCTGCGTTGCTCTTATGCCGTCCGTTATTGTATGGTATCTTCTCGGAATGAGCCTTAAAAAGAACAGATTTGACGATATATTCACTCCGATATGGCTCGGAATATATCTTGTCGAAACGTTCATCTGCTATATTTTCTGCTGTGTAATGTCGGCGGATATGGAATATCTCGGCGCTTCGGAACACAGGATTTCGGTTCTTCTTGTGGTAATGGCGCTTCTTACGGTATTGCTTATCAACCAGTCGAATATACGCTCCGAGATCGACAGACGCAGAAACACCAACCTTATAGTACCGAAAGGACTGAGGCTTTACAATGCAAAGCTGATAGCGATAGTCGGTGCAGTGATACTTGCGGCGCTGATGCTCAAGGATTATGTAGCCGCAGGTCTTACTTGGCTTGTGAAAATGACCGTTAAGATAATAGATACGCTGCTCTTCAACATCCGCTTTCTGCAGACCGAGCAGCTGACCCCCGATGATACAAAGCTTCCCGATTCCGATATTCTTTCGGCTGAGGGCGAAAGCCGTGATTTTCTGCTGTATATTCTTGTCGTTGTCATTGTCGTACTTGTTATCGTATTCAGAAAGAAAATATTGTCGCTGTTTCGTAAGATAGCAGGACGCATCTTCGGAAAATATTCCGCCGATGACACTGTGCAAGAGGTTTATGACGATTACACAGACAGCTACGAGGAGCTTGATATAAGGCAGGAGAGGATAGTAAACGAAACTGATAAGGACTGCCTTAAGCGCTACCGTAAAGCTAAGGATAACAACGAAAAATTCAGGCTCGGCTACAGATTATACGCTATGTGGCTTTCAAAACGCAGTACGGAGGATATTTCCACGAAAACAGTAGAACAGCACCGCATTATCTCCGAAAAGCTGTATCACGGCACAAACAATATCGGAGCATTTTCCGACAGCTACAGCAAAATACGGTACGATGATGAGCCTGCGACCGCTGATGACATTCTTCTTTCCGATAATCTCATAAACGAGCTTTATAAATAGCACAATGTAAAATTTGTGTAAAGTCTATTGACATATGTAAATAAATGTGTTATCATTTCCACATGATAAAAGGGAGTAGTCGGGGGATTGTTCACAGAATGATCCCTGTACGGTGTCGTCAATACGATTTCGAACGCTTTAAGCCTCAGAGATCCGTGCCGTACTGAGTATACGCTTATGACAAGACTTTTGTCGCAATTCTTTGCGGCAAAGGTCTGTTTTTTTATGCCTTTGCCCAAAACACGAAAGGAAAGGTTACGGTAATATGAATTATTACGACATGAACACACAGGAGGTTCTTTCACAGCTTGATACAAGTATGAACGGACTTACAGGCGGCGAGGCTGAAAGCAGGCTTTCCCGTTACGGAAAAAACGAAATAACCGAGCGGAAGAAAAAGGGCGTTTTAAGAGTATTTGCGGAGCAGTTTGCGGATTTGCTTGTAATTATTCTGATAATCTCCGCTCTTGTTTCTGTTTTCACCGACAACATAGAAAGTGCGATCGTTATCATCTGCGTTATCACTATGAATGCGGTTCTTGGCACTGTCCAGCATTTCAAGGCGGAAAAATCGCTTGAGGCGCTCAAATCAATGTCATCACCCACTGCAAAGGTAATGAGGGATAACAACATTCATATCGTCAATGCGTCCGATGTAACCGTAGGCGATATTGTACTTGTAGAGCAGGGCGACATTGTCTGTGCGGACGGCAGACTTGTTTCGTGTGCGTCCCTTCAGGTAAACGAAAGCTCGCTTACAGGCGAAAGCAACGGCATAGACAAGTTCACAGAGATGCTGACAGGCGAAAAAATACCTCTCGGCGACAGAAAAAATATGGTCTACACAGGCTCTCTTGTTACGGCAGGCAGAGGTATGTTTGTTGTAACAGCGGTCGGAATGGATACGGAGCTTGGAAAGATTGCAGGGCTTATAAACAAGGCTGAGCGTAAAAAGACCCCGTTACAGCACAGCCTTGACAAGTTCTCAAAACAGCTTTCTGTAGCGATTCCCGTTCTCTGCCTTATAGTTATGATACTCTATATCGTAAGAGGAACACCCGTGCTTGATTCGCTGATGTTCGCCGTAGCGCTTGCTGTAGCCGCAATACCCGAAGCGTTAAGCTCGATAGTTACAATCGCCCTCGCCATAGGCACACGAAAAATGGCGGAGCAGAACGCTGTAATAAAGGATCTCAAGGCGGTCGAAGGTCTTGGCTGTGTGTCTGTTATATGCAGTGACAAAACAGGAACGCTCACCCAGAATAAAATGACCGTAAGACAGGTCTATTTAAACGGCAAAGAACAAAACGCCGACGCTTCTGCCTGCAATGCGGATTCTGCACTTCTCGAAAGAGCGATGGCTCTGTGCAACGATGCCGCCTATTCTGACGGCAACGCCATAGGCGACCCTACCGAAACCGCATTGTCGGATTACATCGGTGTTCCGGTTTATGAAAAGATACGCTCCGATTATCCGAGAGTTTCCGAAATACCTTTTGACAGCGAAAGAAAGCTGATGAGTACCTGCCATATAGTTGACGGCAAGCGTACAATGTTCACAAAGGGCGCAACAGACAACCTGCTTTCACGTCTGGTTTCCGTCTGCGATAACGGCACGGTCAGAAGCATATCAGACGATGATAAACGTAAAATCGCACTTGCAAACGAGCATTTTTCAGGACAGGGAATGCGTGTGCTTGCATTCGCCTATAAACTCTCCGAAAACGAAGAGGCAGACACTGAGGATAACTATATCTTCATAGGTCTTGCGGCAATGACCGACCCGCCCCGTCCCGAAAGCAAGGCGGCAGTCGCTGATTGCATAAGAGCAGGAATAAAGCCTGTAATGATAACGGGCGACCACAAGGTAACGGCAAGTGCGATAGCAAGAGAGATCGGCATTATGCGTGACGGCGACATCAGCCTTGACGGAGTTCAGCTTGACGAAATGACCGATGAGGAGCTTGACAGCGTTATCGAAAAGGTTTCCGTTTATGCCCGTGTATCTCCCGACAATAAGATAAGGATAGTTGAACGCTGGCAGAACAAGGGTAAGGTAGTTGCTATGACGGGCGACGGTGTAAACGATGCTCCTGCGCTGAAAAAGGCAGATGTAGGTGTTGCTATGGGCATCACCGGTACGCAGGTATCAAAGGATGCCGCTTCGATGATACTTACCGATGACAATTTCGCTACTATCATCAAATCTGTAGCAAACGGCAGAGCGATCTACGCAAATATCAAGAATGCCGTAAAATTCCTGCTGTCAGGCAACCTTGCGGCAATAATCGCCGTATTATGTACCGCTATACCCGGACTTCCGACACCGTTCACGGCTGTTCAGCTCCTGTTTATAAATCTTCTTACCGACTCACTGCCTGCTATAGCCATAAGTATGGAAAAAGCAGATAAATCGCTCCTTTCGCAAAAGCCAAGAAATACAGGCGAATCCTTCCTCACAAAAGCAATGTCGCTCGGCATAGTGACAGGCGGAGTGCTTATCGCCGCTGCGGTAATGACTGCCTACTTTATCGGAAGTGCAGTTTCAGCCGAGCTTGGCTGTGCAATGGCATTCAGCACACTGTGTATATCAAGGCTGTTTCACGGCTTCAACTGCCGCAGTGATAAATCAATATTCAAAGTCGGCTTAACGTCAAACAGATTCTCACTGCTTGCTTTTCTTGCAGGAATAATATTCCTTGTTTTAGCGGTATTTGTTCCCGGTGTAAGCGGCTTGTTCTCGGCACAGCTTATGAATATCGGATATTTCGGTATCTCGCTTGCAATAGGCTTTGTACCTACGCTGATAATACAGCTTGTAAGGATAATCAGAGAAGCACGCAGAAAATAATCTGCGACCGACATAAATCAAAAGCAGTTCTGAACGAAAAAAAGGTTTACATTTCATTTAGTATATGGTACAATAAAACTGCGGTAATACCGTAATTTTTGTTTGGATGGTAAATAGTATGAGCATTGAAAAAAAACTCTGGGGCAATCATAACGGAAAGGATTGCTACTTATTCACGCTTGAAAACGGCAATATGACAGCCGAGATCACAAACTACGCAGGCTCGCTTGTAAAGCTGATTGTACCCGATAAGGACGGTAACAAGGGCGATATACTCTTAGGCTATGATACGCTTGACGGTTACACAGCAGGAACAAGCAGTCAGGGCGCTTTAGTCGGAAGATATGCAAACCGTATCGGCGGCGCTAAGTTCACCCTTAACGGCAAGGAATATACTCTTGCCAAAAACGACAACGGCAACACGCTTCACGGCGGTAATGTCGGCTTCAATAAGAAGGTCTGGGATGTCAAGGATTACGGCGAAAACGGTGATCCCTATGTAGTGTTCTCCTACACGAGCGTTGACGGCGAGGAGGGCTTCCCCGGAACGCTGACGCTTGATGTTAAGTACACTCTGACAGCCGATTCGATTGAGATATGCTATAATGCGGTAAGCGACAAGGATACGGTGATGAATTTCACTAACCACTCGTATTTCAATCTGAACGGAACCGATGCAGGAAATATCAAGGATCACATCGCACAGATATTTGCCGATAAATACACCCCCGTAAGCCCTGTGCTTATCCCGACAGGAGAAATAGCAAGCGTAAAGGGCACTCCGTTTGACTTTACAGCACCTAAGAGAATAGGCGAGGATATGGATAACGGCAAGCTCCCCGGCGGCTATGACCATAACTATGTTTTAGGCGAAACAAAGGAAATGAGAAAAGCCGCAGAGATATATTCCGATAAGACAGGCAGAGTAATGACAACCTACACCGATATGCCCGCTATACAGTTCTATATAAGCGGCGGTCTTGGCGGCGAAACAGGCAAGGGCGGCAAGGAAATGTTCAAGAATCAGGGCTTCTGCCTTGAAAGCCAGTTCTGCCCCGACTCACCCAACAAGCCTCAGTTCAAGCCCACCTGCGTTTATAAGGCAGGGGAGCAGTACAACTTTACTACCATATATAAGTTCTCTGTAAAGTAAAAAATATAACAAAAATACCGCAATCCCATTCGGAATTGCGGTATTAGATTACTGCCCGAAATGTGTTGTTTCCTTCGGCTCAAGCGCAAGCTCTTCCTCCTTGCACGGTCTGACGATCAGCTTAGATATACAATTATCGTGAACCTCGATAACCTTGAAAATTATATCCTTATAGCGAACCTTCGGGTGTTCGCCCTCTTCTTCGGGAATATATCCGAGCAGGTCGGTAACAAAGCCTGCGATTGTGTCATATTCGTGGTCTTCTTCAAGCTCATAGCCGAACAGTTCGAGTACATCTTCGGGATCGGCCTCACCGCTGACCTCGTATGCGCCGTTCGAGCGGGGGATTATCATATCCTTTTCCTCGTCATACTCGTCCTCTATGTTGCCCATTATCGACTCGATTATATCCTCAAGCGTGATGATACCTGCCGTACCGCCGTATTCGTCAATCACAATGCCCATACCCGACTTGAGATTAGTCAGGAACTTGAACACGTCCGAACAACTGCACGATTCGGGAACATATACCGCCTCACGCAGAAAGTCCTCTATTTTCAGCTTATCCTTGTTTTCGTTTCCGACAAGGCAGAGAAGATCCTTTACTATGATTATTCCGACTATAGCGTCAATGTTTTCCTTGTATACGGGTATTCTTGAAAAGCCCTTTTCAAGCGCAATATAGACAATATCGTCAAGAGATGAATTTACATCTACTCCGACAATGTTCTTTCTGTGCGTCATTACATCCGATGCAACAAGGTCGCCGAACTCGAACACGTTGTTTATCAACTGTGCCGATTCGTCCTCAAGGTTGCCGTATTCGTTGCCCGCATCGACCATAGACATAATGTTGTCCTGCGTGGTTTCTTCCTTGTCGTAGTAGCTGTCGCCGAGTGCCTTTGATAACAGCTTATCAAGACCTTTGTTCAGTAAAATCAGCGGTGCAAGCAGTATCTTTACCGCTCGCTTAGGTTTTCGGGGGTCTGCGTCCATTTTGTTTCCTTTCAAATATCAAAATATATTTTTCGGCAGAACTTCGTGTCCTGCCACACATTGTAGAAAAGTTCTATCTTTTAATAATGGGGTTGAGGGGCGTAGCCCCCAATAGGGTCGAGGGGCGATAGCCCCCGATAATTAGCCCCGGCACGGATGCCGGGCGTGTATGCCCAAAGGCTCTATGCAAGGACGCATACA
>ERZ1027273.558-NODE-558-length-11420-cov-9.263616_pt1 | contig 11420 bp, 7 predicted proteins | sample MGYA00519256_ERZ1027273 | MGnify/ENA primary metagenome ERZ1027273 (study PRJEB26926, sample SAMN06164431) | human gut metagenome | biome: ENVO:00009003; feature: ENVO:2100002; material: ENVO:00002003 | host: Homo sapiens | place: USA | collected 2012 ...
GAGATCTGCGCATGTCTCGTGGGCTCGGAGATGTGTATAAGAGACAGATATAAGGGGGGTGAGGGAAGTAGACCGGCTCGTTTGTTTCGTCATCTATATGGTCGATGTCACGGTACACGTTTGAGTCGGAGGGAAGTTCTTTCTTTTCGAGTCGTTTTTTGACCCTGTTTTTTGTGAAGCTGTATACAACGGCGAACAGGGGTATGCCGATGATAAGGCCGACAAAGCCGAACAAGCCCTGACCGACAAGCATACCGAAGATGACCCAGAAGCTCGAAAGTCCGGTCGAGTCGCCGATAATCTTCGGGGCGAGGACGTTACCGTCAATATTCTGGATGATAACGACCATAATGGTGAAATAGATGCACTGGATCGGGTCAACGAGGACGAGCAGCAGCATACACGGGATAAATCCAATAAACGGTCCGAAATAGGGAATGATGCAGAATATACCCATAACAACGCCGCAGAGTACGGCATAGGGCATATTGAAGATGCTCATAAGCAGTACATAGACCATACCAATAATAAAGCTGTCGAGTATCTTTCCTGTGATAAACTGACCGAAGGACTTGTTTACCTCACGGGTGCTGTTGATAATCTTTGTAGCGACCTTAGGCTTGAACAGGCAGTAGAGGATTTTTTTGAACTGAGCGGCGAAAAGCTCCTTACTGTTGAGGAAGTAGATGGCGATAACGAAGCCGAGCAGGAGGTTCATGAACACGCTGATTATGTTCATGACGTTGGACGAAATCAGATTCCATATATTGTTCATCTGAGGGAGAAGCTCGGTTGACAGCCAGCTGTTGAGCATATCGGAAATGCCGCCGGTGAACTGGAGGACATAAGCCTCTACCTCGGGGTAGTTTCTGAGGGTCTGCGATACCCAGTCGCTTATCTGCGTAACGTATGTCGGCATATTGTTTACGAGCATAGTGATAGTGTCGATAAGCTGAGGGAGAAGTACCCAGATTATACCTGTGAGTATAAGCAGGGCAAGAATCATAGTTATAGCCACGCTCATAACTCTTGCGACCTTGCGGACGGGGAAGGTCTTGGGCGGCGGTTCTTCGCCGGGGTGTTCACGCTCGAATTTTTCACGCTTTTTGTCCTGTATTGTATAGAACAATCTGCGCAGGCACGGCTTTTCGATGAAAGTCGCTATCGGGCAGAGAATATATGCTATAACAAAGCCGTATAGGACGGGTGTCAGTATAGACAGGAACGAGAAGATGTTGTCGAGTATTTCTTTAATCTGTGACAGACCGAGGAAGAACACGATAGCTGCGGCGATAACGAGGAATGCGGTCACTCCCCAGTAGAGATATTTTTTATCCCATTTGAAGTTCATTACATCACACCTTTATATTGATATGGAAGTTACTGCTTTTATTATAGAATTATCGGCGGAAGTTGTCAAGGGTATACAGGGAGGAAATGAATGTTGGATGGGGAATAATGAGAAATTGAGGGGTGAGGAGTTGGAAGGGATGGTGCGAGGCGAGGCGATGGATGTGCTTTTGAGAAGGTTGTGGGGATGGAGAGGTTGGTGGGCGATCCCTCAGTCTTGCGACAGATAGGGCTGAGCGAATATTAACGTTGATGAAATCGCAGAATGTTGCAATTTATAATAAGAAATAGCCTTGTCGCAATCCAGCTCCCTTTGGCAAGGGAGGCAAGTTTAGTGCGGAGCGTGGGATAGTGCGGATGCGAAACAGGCAAAGCGTTCATATGGTAAGGGTGATGGTGCGGGGCGAGACGGTTGAGGTGCTTTTGAGAAGGTTGTGGGGATGGAAAGGTTCGGTGCAACGGGAGGGGCAAGCCCACTCCCCTACGAAAAGCGAGTGTGATAGTTCAAATGCAAAACCATACAAGCACACGCAGACCCTCGCCCTACGAAAAGTGGGTGGGATAGTGCGGTTTTGGGAGAGTTGGTGCAAGCGAGGGATGGTGGTGAGGCAATCCCTCCGGTAGTCGCCCGAATTTTTTCGGGCGACAGCACCTCACCTTTGACAAGGGAGGCAAGGGATAGTGCGGATGTGAAAGAAACGACAAAAATCCCCCGCAGAAAACTGCGGGGGATAAATTGCTTATTTATTGCTTAAAGCCGAAATTACTTTCTCTTCTTAGCAACGATAACAGCGCCTGTAGCGAGAACTGCGATGCCTGCTACTACTGCAACGCTCTCAACACCTGTGTTTGTGTTGGGCTTTGTAGAATCGCCTGTTGTGGGAGCTGTTGTATCAGCAGGAGCCTGAGAGTCATCGGGAGCCTTTGTATCATCGGGAGCCTGTGTATCATCGGGAGTTGTATCAGAAGCGCCGCCGATTGTGGGAACACCCTTTTCATCGAATGAAACGAGAACGTTACCGCTTGCATCCTTAACTTCACACTTTGTAATTGTTACTGCTGCGATACCGCTGCTCCATTCCTGAATACCAACCTGCATGCATCCGATTTCGTCGATAGAAGAAACATCGCCTGCTGTGATGGGGTTAACGAGAGTATTGTTTGTGACAGCGTATGTGTAATCACCGACTTTTTCTGTCTTAGTGGTCTTTGTATCATCTAATGTAGAGCCTTCGCCTACAGGACCGAGTACCTCTTCATCAAGAACGCCCCAGAATTCGCAACCGGGCCAGTTGTACTTATCGAAGAGTGCTGCCTTTGCAGCGTCTTCATCGTTCTGAACGCCGAGCTTTTCACCGTTGCATGAGAATATAACAGAACCGCCGATTGTACCGTCCCACAGTTCCTTATCTTCTTCATTTACCTGGAAAGTAAATGTAAGAGCAGCGATCTTTGAGTAGTCGATGTCGAGCTTTGTATCGGGCTTGCCCTCAGCTTCATTGCCCTTGTTGTAGAGCTGAATAAGCCACATACCTGTGCCTGTGCTTAATGTTGATTCTGTGCCTTCAACCTTTGTGAGGCAAGCAGCGCTTGCTGCTACGGCTAATGTGCTTGCTGCGAGAGCAGTAGCTACAACGCCTGCCATGATTTTTCTTAACTTCATTGGAAAAATCCTCCTATAAAACTTATTTTCGTTTTGTTACATACTTATGTAACTTTACACACCTATTTTAACATTTCGGTTTTTTAATGTCAATGTGCATTATGCCTAAAATGTATGTGAAAATTTATTGAAACTCACGGCATTACACAGCAATAAGGCTATAATTTAAGTAAATTTAAGATTAACGATGAATTATGTTGTGTTTTTGTGATAAAAAGGGTGGATAAAACGGTGCTGTAATTTCAGCTTATAGGATAGAAAAGCCTGTTTATAGAATAAACTTCTGATTTATTATCCCTATCCCCTTTAGGACACTCTGATGGCTTTGCGTCTCTGCAATTGTGGTCGTTTGTTGTCGGTGCGTCCTGCACCGACTTTGTTCGACCACTTGTAGGCATCCATGCTTAAAGCTTGGTGTGTCCTTATTTCGGCATCCTTGCCGAAAACCCCTTCCCCGTGGTGAAGGGCTGTGTATGCTTAGTTGGCTCTGCATCGTGCAGAGCCTTTGGGCATACACGCCCGGCGTCCGTGCCGGGCTGAGTGTGGGGCTACCGCCCCTAGTCCAAGCAAGAATGCTTGCAGTCAGCCACACAAAGCCACTATGCAAGGACGCATAATGACAGCAGCACAAAGCCGTTGCACGATGCAACGGCACAAATGGCTGTCAATGCACAGATGCAGTGGCACAAATGGCTGACGACCTGTACGGGGGCTCCGCCCAAAGCAAGGATGCTTTGGTTGCTTGCCAAAAGTTTTGCACGATGCAAAACCAGCAGAGCAAGCAACGCTCGACGCCCCTTTTTTATAGCCAAGAGCTTTTTCGACAGACTGATAATTTATCTCTTATACAACGGAATTGTTTGGGGGATTGCTTGAGGATCGTTCGGCAAAAATGAAAAATGCTTAAAATTTTACTTAAAAGGATTGAGAAAAGCTGTGAAATATGTTATATTAATTGTATATGGGAACTGACCGTATCCCCGAAAAATTTAAAGGACGGAAAAAATTATGTCTATCGTATTTGACGAAAACAAGCGTGTATTCAAGCTCGACACGGAAAAATCGAGCTACGCATTTCATATCACCGACAGCAGAAACCTGCTCCACCTGTACTACGGCGGTTATATTCCGGAAACGGATATAACTCATATGCTCCGCATACCGAATGACGAGCCGTTTGTACCTGCGGTACACGACGCTATGGGCCCTCACAGTTTTGACTGTGCGCCTATCGAATTTCCGACATCGGGCGTTGCGGATTTCAGAGAGCCGGCAATGCAGGTAATGGATATAAACGGTATGTCCGCCTGCGAGTGCTACTACAAGGATTACAGAATTTCAAACGGCAAGCCGAAATTAAAGGGGCTTCCCGCTACATATGCCGCAGACGATGAGGCACAGACGCTTGAGGTGTTCTGCTACGATCCGCACAGCGGTCTTGATATTACGCTTATGTACAGCGTATTCCCGAAATTTGACGTTATTACAAGAAGCGTAAAGGTCGAAAACAACGGTCTTGCCGCTATCGACCTGCGCCGTATCATATCAATGAGCCTTGATCTTGACAGAATGGACTACGATATGATAACACTGCACGGAACATGGGCAAGAGAACGCCATGTACAGCGTTTCCCTGTGCGCTTCGGCAAGCAGTCTATCGATTCCAACAGAGGTGCTACAAGCCACGCTCACAACAACTTCTTTGCGCTGTGCGACCACACCGCAACAGAGGACTTCGGCGAAGCGTATGGCTTTGCTCTGGTGTATTCTGGTTCGTTCCTCGGAATGGTAGAGGTAGGTCAGTATGAAAAGACAAGGGCTCTGCTCGGTATAAATCCGTATGACTTCTCGTGGCACTTAGAGCCGGGTGAGGATTTTCAGGCACCGGAGGTCATCATGACCTATTCCGGCGAGGGCTTAGGTCAGATGTCGAGAAACTTCCACGATGTAATGAGGAACAACCTTATCAGAGGAAAGTGGAAGGATATGCGCCGTCCTATACTTATTAATAACTGGGAAGCGACATATTTCAACTTTGACACGGACAAGCTCCTTGATATAGCAAGAGAGGCTAAGAAAGCCGGTATCGAGATGCTCGTTATGGACGACGGCTGGTTCGGTCACAGAAACGATGATAGATCTTCCCTCGGCGACTGGTTTGTGAACGAGGACAAGATAAAGGGCGGTCTTAAGCACCTTGTAGACGAGGTAAACAAGATAGGTCTTAAGTTCGGTATATGGTTCGAGCCTGAGATGATAAGCCCTGACAGCAAGCTGTATGCGGAGCATCAGGACTGGTGCATACACATTCCCGGCAGACACCGCACAACTGTAAGAAGTCAGCTTGTACTTGATTTTTCAAGAAAAGAAGTGCGTGACTATATCTATGAGCAGATGAAGGCTATCCTTTCAAGCGCAAACATAGAATATGTAAAGTGGGATATGAACAGACAGCTCAGCGAGGTCGGCAACGAGGTATTCCCTCCCGAAAGACAGCGTGAGATATGGCACAGATATGTCCTCGGCGTATATGAAATGCAGGAAAGACTGCTGACAGACTTCCCTGACCTGCTCCTTGAAAACTGTGCTGGCGGCGGTTCACGCTTTGACGCAGGTATGCTCTACTACTCTCCTCAGATATGGACAAGCGATGATACCGACGCTATAGAAAGGCTCAAGATACAGTACGGCACTTCTATGTGCTATCCCTGCTCCTGCTTCGGCGCTCACGTTTCGGACAGCCCGAACCACTGTGTAGGCAGGATCACTCCGTTTGAAACGAGAGGACACGTTGCGATGTCGGGTACGTTCGGCTATGAGCTTGACGTTACGAAGATCTCGGACGATGACAAATATGCGATAAAGGAACAGATAGAAGAATTCAACAAGTACAATCCGCTTGTGAGAACGGGCGATTATTACAGAATCGGCGATCCGTTCGCAAACGACCGCTTTGATGCATGGCAGTTTGTCGCAAAGAACAAGAGCGAAACGCTCCTCGAATATGTACAGGTTCTCAAGGAGCCGAGCGTGTTCCTGCACAGAGTAAAGCTGAAGGGTCTTGAAAAGGGCTGTTATTACAGGCACGAGCAGACGGGAAGGGTTTATTCGGCAGAGCTTCTGATGAACAGCGGATTTGACATTCCGTCGTTGTGGGGAGATTTCAGGTCGTTTATTGCACATTTTGTAAGGGTGAAGTGAGATATGCAGGGTGTTTTCCCTGCTGTAAAGGTGAAATATTATGAAAAAACTCGGTGTTATACGACTATTTATCTGCCTTGCGGCGATAATAGCAGAGCTTTTGCCGCTCGGAGCAGTGCTTAAATACGGATTGATGTCCGACAACGGTCATTTGATTTTCAGGTTTGAAAATTACTCATATTTCGATGTCACGCCGTTCGGATACGCAATGTTCCACTATATGATATGCGCTGTGACAACTACTATTACGGCTATGCTTTCTCTGCTGTGGATATTCTTCGGGAAGAAACGGCAGACGCCGATCACGGTGCTTTCCGCCATTGCTCTTGCGATGTCGGCTGTACCGTACATTATAATGACGTTCAACGTTTTTACCGTGATAATATCCGCATTGCTTGCGGCGGTGCTGGTAATATCGGTTGTAATGCAGATAAAGCACGAATAGAAAGGACTTATGTTATGGCACGTTCATCCAACCAGAAGCAGAAAATTCTTTATATCGAAAAAATGTTCCGTGAAGAATCGGACGAACTTCACGCTCTGACGGTCGCCGGAATACAGGAAAAGCTGGAAAGGCTCGGAATAACGGCGGAACGCAAGGCGCTCTACTCCGACATTGAAACGCTCCGTGACATTCTCGGAATGGATATATGCTCGGATAAGAACGGAACGTATTATCTTGCCTCCCGTGATTTTGAGTTTGAGGAATTACAGCTGCTTGCGGACGCTGTGGCCTGCTCGAAATTCATTTCAGAAGAAAAATCAAGGGCGCTTATCGGCAAGATCGCCCACCTTACAAGTAACTTCCGTGCAAATGAGCTTCAGCGGAGCGTTATTGTCGCAAACCGTGTAAAAACCGTAAACAAGAAGATATACTACAGCATAAACAAGATACACGAAGCCATTGAAAACGGCAGAAAGATAACCTTCCACTACTTCAACTACGATATAAAAAAGAGAAAGATATTCAGAAATGCGGACGGACGTTATACTATGTCGCCGTATCATCTTGCGTGGGAGGACGAAAACTACTACTGCATAGGCTTTTACGAAAAATACAACTCGGTTTCAAACTTCAGGGTTGACCGTATGGAAGACGTTGAGGTGTCAGACGAGCCTGCGGTAGTCTCGGAGGACTTCAACCTTGCGGAATATACACGGAAAATATTCGGTATGTTCGCAGGCAAGGAAACGATAAGAATAAAGCTGAGGTTCGACAACTCGCTCACAAGCGTTGTTATGGATAAATTCGGGTCGGATATAACCATGCACAAGCTGGACGAGAATAACTTCTATATATCAAAGGATATAAACGTAAGCCCGACCTTTTACGGCTGGCTGTTCCAGCTGGGTGTAAAGGCGGAAATAATCGAGCCGTTGTCGGCAAGAAACGACTTTGTCGCTTTTATCGACAGCCTCAGAGATATGTATTGATCCGAAAGGCTGTGGTAACATTGTCAGCGACAATCAAAGCATTTTTTAAAAAGCTGCCGAAATGGCTGTATTATGCCGTTCCTGCGTTTTTGCTGTCGCTTGTTCTCACACTGCTTGCGAAGAACACGGCAGACTTTGCGCAGTGGTACAGCACAACGATATACCCGTTTTTTGTGGGTACTGTAGGACGGATCTCGTCCGTACTGCCCTTTTCGCTGTGCGAGATACTGCTTTATGCGGTTATCATACTTGCCGCCGTCGGCGTTGTCTTTACCGTGATACGCTTTGTAAAGGGCAAGGGCAAGCGGAAAAAGCTGTTGATGAAGGTGCTTGCGGTCGTTATATGCTTTGCGGTAAGCGTGTTTATGGTGTTTACGCTTTTCTGCGGAATAAACTACAACCGTTTTACATTTTCCGAGGTAAGCGGATTTACCGTTGAAACATATACGGCGCAGGAGCTTGCGGATCTTTGCGTGTATATTCTGAAGAACGCAAACGATGCTGCCGGAAAAATAGAAACGGACGAAACGCTGACGGTATCGCTTGACGGTAAAATCGATCTCGATGAAGAATGTAAAAAGGCAATGAACCGGCTCGGTGAAAGGTATGACAGCCTGTCGGGGTTTTATCCGGACGCAAAGGCTGTAATTGCATCTGAGGGTATGTCTTATATGAAAATACTCGGTATGTATGCGCCGTTTACCATAGAGGCAAATTATAACGCAAATGCGCCGGACTTTGCGAAACCGTTCACGGTGTGTCATGAACTGTCGCACCTGAAGGGCTTTATGCGTGAGGACGAGGCGAACTTCATCGCTTATCTCGCCTGCATAGGCTCGGATAATGTGTATCTGCAATATGCGGGGTGGGTATATGCTCTTATCTATGCCGCAAATGCGCTTTATTCGGCGGCAGGAGCGGAAATATACAGCGAACTTATGAGCTATGCGGACAGCAGAATACTCGCAGAGCTTAAAGCAAACAGCGAATACTGGAAGAAATACGAAACGCCGGTCGCTGCTGTCGCCACAACGGTGAACGATACCTATCTTAAGTCGCAGGGGCAGTCTGACGGCAAGAAGTCTTACGGCAGATTCGTGGATCTGATGATAAGCTACGAAAAAATGCAGGCATCGTAATTCAAATGTCGTCAGGTATTATAAATATTGGAGTAATCAACTTATGGCAAATAAGAAATTGTACAAGAAAGAAAGGTTTTCGGGCTGTATTGTAGGTGCCGCCGCAGGCGACGCTCTCGGTTCTCCCGTAAAGACATTGACAAGAAATCAGATCAAAGATCTGTACGGCAAAAAGGGCATACTTAAGCTAAGTCCCGAGAAGCGGCAGAAAACCGCCCGTATATCAGACGAGACACAGATGATGCTGTTCACGGCACACGGTATACTGTGGGCTGATGCGGCAGGGCTGAAAACGGGAGAAGCGAACTGTGCGGATTATGTTTTCCTTGCGCTTCAGCAATGGCTTTATTCGCAGACAGGCGGTACTTCTTCAATCGGCCTGCAGTGGATACTTGACGACAACGAAACCGGTTTTCCGTGCGATCTGCTCGGAATATCCGCATTCTGCAAGAAGCGTAATCCCACGAAACAGCTTGTACAGACGCTTGCAGGGATAAAATCCGAAAACGACTACGGCAGGAAGCGCCGTCCGATAAACCAGAACAAGCTGTTTGACTGTCTGCCGAGAGCGATCCCTGCGGGGCTGTATTTTTACAGCGAACCTGAGCTTGCTTTCTCGGTAGGCTGTGACCTTGCCGCCATTACACATTCGCACCCGACAGGATACCTTGCAACAGGCTGTCTTTCTGCCATTATCGCATTTATCTGCAAGGGAAATACCATTGAACGCTCGGTGCTGAACACGATGAAGATACTCAAGGAACATGACGGCTTTGAGGAGTGCTTTGCGGCGCTCGACAAGGCTCTTTCACTGCTTGACGAGGAAACCTCGCCGCTGACCGATGTAGCGGAGCTTGGAAACGGCAGTACGGCGGACTCTGCGCTTGCCATAGGCGTATACTGTGCCTGCGTGCATTATGACTATCTCAGTGCGGTACAGCTTGCCGCAAATCAGGACGGTATAAGCGATATATGCGCATTTATAGCGGGCGCACTGAAAGGCGCACTGCTCGGATATTCGGAGATTCCGTCGGGATTTGTGAAAAAGCTGCAGTTTGCGGAGCTGATAAAAGACTATGCGGGAAGGATGACTAAAGCCGCTCCAAAAGGTTTTATGAAAAGATAAGGAAGCGATTATAAAAGAATGGTCACGGATATGACTAGCGGCAGGACCTTTTCCGTTCTGCTGAAATTCTCTCTGCCGATGCTGCTCAGCGTTGCATTTCAACAGCTTTATAACATTGTTGACAGCGTTATTGCAGGCAACTTTGTAAGCGATATGGCGCTGGGTGCAATAGGCGCAAGTTACCCCGTCACAATGATATTCATGGCAGTGGCAACAGGCGGAAGCGTCGGTGCGTCGGTCGTTGTTGCACGACTTTTCGGTTCAAAGAACTATACATATATGAAAACGGCGATAAACACGGCGCTGGTTTCGTTTGCGGCAATCGCCGGAGTGCTTACCGTGATAGGCTGTGCCTTATGTTCACCGATGCTGACATTGCTCGGCACACCGGATGATATATTTGCGGACAGTGATATTTATCTGAGGGTATATGTACTCGGACTGCTGTTTCTGTTTATCTATAATGCCTGCAACGGTATATTCACCGCCCTCGGCGACTCGAAAACGCCGTTGTTTTTCCTTATAGCATCTTCACTCGGAAATATCGGGCTTGACCTGCTGTTTGTAATAGTATTTCAGATGGGAGTCGCAGGCGTTGCATGGGCTACATTCGCCGCTCAGGGTGCGGCAGGCGTTGCGGCGTTCTTCGTACTTTTAAAACGTGTCGGAAAGATACAGTCGGATACTCCCGAAAAGCCTAAAATATTCTCTTCTGACGCACTCAAGCAGATAAGCCGTATTTCCGTTCCGTCAATATTACAGAGCAGTTTTGTATCGGTAGGAAATCTGTTCGTGCAGAGCCTGGTAAACAGCTTCGGTTCATCGGTAATAGGCGGTTATGCGTCTGCTATCAAGCTGAATACTTTCGCAATAACCTGTTTCTCAACGCTTTCAAACAGCGTATCTAATTTCTGCGCTCAGAACATAGGCGCAGACAAGACCGACCGTGTTAAAACGGGTGTGAAGTCGGGTATGCTGATGTGTCTTGTTATAGCGATACCTTTTGTAGTGTGCTTCCTGCTTTTCGGCGGAACGCTTGTAAACCTGTTTGCGACACAAGCAAATGCGGAGATTATAGCAACAGGCAGTAAGTTTCTGACTATCGTTTCCCCGTTCTATTTCTTTGTCTGCATAAAGATAGTAATTGACGGCAGTGTAAGAGGCTGCGGTGTTATGACCCCGTTTATGATAAGCACCTGCCTTGATCTTGGGCTTCGTGTTATATTTGCGTATATCCTTTCGCCGTTCTTCGGCTCTGACGGTATATGGCTGTCGTGGCCCGTAGGCTGGGTGCTTGCGCTGGTTGTAGATCTGTTCTTCTACAATTACTACATAAGAAAAGGCAAAGCCTTCAGCTTGTAGAAAAAGTCTGTTTTTTATAAGATAGTGCGAATTCTCTATCCCTATCCCCCTGCCCCCTTTCCCCGGGAAAGGGGGATTTTACTGGGGCTAGGTAGATTGTCAAGTCAAGTGCAACACTTTTTAGACAAAAATTCGAGAGGGGAAA
>ERZ1027273.567-NODE-567-length-11266-cov-4.427973_pt1 | contig 11266 bp, 10 predicted proteins | sample MGYA00519256_ERZ1027273 | MGnify/ENA primary metagenome ERZ1027273 (study PRJEB26926, sample SAMN06164431) | human gut metagenome | biome: ENVO:00009003; feature: ENVO:2100002; material: ENVO:00002003 | host: Homo sapiens | place: USA | collected 2012 ...
TCTACACAAGGCTATTCGTCGGCAGCGTCAGATGTGTATAAGAGACAGGTTCTATTCAGCCCAAGGTACTGATCAGCACGGGATTTGATGCTATCGCAGTGTCACTGCTTGGTAACAACAATCCCTTCGGAATCGTATTTTCCACCATGCTGATCACCTTGATCAGTAAAGGCAGTACTTACATGAAATCTGCTGCCGGTGTCGATGCGGAGATCGCATCGGTTATTACCGGAATTATTTTGTTGTTCAGTGCATGTAATGCTTATATCAAATGGAAGATGGAACGAGGCAGAAGAGAGAAAACGAACAAGACAAAGGAGGACAAATAAATGGATATTGTGATCATTGACGGGTTATCCTTTGCATTACCTTTATTTATTATGGCAATTGGCGGTATTTATTGTGAGAAGTCCGGTGTGACTATGTTAGCTGTGGAAGGATTGCAGGGTTTCGGTGCCTTTATCGGTGCATTTGTGGCAGTTGCCATTGCAGGGAATTTCTCCGGAGATTCTCCGGTACCTTTCTACATTGCCATGATCATGGCGGCAGTAGGAGGAAGTATTTTTGCCCTGATCCATGCGCTGCTGTGCCTGAAGTTTAAAGCCAATCAGGTGATCAGTGGTGTCGTAGTCAATATTCTGGCTATGGCATTGACAGCATATTTGACCAAACTACTCAACAGAGTTGTATTCGGTGCCACCTCTGACAAGTTTGTTCTGACCGTATCTTCCAGAATTACCATCCCGGGAATCTCTAAGATTCCGGTACTGGGAGCTGTATTTACCAATCTGTATCCTTTTGAACTGGTGATCGTTGCCGTAGCATTTATTGCATGGTTTGTAATGTACAAGACCCGCTTCGGCATGCATCTGCGCGCCTGCGGTGACAATCCCCATGCGGTGGATGCAGCCGGAAGACAGGTGGGACAGATCCGCCTGGCAGCCATCATGATCTGCGGTGCGTTGTCGGGACTTGGTGGTATCTGCTTTGCATATTCTATTTCCGCGAACTTTTCTTCCAGTATCTATGTAGGTTACGGATATCTTGCCATCGCAGCGCTGATCTTCGGTAACTGGCGAATCCTTCCGACCCTGGGAGCATGCCTGTTATTCGGATTTGCCAGATCCGGCGGCTACCGACTGGTACAGGTTTTACAGATGCCCAGCAGTTATCAGGATCTGGTGATGATCCTGCCGTACGTACTGACACTTTTACTGCTGGTATTCTTTTCCAAACAGAACGGTGCACCGAGAGCTTTGGGGGTAATCTATGACAAGGGAGCAAGATAAATCTGCCGGAATGCAGATATTTACAGAATGCGGTTTTACGTGACTTTGAATAATTACTACAAAAAAGAGAAAGCAGAAGGCTTTCTCTTTTTTAGGTTAAAATATATAAGCTGAAAATGGGACTCGAACCCACGACCCCTTCATTACGAGTGAAGTGCTCTACCAACTGAGCTATTTCAGCGGACTAAGTTATTATATATGTTCTTGGGAATTTTTGCAACTGTAAAATTTATTATTTTAAAAGTTCGTTTCGCAGAACTGTAGATTATGTAGGAGACTGTAAGACGAAGCTGCCATCCTGCAGATCTCCGAAGAAAACATTATAAGAAGAAAACATTATAATCAGTTGCGATGCTTTTTGCTGCAATGTTCCAGAGACTGGGTCAGCAGATAGAGCAGCATGGCAATGACACATAACAATAAGATAGAACTGATCACCATATCCAGCTGGAACACCTGGGAACCGTAGATGATGAGATAACCCAGCCCTCGTCTGGCTGCCAGAAATTCTCCGATGATGACACCGACTAAAGACAGACCGATATTGACCTTGGTGGTGCTGAGCAGTGTGGGAACAGATCCCGGGAGGACGACTTTGAAAAAGATATCTCTGCGGTTTCCACCCAAAGTGCGGATCAGAATCTCCTTTTCCGGATCCACCTGGTGAAAGGCAGTGTAAAAGCTGATAATGGAGCCGAAGACTGCCACAGAGATCCCGGCGATGATAATGGTGTTGATGCCGGTGCCCAGCCAGACGATGAACAGGGGAGCCAGGGCAGATTTCGGTAGACTGTTGAGTAGTACCAGGTAAGGCTCTAAAATCTCCGACAGTTTGTCAGAGAACCACAATAGGGTGGCGAGAAGGAGACTGACAACAAACACTAAAAGGAAACTTAATATGGTTTCTAATAAAGTAATGCCGATATGCATCGGAAGAGAGCGCTCGGTCCACAACTGTATCAGACATAGGACGACTCTGCGTGGACTGGAGAAAAAGAAACTGTCGATCCAGTATGCATCTGCACTGATTTCCCAGAGAATCAGAAAGATTCCCAGGAGAAAGATACGCAGAAAGGCAACCTGTCTATGATGATTTTTGTGCTTGCGAAGATATTGTTCCTGGATCGTCAACGGGTGGTCATTTTGCACATTCTTAAGTTTCATCGGTTAATTCCTCCCAAAGTTGTTTGAAATAATATGGAAATTCCGGGGCGTTTCTGGCGGCGAGTGGAGAACTGTCCTGCAGGGTGAGCTGAATGGGCAATACCGTTTTGATCGTTGCGGGACGGGCAGACAGCACGTAAACTTTATCCGCCAGGCTGATAGCCTCTGACAGATCGTGAGTGACGATGATCATGGTCTTCCCAGCCTTGCGGATCAACTGACAGATATCCGAAGATACCATAAGGCGCGTCTGGTAGTCCAGGGCGCTGAAGGGTTCATCCAGTAACAGCAGCTGGGGATCCAGGGCAAGGGTTCGGATCAGAGCAGCGCGCTGCTTCATGCCGCCGGATAATTCGCAAGGGCGCTTGTTCTTAAATTTTTCCAGCCCGTAATCGGACAAAAGTTGTTCCACATGGGTGATGCGCTCCGGAGTGAGGGCGTGATGGATCTCCAGACCCAACGTAACATTCTGATAGATGGTGCGCCATTCGAAGAGATGGTCATGCTGTAGCATATAGCCGATACGGGGATAATGAAGGGAACCGTCGGGATTATTTACGACAATGGTTCCGGTCTCAGGGGCGAGGAGCCCTGCGATAATGGACAGCAGAGTGGATTTACCGCAGCCGCTGGGTCCAACAAGTGCTACAAATTCCCCTTCCTCCACGGAGAAGGAGATATCTTTTATGGCACCGGTCTCCCCGGACAGTGTGTGATAGGAGTAACCTATATTTTTAAGTTCGATAAGAGCTCCCATAAAAAGGCATACTTCCTTAACATGAATATTTATAGTTATTGTATGAATTCCAGTGGAAAAAGTGTTTTCTGTAGCGGAAAGTGATGAAATTCACTGTATTGCATTAAAGTGTCGTTTGTGATATGATTAATTGCAATCAATGTCTGTGAGAAATTTTATCTGATAGACTACCAACGTAAAAAGATGGGAGAATGACCATGGCACAGTTATGGGGAGGACGTTTTACGAAACAGACCGATCAGCTGGTATTTGATTTCAATGCGTCCATAACATTTGATAAAAGACTGTTTCACGAAGATGTCACCGGCAGTATCGTACATGCCACCATGTTGGCAAAGCAGGGGATCCTCACCGAAGAGGAGAGGAAGAGTATTGTCGAAGGACTGACTGGGATCTTAGAGGATGTGGATGACGGAACACTGGCAATTGATGAGACCCAGGAAGACATTCACAGTTTCGTGGAGGCTACCCTGATCGACCGGATCGGAGATGCCGGGAAAAAGCTTCACACCGGCAGAAGCCGTAACGACCAGGTGGCACTGGACATGCGTCTCTATACCAGGGCAAGAGTGGCAGAGATCGACGGACTGCTGAAAAAGCTTTTGGAAGCCATTCTTGATACCATGGAGAACAATTTAGATACCTACATGCCGGGCTTCACCCATTTACAGAAGGCACAGCCCATTACCCTGGCGCATCATTACGGTGCCTATTTTGAAATGTTCAAGAGAGACAGACAGCGTCTGACAGATATCTATAAGCGTATGAATTATTGCCCTCTGGGAGCCGGAGCACTGGCAGGCACCACATATCCTTTGGATCGTGAATATACCGCGAGACTTCTTCGCTTTGAAGGTCCGACGTTAAATAGCATTGATTCTGTGGCGGACAGAGATTACCTGATCGAATTCCTTTCCGCACTTTCTACGATTATGATGCATTTAAGCCGTTTCAGCGAAGAGATCATCATCTGGAATTCCAATGAATATCAGTTCGTAGAGCTGGATGATGCTTATTCCACCGGAAGCAGTATCATGCCCCAGAAGAAGAATCCTGATATCGCAGAGTTGGTAAGAGGCAAGACAGGAAGAGTCTATGGTGCTCTGATGGCGTTACTTACTACCATGAAGGGACTGCCCCTGGCTTACAATAAAGACATGCAGGAAGACAAGGAGATGGCATTTGATGCCATGGATACCGCAGCAGACTGCATCACTTTATTCACAGGCATGATTAAGACCATGAAGTTCCGCAAGGACCGCATGGCGAAGAGTGCCATGAACGGATTCACCAATGCCACCGATGCTGCAGATTATCTGGTAGGTAAGGGTGTGCCTTTCCGGGATGCCCACGGTATTATCGGCAGGCTGGTATTGTACTGTATTGAGAAGGATACTTCTATTGATGCTTTAAGCTTAGAGGAACTGCGTTCCATCAGTGATAAGTTCGACGAAGATATCTATGATGCCATCTCACTGAAGACCTGTGTGGAGAAGCGTCTGACCATCGGTGCACCGGGTGAGAAAATGATGAAACAGGTCATTGAGAAAAATAAAGAATACCTGAAAAATGATGCCATAGAAGAGTATCAACAGTCTTTGGAAGACAGACTTTCGTAAAATCAGGAAAGAATGTCTTTTCAGATAAAAAGGAAATGCATAGAGCTGAGGAGGAAATGAAAAATGAGTGAAAAATTACGTGTAGGTATCCTGGGTGGAACCGGTATGGTAGGACAGAGATTTATCTCTCTGTTAGAGAACCATCCATGGTTCGAGGTAACGACTATCGCAGCCAGCCCCCGATCCGCAGGCAAGACGTATGAGGATGCAGTGGGTGATCGATGGAAGATGACGACTCCCATGCCTGAAGCTGTGAAAAAGCTGATCGTCATGAATGTCAACGAAGTGGAAAAAGTAGCTGCACAGGTAGACTTCGTATTTAGTGCCGTAGATATGTCCAAGGACGAGATCAAGGCAATCGAAGAAGCTTATGCTAGGACAGAGACCCCTGTAGTATCTAATAACAGTGCCCACAGATGGACTCCCGATGTTCCTATGGTAGTACCCGAGATCAATCCCGAGCATTTCCAGATCATTGAAGCACAGAAGAAGAGATTGGGAACCACCAGAGGATTTATCGCTGTAAAGCCCAATTGCTCCATTCAGAGCTATGCACCGGTACTGACCGCATGGAAGGAATTCGAGCCCTATGAAGTAGTAGCCACTACTTATCAGGCTATCTCCGGTGCCGGCAAGACTTTTAAGGACTGGCCCGAGATGGTAGGCAATATCATTCCTTACATCGGCGGTGAGGAAGAAAAGAGTGAGAAGGAGCCTTTACGTATCTGGGGTAAGATCGAAGGCGACAAGATCGTTCCTGCAACTTCTCCCGTGATCACATGCCAGTGTATCCGTGTTCCGGTACTGAACGGACATACAGCAGCCGTATTCGTAAAATTCCGTAAGAAGCCCACTAAGGAACAGCTGATCGAGAAGTTAACTTCTTTCAGCGGAGAACCTCAGAGACTGGGACTTCCCAGCGCACCGAAGCAGTTCATCCAGTATCTGGAGGAGGACAACAGACCTCAGGTAGCTTTGGATGTGGATTTTGAGAATGGTATGGGTATCAGTGTAGGCCGTCTGAGAGAAGATACCGTATATGACTTTAAGTTTGTAGGACTTTCACACAATACATTACGCGGAGCGGCTGGGGGAGCTTTGCTTTGCGCAGAACTTTTGAAAGCACAGGGTTACATCACCAAAAAATAAAGGGTGAGTGGGGTTATGAACGAGTTACACTATCAGCTGGATCTTATGCGCGCAATGAATCAGAAATTAAGCGACAGGGAGAAAATGTACCGCCTTTTGTGCGATACCATGGATTATGCTTATATCTACTATTCTTTTGAAAAAAATTCTGTCACGACGCTTGGAAAATGGGATGATTTTTTCGATTTCCAGATTCGGGACAGACGGGACTTTACTAAGCTTTTAGAGATGGTAGATGAGCCATATGTGCTGCCTCTTAGGGATATGCTGTTTTTGGAGAAGGGAGGACAGGAAACTTCTTCTGTGGAATGCATGCAGAAGGGGAAGAAGACCTGGCTGCAGTTCTCCTGCAGGATATTCTATGAGGACGGCAGACCTGCGGATCAGATCATTGTGGTACAGAATATCACAAAACTGAAGACGCAGAACGAAGAACTTCTCTATATGGCGTATTATGACGGACTTACAGGACTGTACAACCGGAACTATTTTGTACGTCTCCTGACGGAGTTCCTACGGCGCGCGAAAGAAGATAACCGGCTGGTCAGTGTGCTGGTCATCGATATTGACGATTTCCGTAAGGTCAACGACGGACTGGGAATCGTGGCAGGAGACGAACTGGTACAGCAGTTCGGATCTTTCTTAAAGGAATTCAACAGTGACGATGTGATCGTCTGCCATCTGACCAGTGATGTCTACTGCATGGCAATCTATGATCCCTGCGGTGACAGAAGCGTGGAACACATTCATAAGGAGATCGTGAAGCGTACCAGAGAACCTTTTTATATGGTGGGCGGACAGGTATTGAATATTACTGTAAGCGTAGGCGTTGCGGAATATCCGGAAGCTGCTACATCCGCACTGGAACTGATCAACTGTGCCGAGATCGTTATGTTTAAAGGGAAGTCCATGGGCAAGAACCGGATCCAGTATTTCGATACGCCGATTCTGAATGATTTCCTGAAAAATGTGGAACTGGACAGCAAATTAAAAGAAGCGGTATTTGATCGTAACTTTATTCTGTATTATCAGCCCCAGTACTACGCGGGGAATCAGAAACTGCGCGGAATGGAAGCGTTGATCCGCTGGAAGGACGGCGACGGAAAAATGATCAGCCCGGCGAAGTTCATTCCGATTGCAGAGAAAAACGGCACGATTATCCCTATCGGCAACTGGGTACTGGAGCAGAGCATCCGGACATTTTCCGAATGGAGGAACCGGTACGGCGTTCCGTTTGTATTGTCTGTCAATATCTCCGCACTGCAGTACCAGAAGGAAGACTTCGTGGATTCGCTGTTACATATTATCCGCAAATATGATGTGTCTCCGGAGGAGATCGAACTGGAGATCACAGAGAGCATACTGATCGATGATTTCCAGGCAGTGACTGAGAAAATGCAGCTGTTAAAAGAATATGGCATCCGCATTTCCTTAGATGATTTCGGAACGGGATTTTCCTCCCTGTCTTACTTGAAGAAGCTTCCGATCAATACGCTGAAGATCGATAAATCCTTTACGGATACGCTGCTTACGGATTCCGCTACCAGAATCATTACGGAATCCATTGTCAGTATGGTGAAATCCTTAGGATTTGAATCTATTGCCGAGGGAGTGGAGGAAGAACAGCAGTATAAATATCTGCGTGCCATCGGCTGTGATATCATTCAGGGATATCTGTTCGGAAAACCGCTGTCCCAGGAGGAGATCGAACAGCTATTACAGAAGATATACTGATCAGTTGTTGCAGAAAGAATGAGGCTGCCATGTTAACTGGAAGGGAACAGGAAACAGCTTTTTTGGAAAATCATTATAAGAGACCGGGGAGTCAGATACTGGTGGTATATGGACAGAGAGGCGTTGGTAAGACGGCTCTCTTAACCGCTTTTGCGGAAAAAAAACAGACCATCCGATATACCGCTCCCAACTGCTCTTCCAGGGAAATGTGCTATCAGTGGGGACAGGAGCTTAGAGAACAGGGGAAAGAGATTTCACGGAACCCTTCCTGGAAAGAAGTATTACAGTGTGTATCCGGAGAAAAAAGTGATCGCAAAAAAGTTCTGATCATAGAAAATTTTCATTATCTGCTAAAGGGGGATACCTTTTTTTTACAGGAATTGATCCGTTATCTGAAAGAACACAGGGAGGTTTCTCTTCTTGTAATTCTTACGACCTATGCATCCGGATGGGTGGAGAACAGTATGATCTCTAAAATAGGGAACCTGGCATTTTCTGTCAGTGGTTTTCTGAAGGTCAAAGAGCTGCCTTTTTCAGTAATGCGCCGGATTTTCCCAGGTGGGACGCTTCAGAAGAGCATAGAACTCTATGCGGTGTTAGGCGGAATGCCGGGATTATGGAAACTGTTGGAACTGTCAGCTTCTGTGGAGGAGAATCTGATGACGCTTTTTTTAGAAAAAAACAGTTTTCTTCCGGAACTGATGATCAAATGGCTGTCGGAAGAACTGCGGGAGACTGCTGTCTACAATACCATCCTTGCCACCATAGCAGATGAGAAGAACGGCAAGCTGAATGCTATGTATGCCCGTACCGGATTCTCCCGGGCGAAGATCAGTGTCTATCTGAAGAATCTGATGGAACTGGAGCTGGTGGAAAAAGTACTGCCCGGAACCTATGAGATCAGCAATTCTTTTATACGGTTTTATTTCCGTTTTCTGTTTCCTCACCAGACTGCCTGGAGAAGAGATAATGGCAGAGCTTTTTATGAAACATATATCCGTGAGGATTACAGTAGCTTTGTGAGATCCGCATACCGGAGAATCTGTCAGGAGATACTGCAGGCAGATTTCCATACGGTGGAACTGAAGAAGGCGGCACAGGGTAGAACGTATTTTTTATGCAAAGATACTGCAGGAAAAAAGATCGCAGTGGATTATTCCGGTACGGTATGTTATACTTCGGAAGATTATGACGCACTGCAGACAGCGTTGAAAAGCATCCGGATGGAAACGGATGAGATAATAATATTTTGTGAGAATGGTTATGAAAATGCACTGGCGGAGAAAGTGTCCGGAAAGCTACAGTTTCGCAGCGTGGGTGTGTGATTTATGACAGGAAGACGGTAATACGTGGGTAAAAATTTATTTATTGCAGAGAAACCCAGCGTGGCAAGGGAATTTGCCAACGCTTTAAAATATAATATGCGTTCCAAAGACGGATATCTGGAGTCGGAAGAAGCCATTGTTACCTGGTGTGTGGGACATCTGGTGACCATGAGCTATCCGGAGGTGTACGATGAGAAATTTAAGAGATGGAGCTTCGAGACACTTCCTTTTCTCCCGGCGGAATTCAAATACGAAGTCATTGAAAATGCCAGGAAACAATATACCATCGTGAGTTCCCTGCTAAACAGAGAGGATGTCTCTACCATCTATGTCTGCACTGACTCCGGGCGGGAGGGAGAATATATCTATCGGCTCGTGGAGCAGATGGCGGGCGTGCAGGGCAAAGAGCGGAAGCGTGTATGGATCGATTCCCAGACGGAGGAGGAGATCTTACGTGGGATCAGGGAAGCCAAGGATCTCTCAGCGTATGATAATCTGGGGAATGCCGCTTATCTGCGTGCCAAGGAGGATTACCTGATGGGAATCAACTTCTCAAGGGCACTGACTTTGAAATACGGCAAGACTGTAAAGGATTACCTGAAGAGGGACCGTGCGGTGATCTCTGTGGGGCGTGTCATGACCTGCGTCCTGGGCATGATCGTGAACAGAGAACGGGAGATCCGGTCGTTTACCAAGACTCCTTTTTACCGGGTGATCGGCAATTTTAAGCTGCAGGAGAAGCCTTTTACCGCAGAGTGGAGAGCCGTGGAGGGTTCAAAATACTATAATTCTCCTGTATTGTATAAGGAGAACGGTTTTAAGAAAAAAGAGGATGCCGAGCGACTGATCGGGGAACTTTCTGCGGAACCTGCTGGACCGGCGACCGTCATCGGCATCGAGAAGAAAAAAGAGAACAAAAATGCGCCGCTTTTATATAATCTGGCAGAGCTGCAGAATGACTGTTCCAAATATTTTAAGATCAGTCCGGACGAGACGCTTAGGATCGTTCAGGAATTATATGAAAAAAAGATGACCACTTACCCCAGAACGGATGCCAGAGTTCTGTCTACGGCAGTGGCAAAGGAAATCCATAAAAATATCGGAGGACTTCGTAATTATGCCCTGGCAGCACCTTTCGCCAAAGAAGTATTAGAGCAGGGCGCCTATAAAAATATAGCAAAGACCCGGTATGTGAACGATAAGCAGATCACGGATCACTATGCCATTATCCCTACCGGACAGGGTCTGAACAATCTGGCGGGGCTGGCCCCTACTGCGGCAAAAGTATACGAGGTCATTGTACGTCGGTTTTTAAGTATTTTCTATCCGCCGGCAGTCTATCAGAAGTTCTCACTTACATTGCAAGTAAAGGAAGAAAGCTTTTTTGCCAGCTTCAAGGTGTTGATACAGGAAGGATATCTGAAGGTGACTGATTTCTCCTTCAAAAAGGAGAATACGGCCCCGAAGGAGGACAAAGAGAACGAGAACGAAAGTGCCGATGAAAAATGTGATGCAGAGCTTACCAATCTGCTGACACATCTGAAAAAAGGAGATACCTTATCCGTAGATACCTACGAGATCAAAGAAGGCGAGACTTCTCCACCCAAGCGATATACCTCAGGCAGCATCATCCTGACCATGGAAAATGCGGGACAATTCATAGAAGATGAGGAACTGCGGGCACAGATCAAGGGAAGTGGTATCGGCACCAGCGCTACGAGAGCGGAGATCCTGAAGAAACTGGTGAACATCGAGTATCTGGCACTGAATAAAAAGACCCAGGTACTGACGCCTACCCAGATGGGAGAGATGATCTATGATGTGGTATCGGATTCCATAAGACCGCTTTTGAATCCGGCATTGACAGCCAGCTGGGAAAAAGGACTTACCATGGTGGCAGACGGTGTCATCACACCGGATGATTACATGGGAAAGCTTACGGATTTCGTGGGCAGGAGAACCGTTGCCGTGCGGGGACTGAACAATCAGGGAATGCTCTGGAGACAGTTCCAGGCTACGGAAGAGTTTTACCAGAAGAAACAAAAGCAATCCAATGCGAAAAATAAAGAATAAAAATAAAGAAGAGGAGAAACTATTATGGAAAATATTACGATTGAAAATCTGTATGATCTGACAGAGACCATTGCGGCAGAACTGTTCACCGAGGCAGAGTATCCCTGGGAGGTGCTTCCCCTGTCTCTTATACACATCTGACGCTGCCGACGAACA
>ERZ1027273.578-NODE-578-length-11130-cov-13.352506_pt1 | contig 11130 bp, 8 predicted proteins | sample MGYA00519256_ERZ1027273 | MGnify/ENA primary metagenome ERZ1027273 (study PRJEB26926, sample SAMN06164431) | human gut metagenome | biome: ENVO:00009003; feature: ENVO:2100002; material: ENVO:00002003 | host: Homo sapiens | place: USA | collected 2012 ...
AAGGTATAACCTCCATTAGCTTGTGCTGATGGAGGGCTAAATTGCGTATTCTTGTATCAAAATTAGAAAAATAATGCCGCCGTGCAAAGGTACAATATTTTTTGAGATATGCAATACGGCGTTAAGCGGATACTTACGAAGAAGGGTTCTTGGTTATAAACGAGGACACGATAATGTTCGTATCAATGACTGCATATACCATTGCGTTCTTTTCTTAATCGTCTGACTTCTCTGATTTCTTCATTGATCTCATCAAGTGACATATCAATGTTATTCTCTCTTGCTGTGTCACACATATACTGGAACGCAGCTTTTGCTTTTGCAGTCACTTCATCTTCTTCTTCATTCTTTGCTTGAATGGAGAAGGGAATGCTCTTACTGCGAATTACTGCCTTAACAAAGATGTTGATAGCGGTATTCGCACTCATGCCGAATTGCTCGCAGAGTTTATCAAACTGTGCTTTCTGCTGGTTGTCCATACGGACTGTCATTGCTATCTGTGCCATAAGCTTATAATGTTTAATTGATAATCATTCTGATTGCAAATATACATCATTATGACGTAAAATGGGGCGATAGTATTCATAATTTAATAAAGATTAATAGTTGAATGAATGATATAACTGCTTGTTTCGCTTTCCTGAAACCTTGGATATAAGGTTCCTTACCGTTAAAGAAGGAGTCTTTCGAATCCCTCCGTCTCCCTTTAGATAAGATTAGCTGCACTCGGCAATTTGAAAGCAAACTTTCATTGCGCTCATTTGCAAAATCTTTAGCCAAAGGGAGTTTTTTCGAAAACCTACCCGTCCTTCCTTACCCTTAAGGAAGGCTCCACCTCTCATCTCGGTCTTCTCCCCTCAGGGAAGAAGAGGAAAACCGCCCTACTCGGTGCTCGGAACCGCTACGCTCTAAGGTTGGCGGACCATCAAAGGTCTTCGCCATGTTGTGCGGGCTGGGACCGCCTGGGGATAGAATACCAGTTGGTTAACATTTAGCAAAACACAGCATATAGCAAAAACAAAATGAGAACATAATGGTTTATATACCTCCATATATTGTTAAAAAATTAGATGCTGTGAGCGTCTATAAAGTTGCAGAGAAATTGGGTTTGACAGTTTCTCGAAACAAAGCACTGTGTTTTATGCATCAAGACCATAATCCAAGCCTTCACTTCAAAAAAAGCAATAATTCTTGGAAATGTTATGTTTGTGGTATAGGTGGTCATAGTATAGAGCTTGTCAAGAGATACAACAATTATACTTTTCAAGAAGCATGTGTTTGGCTATCTCGGGCATTCAATATATCAATACCAGAAAGCAAAGGGGTAAAATTAAAAAAGGCCCCTATAAGAAAGGTCGCATCTACCCCAAAAGAAACTACCTATCAACAAGTAGATGAAGAAGTCTTGAATTGGATAATAAACAAATCTCGATTATCAGAGCAAGCAAGACAATTTCTATTTGTTGATAGAGAATATTCAGAAGAAGTAGTTTCTTCTTTAAAGGTAGGAAGCATATCTGATGCAGAAAAGTTCGTTACAGTATTAACTGAGACATTTTCCAAAGAGAGGTGTTTAAAAGCAGGTGTTTTAATGGAATACCGAAATAGTTTGCACCCTGTGTTTAGAGTGCCTTGCCTATTATTTCCTTATTATGATATGGAAGGACGTATTAAAAATATTCAAAGTCGCTATCTCGGAAAGTTGGAGAAAGGAGACAAAAGACGATTCAATAACTGCAAAGGTATCAGTCCTTTAATGTTCAATATGCCTATTTTGAAGTCATCTGAAAGGTTTGATAAAGTATATATTGCTGAAGGGGTAACTGATTGTATAGCTTTTCTTTCGGAAGGTAAGAAAGCTATCGCTTTGCCTGGCGCTGGTTCTTTTCGTCCGGAATATGCTGATTTTTTGAGGGATAAGACCCTGTTTATGTATATTGACAATGATGAGGCAGGAAATACTTTGTTTGAGAAAATAAACAAGGCGTTAAAGAAAATAGGTAATTGCATTCATAATATTAGGAAAGATAATAAATATAAGGATTATTCGGAATATTATTTGAGTAAACGTCATGAGAACGATTCAAAAGAATATATTTGAGACCATCTGTAGTAGGGAGAATCTTATATTGGCATGGCGAAGAGTTGAGAACTCTTATCATCATGGTGATGTCTGGTTTGACGAGTTGGAACTATCTGCTTATAAGTTCAATCTTCTGAACAATATAGAAAAATTGTCAGAGAAGATGAAGACGGGAACTTATCAAATGAGACCGATAAAACCAGCACCTTACCCCAAAGGCAAGAAAGTTGTCAAGGATGATGGAGAAAATGAGCATGAAGAACTTCGTGTCAGACAATCATTCTGTATTCATGTAGAAGACCAGATTGTATGGATGGCTGTATATGGCGTATTAGGACCTTACTTTGAGGAGGATATGCCTGCCTGGAGCTATGGAAATCGCCTGTTCTTGAATACATGGAAAGATGAAAATGGTCATTGGATTAATGGTGTTTATAGAACAACATCCAAGTTGTTTTATCGAAAATGGCAACAGGGATGGCCTTTGTATAGACATATGTTAGCTGCATGTATCAAGAGAAAGGCTTTTTCAGGAGAGATAGATGAGAAGAATTGTGATGATTCAGAATTGGAAGCCATTGCAGAAAATGAAGCACAAGTGAATAAGACTTTTAGGTTGCCTTATTTGGAAAAAGATTATTTTCCAAAAGATGGTTATCATCCAAAGTTGTTTTATATGTCTATCGACTTAGAAAAATTTTACCCATCGGTAAAGATGGATAGAATCAAAACTATACTTTTAAACTCTTTTCCTATAGATGATTCAAACTTCGCCGCACTGATAGAAACTATTACAAAGTTTGAAGTAGCTTATGATGGATTTGATGGACAACCTTTTTCTGATGATGAACTGGCAGAAATGGATTTACATAAAGATGTTATATTTGATGGGTTACCAACAGGTTTATTGGTTGCCGGTGCCTTAGCAAATTTGTACCTATTGGAAATAGACCTGAAGGTGGAAGAAAGGTTAAGAAAGGACAATAAGCACCACATCTTGCATTTCAGATATGTAGATGACCATTTGTTTTTATCAGAAAATGCAGAGAAATTGATTGAGTGGAAAGGCTGGTACATTCAAGAGCTTAATAAAATCGGGCTTAATGTAAATGCCGCAAAGACCGATACAGAACCCATAGAACTTGACTCGCACTATCCGACACCACTTCTGACGCAAACACTACACAAAATCTCAGAAATAGCAAAGATGCCATTGGACTTATTGAGTTCCAATGAATTTAGTATGGTGTTCAGAGACTTGCAGATGTTGCTTGTTACGGATTTTCCAGAACAAGAAATCAAAAAGGGAACAAGAACCTCGTTTGCTTGTACCATGTTGTCGCGCCTAACCTCTGATATCAAAGTAGATTATGATAAGATTCATCAATTACGGCAAAAATGGTTGAAGTTTGTTTCTGGACTTAAATTAAAAGATGAAGTAACTGAAAAAATGTTGCGCTCTTTGATTTTTACTAAAGGTGACGATTATCCTGAGACTTTAGACCAGCCTATTCTTGATGTGATTACAAATGAAGGCAAAAAAATCTATGAATCAATAAGAAGTGCTATTGGAGATTCAAGAAAGGAAATTCAGAAAATAGAAGAGAAAATATTTCATTTGTTGGTCTACTCTGTCAAGGAAATTCCAGACAAGCCAAAGATGTGGCTGAGGATTTTGGACTTCTGCATCTATCATTTGTCAGATAAGATACAGCAATTATATCTGATTTTGAATAGAATTTATAAGGATGGCAGTATTCATTCTTTAGGATATGAGTATATAGTCTCGATTATGGATATTCATTTGGCTTTGCAAGTGCTAAAGGCAATTTCTCGACTTTCTGCAAATAAGTATAAAGACCCATGGAAGAAAATAACGGATGAAAAGTTTCTTGAACAAATTGCAGAACTTAAGGATAAATACAATGGTATACACCATTATTTATATAATGATGCCAAATTCTTGGAAGAAAGAGTAAGAAGGACATTAAAGAAATATATTGAGAAAGAAGAGGTTAATGATTACTTGACAGATTGCAATTACCACGGAATAGAATTGGATTCTTCATTTTGGCTGTTATGGCATATAGAACGTTTCAATAAAAGTAAACCAACGCCAAACTTGCTTATGCCAAATTTCTTAAAGAAAGATTTGGATAAGGCTAATGTTGTTTCTCCATATTTTACTCAACTCCTTTTTAGTAGCATTTCTTATGTTCCTTTATCAAACTTTGGTAAACAAGATTTTTCAAAGTTGAAACTCGATAGATTGCAAAAGGAAAATTTACTTCTAAGTGTTTGGGGGCAGAAAGGAGAAACTAAGGTTGTCAAAGGTTTTAAACTTCCAGAAAAGAAAATGTCGAGTCCTAATAACAAATTGTCCTTGCTACAATGGATTAGGGAAGTAAAAGAGATGGAAGGTAAAAAGAATGATGCATTAGGTAATGCTTTGTATTCAGAATATTGCGCCACTCTCATAATGAAGTCTGTCGTGAAGTATTTTTATGATAATATAGAATATCTAGAAGAAATCCATCTCCATCCTGCTTCGATATTGATAAGAAGAGAAGAGTGTTTGAAGCTAACAGATTGGGATAGTTGGCTTTCGAACCAAAAAGAAATTGGAATATCAGTAAAAGATTCCTTTCTGAATACAATGTATAGATATCCGTCATTCTCGTCTAATGATTACTCTCCAATGATAGGAACAATATATGGCTTGGGTATCATTTTTCTACAATTATTGACGAAGGAATACTCTCTACCTTGGGTTTTCAATAGACCAGAATATGGCTACGAGTGGCAATCGGTGCTTTATCGTTTGTTGGAAAAAGGAAAGGTATCTTCTCACAACTACGATATTATTTCAGCTTGCTTGTCTTTGGAAAATAGAGAAACTATTAAGCTTAAAGGCATCTTGAATGGAGTTACTTGTGCTCAACAAGTCAATGATGCAAAAATTGAAACGCTTGAAGAACTTCTCAAAGAAATTGAAGCCTCGTTAGCTGAACTCAGAGAAAATCAAATATCCGTAGCGCACCATGAAACACGTCAACTTGTAATGATTAAAATCTAATGGAGAAGTTATTGAACATTGGTATTATACAAGCAATCGTGGATTCCAATTTGGCTTGGTCAGATACTCCACAAATGGATGTATATGAAGCAAATGCTATTTGGAGACAAATACAGGCGGCTTTTGCTTCGTTCCAAGAGATGTCTGACACAAAGAAACCTGATATTGTTGTCATACCAGAGTTGGCTGTAGCAACTTATTTTGAGTCTCGCATAAAAAGTTATGCTCAAAAGACAGGAGCCATTGTGGTTGCAGGATTGGATTTCAAACAATACGATAATAACAGAGTTAGCAACAGAGCTATTTTTTATGTACCCCGAGATTGGCCACATGGGAAGCAAGTTGGAAAAGTCAAAGCGACATCCTTCTATTTCGGAAAGCATTTTGCCTCACGAGAGGAACTGAAAATCATCAATCAAGATTGGAACATGTCTTTTGTGCCATGCAACGAGTTCTATATCGTTGATTTGGCGGAATATGGGAAACTTGGAGTGTCTATCTGTGCAGACTTTTATGATATTGAGCGCTACGCAATTTACAAAGGTCGTATTCAGCATCTTCTGATTATAGCTAACAATAAGGACATTAAATCATTTTACTTCTTGGCAGAGGCCATATCGCGATTGGTGTATTGTAATGTCGTTATATGTAATTCTGGACATTACGGAGGCTCCGTTTGTTTTACTCCTGCGAAACATGAATATCAACGTTACAGCTATAAGCACGAGGGACATGACCTATTTACCACACAAATAGTCTCTATACCTGTTGATGCCTTATGGAAGGCACAATCAGAAGACAGGGATGCCTTGAATGGATTCAAGAATCCACCACCAGGATATGAATACCATTACGAAAAATATATTGAACAAGCTAAAGAAGAAAAGAAATGAGCTATAGATGGCAAGAAACGATAAAAATCCTTATTCCAGGATTTTACATTCTTTGTAGTATCGGTATGGGATATTTTTGCACACATTATCAGATAGATAAAGATATGTGTGAGAGTATAAGTAAAATCTCCGCCATATTGATTATGCTCATATTGTTGGGAGCTTTCATTGTAGGCTATATCAATGAGATAATCAGTGGAGGCATAGAATATATTCTTTATTGTTGTGGATTGCCACGTCCTTCACGGTTAGTATTAAACAAATCGTTCAAAAGGTTTTCCATAGAGAAAATCAGTGACTTACGGCATAAACTCCAACTACCAGAGACAGGTTTCATTGATAACGCCAAGGCAGCAAAAGGTCTGGCACAGGCAAAACAAGCAACAGAAATAGATAAGTATCAAGAGTTTTACTATCAAGCAGTTTTGGCAAGGAATCTATTCTTTGGACATATGTTCTCTTCTGTTCTCTTGACAATTATAATAGGCTGGTCTTGGACTTTGTACCTTTCAACACTCATCATCGCAGCATTACTTTGTTGGCAATGGTGGAAAATGAATTTGGTCTATGTGAAAAAGATATTTATAGAATATTTGAAGTAGAATAAGTATGATACAATCCTACACAAAATACAAACAATTCAAGTCCTTGGTGGATGCCAAGGAGAATGGGAAAGCAGTGCGAAACGGCTTGGACTTTCTGCGCTTCGTGGCAGAGGAATACAGCCGCTTGGAAGTGCATAACAACCAAGAATGTGATGGTGACGATTTCTTCACTTATCAAGTGGAGAAAGAACTGGCACAGGTGCTGAGAGATGAAGCCACACCGATAGAATCTGTTGCTAAGGCACAGAAAGAGATGGCTGAGATTGAGAAGATGGAGGCATACGATGATTATTGCCTGTGCTTCTTTGACCATGTCCGTGAGGCTATTAACTTTCGATTGGCAGATGCGGATACATACCTTGCAGGCCTTGACAAGCAGATAAAGCATCATACCCACGAATACAAAAGATTGGTGAATGACGAAAACTTTGACCAGTTGAGTTCGCTATTCCGATTTGAGGAGTTGGGTAAGTTGCTCATCAAGAAGATTGAGTATCTGCGGACTCATGGTAGAGAGTCTGAAACGGATGCAATCATGGAAGAATACAAGTATGTACCTGATGTCTGCTCCTTCAAAATCAATGAACTTCTTGAAAAGGGATTGAAGAATGATGCCTTGAAAGAGATAGACAAAGCGATTGCTGTGTATGGAGATGATGGGTACAATACCACAGAGTCTTGGCATTTGCAAAAGATTAATATTTTGGAAAAGCGTAATGACAAGGTTGGTATTATTGAGGAATACCGCAGATTGTTCCGTCAGTTCTTGGTGGACAAGCGACCTTACTTCGAGAAGTTGAAAGAGTTGGTAGCCAAGGAGGATTGGGATGAGTTTGTTGTGAAACTCTTCGGGGATATTCCACATATCACGGATGATGATTGCATCGAAGTGTGCGACATGATTGTGGAGGAAAAGAAGTATCAGTGCCTCTTGAAGATTCTGATGGACAACAGAATGTCATTCAGCCGAGTAGCACTCTTCAAAAAGTATGCGCATTATATGAGCGAGGAAGATCAAACTATTTATACCAAGCATGTTATTGACGATTTGCGTAAGCGTTTGAGTTATGCAAAATCGAAGAGCTATGGCTATATCGTGGATGATATCAAGGGTATGTACACTTGTTGTGAAGCTTCCAAGAAACTCATCTTGGATTTTGTGGAGGAGGTAGAATACAATTACGGCAATCGTCCTGCTTTGATGCGATTGCTGAGAAACTGATTATTTTGATTTAGAACATATACTATGGTTATACTGAAGAATTTACCATTTAGAGATAAGCTCAACTTGGCAATGATGATTGAATATGACACGAAGAAAGTGATTCAAGAACATGCAAGGTTGATAAATGTAAGTTTGCCATCATCCTATCGTAAAGGAGAAATGGCGGAAGGACTTGCTACATTGTTTCAGCATGATCCTTTCTATACGGTCAACCAATTGCCGATGGATGAGCAGAAATTAATTGCTCAACTCATCAATCTGAAATTTGACGAGTGTGTTGAAGTGCCAAGAAATAACGAGAAGCATCTTATGATGCAAAAAGTGCATTTGGTGGTGACATACGAGGATGGCAATACTTGGAAGTTATTTATGCCTGATTGCATAAGGACAATACTAAGAGATACTACGGAAAGTCAGATTGGTGATATTCCCGGCATGATGAAATATCGCAAAGTATTGGAGAGTTTGACGGAATGTAACATCAAGTTGCAAGAAGTGATGGACAAAGAGGCTGGCAAGATTCCTATGTCACAAGCCTCGAAAATGATTCTGAACCAACTGGAGAAGCAATATATAGAGAAGCGTGAGGAACTTCGCAAAATTCAAGCGAAATATTCATGGGCTTCTGATAAGGAAAATCCTGTACAGCAGAGCATCGCTGATGCCTTGATGTATATCGGATTTATGAAATTGGTATAAAATCATTATTGGTTCTTTGAAATTGTTAATGAAAGAAATCAAGTTATTTGATTACCAAGAGGATATGAAGGAACGGATTGAGAAGGCGTTGCGCCTTCATCGGTCCGTAATGGCACAAATGCCTACTGGTACAGGTAAAACCTATCTGTTAACAGCAGTCATAGACTCTTTCGTGAGCAACAATCCAATGGAGAAAGTATGGATTGTAGCCCATAGAAGAGAGCTTGTTTCGCAGATTGACGAAACTGTAAGAAAGTTCCATTCCTTTTCCGCATCAAACACCTCTTCCCTATTGTCATCCGTCAAGGCGATGTCCATTCAGTGGCTGATGAGACACTATGACGAGATAGAGGAAGAACCAGGAATGATAGTGATTGACGAGGCACACCATGCCCTTGCCAAGACCTATAAGGAGATGTGGGAGAGATTCCCGAATGCTAAGTTCTTGGGACTGACGGCTACACCTTGCCGATTGAACGGTAAGGGTTTTACTGATCTGTTTGACGTATTGGTGCAGTCGTGGAGTGTTCCTGAGTTTATCAGCAAGGGAAGATTGGCAACATACGATTTTGTGAGTATCAAATCGGATGGTATGACGCAACGGCTCATCGACTCCTTGCAGAAGCGAGGGGCAGATGGTGACTACCAGAACAAGGAGATGGATATGTTGCTGAATAAAAAGCCGAGCATCGAAAGGCTTTATCGAAGCTTGGAAGAATTTGGTAAAGACAGAAAGGGCATCGTGTGTGCTATCAATATTTCTCATGCTCAGAAAATCACAAAACTATATCAGGAAAATGGCGTGAAAGCCATAGCCATAGACTCGAAGACACCTGCCGCAGAAAGACAGCAAGATATTGAAGCCTTTAAGAAAGGTGACATCCAAGTACTGGTGAATGTGGACATCTTCTCGGAGGGATTTGACTGCCCGGATGTGGAGTTTGTACAGTTGGCACGACCTACGTTGTCGCTTGCCAAGTATCTGCAGATGGTGGGACGAGGATTGCGAGTAGCTAAAGGAAAGAAGAACTGCGTGATTATTGATAACGTGGGACTGTATCGGGTGTTCGGATTGCCTTCGCAAGTATGGAACTGGAATGCTATGTTCGAAGGAAAGCTGAAAGTTGGCAAGAAAAAGGAGACAGCCAAGGAAAAAGAGTTTTTCCTGATGAGCGAGAAGCAAGATGGTATTCAGATTCATCCAGACTCGGAAATGATGATGGTGATAAGCCATGAAGGATTGCTCCAAACACTACAGTATCGTGAGTTTGTGGATAGCAAAGGGGAGTTTGCCATCATCAAGCTGCCTGATGGAAAGATGACGGTAGTGAACCGACAAGGAGAACAAGTTCTGGAGCCAGGCGATTACTATGACATGAAACTGTTGGATGGCAACATCCTGTTCTACCGACCTCACAGAAAGGCGAAATGCTATTATGACCTGTTGGCAAAAGCTGTCATCGACGATGGCACTAACGTAGCAGAAACTCCCCATGTTGTCAACATAAAAGGATGGGAGTTTATAGAATATGACGACATCTTTATGTCTCGAACCCAAGAAGAGTTTTCTCTACCTTATCGTCCTTCACAATATGATTTTCTGAATTATGGGTATTATCTGATATACAGATCCAAATCTTCTGCTTCCGGTTGTCAAGTATGGTACCATTATGAGGGTAGTGAAGGGAAGATGCGCTTGAGCTATGAAGATAGCAGGAATGTGTGTTTCCTGCGTAATGATTACGAACATGTGTATTGGTTATGTGCAGTCCTGTATGGTGAACATATCGTTGTCATGGACAGCAAGCAGGACTACTACCTGGTGGATTCAAATTTAAAGAAGACCTATATAGGATGCAATAATCCAAAGAATGAGAAGGAAGATTTGAATGTCGTGATGCCTCGCCTTGGCAAGAAATACTATAAAGAGGCGATGTTGCAAAAGAAGGAAATGGAAGCAAGCGAGATGCTTCTTTTGCATGAGAAGTCAGAAGCAGGACATGTGGAATTGTATCAAGCAGGAAAGAAATGGGGCGTGAAGGTAGATGGTAAAGTTATCGTGCCACCCCTCTACCACAGCATAGCGCAACCAGTCGGTGCCTATTGCGCCTTTGAACAGGTTCCCAGACATTGGGGTGTTATGACATTGAAAGGAAAAGTGATTGTTGATGCCAAATATGAGAAGGTGGAGATTCGTGACAATGGAATCGCCGTGGTAACAGGTATCACGGGTAAAACACAGACAATCAATCTTTTAAAGGTAAAAGGGTAAAAAGGTAAAAGGGTAAAAAAGTAAAAGAGTAAACAGGCCGATGTGAACAAGCGTTCATGTCGGTCTGTTTTTTGTTTATGTAAATCAGAAAATAAAAAAGCGGAGCGTGATTTCACAACCACACTCCGCGCAAACTTAAACAACCAATAAAAGAAATAGATTGATCGTTCAATTGTTATATCTGATGAAGAGTAGCTCTTGTTAGAGCTTTGTGTTTTTTATCTGACGATAGCGCTGTATCGGTACCAAGCGTAGCGGTGTAATCGGTACCATGCTA
>ERZ1027273.582-NODE-582-length-11069-cov-4.450518_pt1 | contig 11069 bp, 7 predicted proteins | sample MGYA00519256_ERZ1027273 | MGnify/ENA primary metagenome ERZ1027273 (study PRJEB26926, sample SAMN06164431) | human gut metagenome | biome: ENVO:00009003; feature: ENVO:2100002; material: ENVO:00002003 | host: Homo sapiens | place: USA | collected 2012 ...
GCATTATGCTTCAAGAGGATTTCCAAACCGAATTTAACCTGCTGATTGACGAATTTGACGCTCAAACCTATTTTATTAATTTTAGTTTGTCCTTGCTGGACTCCCTTGTTTCCCATATAGATGATGACATTGCCTTCTTCAATGATTTGGATAACAATACCAAGCAAGTGCTTAAAATCATGTTTAGCGGAGAAGAAGGAATTAAGGTTTCCTCTTTGCTGACAAAAAATGATGCCAAGGAGCTTTTAAAAACAGCAGTTGCGGTACTGAATATTTCAACCGAGGGTACTGAATCCTCCGCAAGCGGAAATGCTGATGTGAAGAAGGCCTTATCCTACGGCGAGATTTTGGTGCCGGAAATCTTGGAGCTTTCTATTTTAAACGATGCGGAACGCAGTAAGCCCTTAAATCAGGTTTTAAGAAATCTGTATGATTATTTTGCAATCCAGCTAGAGGATACCCTTGCAGAAGACAGCCGGCAGACGACCTATTCTCCGTCAGAAAGAGCAATAAAGCTTGCCAACGTAAGCGTTGATGATATTGATTGGATTGCCGAACTTAAAAATTTACTTTCCACAGGCTTATCTGCCTTAGAACTGTATGACAGCCTGTATACGGCTGAAGAAACAATGACGGATTCCCTATTTGCTTTCTTTGCCGCTGATAATCCTTCCCAAAAGGAAAATGAGGATTTATATGACTCTGTGACTGACGGTCTTGGCAGCTCTAAGCTGCTGGGAGTTGTCCTTTCTATGTCCTTTATGAGCAGCATGGTAAACGATATGGTTCTTGAGCTTATCCCGAATGCCGTACTGCCCTCCTCCTTCGACTATATCAATGAAATGGGTGAAAACGGAGAAATCGTTAAGTATGGCGAAGTTTATCATTTGCTGACCGCCATAAAGCTTCTGGCGAAGAATCCGGATGCCAAGGTTCTTCTGGATAGCTTTTCCGGCGATACGACGGACACGGCGGCTATCCGCCAAATCTCCGAGCTGCTGACCTCGGCTACGGAAGACGGCAGGATTTTGCTGGATGAAATTTTGGAATCTCAAATTTTTGAATATGCGGTTTCCGGGTTGATTCTGAATCTTTCTCTGGATACGGAAATAAATCTCAGCGTTTATGTCCCTTCGGATTGCCGGGAAATGGGAAAAGAGGATATTCCGCTGATTATAAAATCAGAATTAAAAAATGCGGTTTTAGCCCTGCCGGCACTATTGGATATTCTGGAAAAAAGCGAAAACTCAAATCTTGAGGCGATTGTAGAGGATGAAGCCCTGATTTCTGTACTTCAATCCAGCAGAATTATAGAGGGGACGATTTCAAACCGAGTTTTGTATCAGCTAACCACACAGGAAAATATTATTATTCCAAAGCGGCTTTCCGATACGGAGGCATGGCTGTCTACTCCGGATACCGATGGTGAAATTATTCAGCTTATTCGGGCGATTCAGTCCGCGGATATTCATATTATCGGCGGAGATATTAATAATATCGTCATCTCTAAGGATAAGGTTGAACGATTACTGCAATCCGATATTTTGTATTATACGATGTCTCAAAGTATTGTCGATATGATTGATTCCCAGTTTATGCCTTTGGACGCTTATGACAAAGAGCTTTCGGAAGCAGAGGAAAGAAATATTATTTTAAAGTCGGAATTAATTCATTTAACGGAAGCCCTAGAGGTTTTATTCGACAGCGAGGAAACCGGAATTACCATTGGAAATCTAAGCTTTGATACTTTGACGATTACCTTGAAAAAGTTTGCAAGGATAAAGGAATCCTGTATCGCGTATAAGAAGATAACCGATGAACTGGAAACGGCCTTAAGCAATGATATTCCGAATACGGCATATCAGAACAGTACAGATAAGTACTACATTTTGGAAAATGAATTTGCCAGTCTGATTGTTCTGGCTGGGACAGACGGCGTTATCCAAATCGGCGGAGATATGGCTACGGACTTCAGCTTCGAAAAAATAGAGAAGTCTAAATTTTCAGCGATGTCCTCCTCCGTAATTATCCGGTATCAGGTTTCAAAAACTCTGCTGGGAAATGAAACTATTGTTATTCCGGCTAAGGTTTTAGAACAGGATATTGATTCCGCAAGGTCATATATCCGCGAAGAGGAGTTTTTAAGCTTCTTAAATGCATTCAGTGCTGCCTACGGCAATGCCGAGGGCGATATAATGCTTGCGGCAGATACAGAGGTATCTTTACCTAGAGATGAGACGAAGCATAAGCTGTTGACGGATAGTGTAATTCTTCGGGCGACCATAACCAAGCATTTAACGATTAGTGCCAACGGCTCCGATATGGAGATTTATGCGGAGCTTGCGGATATAGATACGGATTACGAGGACGCTCTTGTATTGAAGCAGGCAGAGCTGTGCCGGATTATGGCGGCAATTGTAGAGTTATCTAATGAAGATAGTACAGATTTCATTGCGGATTTGGATTTGAATAGGATTGCCTCAGAGGCTACGCCGGAATCCATTTATAAAATTGCATCCTCTAATGTCATTCGGCTGGTTTTAAATCAGCTGATTGCCGGTGCAACGGCATTATTCCACTATGAAACCATTTATAATATAAAGGAAGAATCCGCGATTACCATTAAGGATTATGATGAAAACACCGGAATTTACTCCGATAGGGCTTACGCACTGGAATACCGGGAAATCCTTATGGATATTTCCGGGACTTCCGTAGCTGTGACGAAATATGCCATTCCGTCTGCGAAGATAGAACAGGGAAGCATGGAATTATACAGCTTTGCTGAGGGAAGGGTCGTTGAGGTAATGACCTATACGGAACAAATCGAGGAAACGGTATTGTCTTCCTCCAGAGAAACGCTTCAGGCATATTTCACTATGCTGAAGGCAATTATAGAACAGGCTCAGGGAAACTCCTGAGCCTTATGCTGTATAAAATGGAATAAAATAAAAAGGTCTTAATCACTAAGACCTGAGAGTTTAACTGGGGCGCACAACAGGGATCGAACCTGCGTATGTCGGAGCCACAATCCGATGTGTTAACCACTTCACCATGTGCGCCATATAACCACGTTTAGGCGTGCATTTACTATTATACACAATTTATTAGGTTTGTAAAGGTCTAAAGGTTGAAATTTTAAAAAAAAATGATACAATAACTCATGTAGGGTAATGAATTACTTGAAAGGAAATAGATTTAGATGGTAAAAAATATTTTAAAAGTATTATATGTGGCATTTGGAGTAATTTTGGCTTTTGTAGTTTATATCGTAGGATATAATTCAAACGGATATAGTCATATTGAGAGCCTGACCAGTAAGGCCATAGAGGCAAAGGATTATACCGAGGTTGCCATGATTCACGGCGGATGCTTTGAAAAAAATAGTTTAATTACGGAGGATAGCGATGTGCTTGATATGGCTATTTTCCCGTCTACAACCTTATCCAGCGTCCAGTATTATGTATCTGAGGATACGACGGAGGTTAAAAACTCCTATGACAATTCCTATTATATTTATATCTTTAATCCTAACTTTGAAACGACGAACTTAAAAGCGGCGACGACGACGAACGGTACGGGAATCCGGTTTAAATCAGCAAGCGGCAGTTATGATTATAAATTTGTTTTGACCGATACCGTCAATGCCAGTGAAATGGTGGAAAAGCCGGGTAGCGTTAAGGAATCCATTTTAAAGGGAGAGCGGGATTTATTCCAGAATTATACCAACTGGAGCTTCTATAATTTTACTCTGACTCAGAGTATTGTAGAGGCAATGTCCGATTCCTTAAACGGGGAAATCAATTCCATTTCCGTTTTAAACTCCAGTTCAGAGGAAGTATTCTCTATCGACGTTCAGCTAGACTTCAGTCAGCAGTTTTTTGAGGATGTAAAGCCGCTGGTTGAAAATTACAACACCTATATCGAAGAGGTTAATTCTGACAATGAAGAGATAAAGAATGCCGCAAACGATAAGTTTGACAAGTTTTACCTAGGAGATGAAAACACTAAGGGCTTTGAGGAAACCTTTAAGGAAAACGTAAACTATACGTTCCGCCATCCGGACAGCTATCTTCAGCCGACAAAGCTGGTATGGCAGACGATTGGAATGCTGGCGATATATCTTGTATGCTTCGCTCTGCTTTATGTTCTATTGTTCCATTTTGCTTTCCTAAAGAGATTGATTTCCAGAGAATCTCATAACAGCTATCGGAAAAATCCGGGTGTTAAGCAAAGACAAAATAAAGAAAAAGGCTCCACTGAAAAAAACAGCGAAGACATTATTGATGTAAAGCCGTCTGAGCCGGCAGAAGAGGTCCATGAATAATCCGGCATTGGGAGGGGAAAAACGATGAAAAAAATTACAAAGGCGGTCATTCCTGCCGCCGGCTTCGGAACGCGGTTTCTGCCGTTTACAAAGGCAATGCCGAAGGAAATGCTTCCGATTGTAGATATTCCGACAATAGAATATATTGTACGGGAGGCAATGGAAAGCGGCATTACGCAGTTTTTGATTATTATAAACGAGGGAAAGGAATGTATTAAATCCCATTTTGGCGAGAGTAAGGCTTTAGAAAAATTCTTGCAGGAAAAAAACAAAACGGAGGAGCTTAAAATAATCCATGAGCTTCCGGAAAAAATTCATCTAGAATATGTCTACCAGCACCAGCAGCTGGGGCTTGGTCATGCCGTTTTATGTGCTAAGGATTTCGTTCAAGGGGAGGCGTTTGCCTTATTGCTTGGCGATGATGTTTATGTGGGAAAGGATAAGCCCGCAACCTTACAGCTGGCGGAAGCATATGAAAAAACCGGCTGTTCGGTTTTAGGAACGCTGGAGGTTCCAAACTGCGATGTTTCCAAATATGGTATCTGCGAGCCGGAGGAGCAGTCCGAAGGAGCCTTGGTGAAATTAAAGCGTGTTGTTGAAAAGCCGAGGCTGGAGGAGGCACCGTCAAATTTAGCGATTGGCGGAAGATATATCCTGACGCCGGCTATATTCAAATACTTGGAAACGCAGACGAGAGGTGCCGGCGGTGAAATTCAGCTGACGGATTCTATTCTTCGCTTAATGCAGGAGGAAAGCGTGTATTCCTTGGCGATTGAGGGAAGAAGATACGATATTGGCTCTAAAAAGGGATTTTTGGAGGCAACGGTGGATTTTGCCTTAAAGAGAGAGGATTTACATGACGCCATGGAGGAAATTCTGCGGAAATATACAAAATAAAGGACTGACCTTTGATGAGTCCCCGAAAGCAAAACTAAGAATTTAGAAAAGCCTAGGGGGCTTTTATTTCGTTCTTTATTTCTTCCATCAGCATTTTTATTCCCGCCTCAATATCCTCTGTTGGGATTGCCGTATAGCCTAAAATAAAAATATGGGAAGAGTTATAGGCTATATCAAAGGTAGCTAGGGCTTGCATTTTTAAGCCCTTTTTCTTTAGTTTTTCCGTAAACTCCAAATCATTTTCCGTAATCGGGAGTTTTATTAAGAGCGATAAATAGTTTCTATGCTCGTCTGTTTCAACCATATTATATTGCTGCAGGCAGCGAATACATAGTTCTCTTTTTTTCAGATATTTTTTTTTCATTTTGTTGACATGAGAGGCATAGCCGCCTTGGCGAATGAATTCCTTTAAAACCTTTTGACTTGTCGTTGTGACCCCGCAGGAATAATGTCTGTATTTTTCTTCAAAGCGATTTAATATCTTATCCGGAAGAATGGCGTAGGAAATTCTTAGTCCCGGAAACAGGGTTGTAGAAAAGGTGGAAAAAAAGATAACCCGGGCAGGATTTAGAGAAAATAAAGCTGTGGCAGGTGCGGAGTTAATTCTAAATTCGGCGTCAAAGTCGTCCTCAATAATATATCCTTCCGTTTGAATACTCCATTGAATCAAAGCCTTTTTCCGGGCAATACTCATCTTGACCCCGGTAGGAAATTGATTGAAGGGGGTAGCGTATAGAATCGTCTTTTCTGCGGGAACAGCTACCCCCTCACTGTCAAGAGGAAGATAGCATACCCTCATATCTAAATTTGCGGCAATGTAGGCAAGCTTATGGTAGCCGGGGTTTTCCAGCGTAATGGAGTCAATCTCCGTACAGCTTAAAATCTGCTCGAATATTTCCATGCCCGTCCCGATGACAATATTTTCTTCCGATACCGTAATGCCCCGATTTTCCAGCAAATGCCTGCTGATGACCTGCCGCAGACCCAAATCCCCCTTCAGCGGCGTTTTTCCGCAGTTGTTTTCTTCCGTGCTTTCCTTTATCAGCTTATTCCACTGCGTATTGGAAAACTTTTCGACGTTTTGGGTTGTAAAATCATATTGGATATTTTCCTTTTCCGGTATCCGTTCCGTGCTTTTCTTAGAATAAACTGCGACCATGGGCTGAGCGGAAACGAAATATCCTTTTTTTTCTATACTGTATATATAGCCCTCCTCCAGCAGAAGAGCATAGGCGTTGATAATGGTATTTAAACTGACATTGAGGCTCAGAGATAAATTCCGTTTAGAGGGAAGCTGTTCGCCGCCGGTTAAAACAGCCGTATTTATCATATTGGCAATCTGTTCAAAGATTTGAATATATTTTGGCTTTGAATTGTCGAAAATAATTTCCACTGGTACCACCCGTCTTTCATTTTTTAAGGATTTAACCCTATCCAGATAAATATATTATAGTATAGACCGGTTTTGGTTTCAATTCTTGATTGCAGGCTGATTTAATGATAAAATAATAAAGAATGTGAGGGGATTTGTCGTGGGAAAAACTGCCGCCTGTATCAAAATAATCCAGATTTTAAGCTGTCGGGATATTGTGTCGACGACAGAACTGGCGGAATTGCTGGAAACCAATCCCCGAAATATCAGGGAATATATGAAGGAACTGGAAATTGCGGGCTATACGGTAGAATCCGTCAAGGGGATTTACGGCGGCTACCGATTGGATAAGAGAGAACTGCTGCCGGCGGTTTCTTTGACGGAGAGTGAAAAGGAGTCCCTTCTTGCCGGCATATCCTTTTTGAAGGAGCGGTCTGATTTTATGGACTTTTCCGAATATCAGGACGCTATGGGAAAGCTTATGGCATCCTTTGCCTCCCAGAAGGAGCTGACGCCGGTCACGATGATAGACCGCTTTCCTCTGGCGATGGATAAGGCTCTTTTACAGAAGCGGTATTCTATATTGGCAGAATGTATTGAAGAGCAGGTGAAGTGCGAGGTGGATTATCTGCCTGCCTCCAACCAGCTGAAAAAGCATACCCTTCATCCGTATAAGCTGTTTGTCTATAATGGCTCGTGGTTTATTTTGGCTTGGAATGAGAAAATTAATGATTTTGGTTATTATAAGCTCAATCGGATAGAAAACCTGCAAAAAACAAGAAACCATTTTACCCGGCTTAAAACCTTTCAGGAATCGGATTATCTGGATTCCTTCGGCATGAAGCAGAACGGCGAATACTATCGCGTGGAGCTGGAACTTCGGGATTTAAAAACGGTAATGCAGGAACGGCTTTACGGCAAGAATCAAAGCATTGAGGAAATTGACTCTCATCGGATAAGGTTTAGCTGTGATATGCAGAATAAGAATATGATTTTATCCTTCGTTTTATCCTTTGGCTCTAAATGCCGGGTTATTTCTCCTGAATGGCTTAAGGAGCTGGTTTTGGAGGAATTATCCAAAACCTTTGATTTATATGATTAATATAAGCCTATCATGGCTTGAATTTAGGTGGTGCAGAAATGATTAAGCATATTTTTTTAGATTTTAACGGAACGATTATCAATGATGTAGATTTATGTCTAAAGCTATTAAATGAGCTTTTGGAGGTTCAAAAGAAAGAGCCAATCTCTATGGAAAGATACAAGGAGATTTTTACCTTTCCGATTCAAAAGTATTATGAGGCTGCCGGAATTGATTTTTCGGTCAATTCCTTTGCGGATATGGCGGTATTATTTATCGAAAAATATCAGCCTCAGAGCTTAAAATGTGATTTATATACGGGCGTAGAGGAAACTCTGCAATATTTAAAGGAGTGTGGCAGCCATATTTATATTTTGTCTGCCAGTGAAAGAAATAATTTATTAGAGCAATGCGAGCATTTTCAAATCGTAAAATATTTTGATGAAATTTTAGGAATTGATAATATCCATGCGGGAAGTAAAATTGATATTGCTAAAAATTTTATGAAAAAAAGCGGAATCCAGCCGCAGGAGGCTGTCTTTGTGGGAGATACGCTGCATGATTATGAGGTTTCGCAGGCAATGGGAGTTCAATGCCGTCTGGTATGCTGCGGACACCAGTCCAGAAAAAGGCTGGAACAGGCGGGCGTAATCATTTATGACGATATTCGGGGACTGATGGAGGAGATTTAATGATAAAGCTGATTGAGGAAAATTTTAAAGATTTGGAATTGAATGAATATCCGTACGACCGTCAGCATACGGCTCTCGGAGAGTATCATCATCTGCGTCAGCCGGGGATATACGGGAACTGGTATGACCCGATTTCCCTTCATCAGTGGCGAAGCCTTGACGGGAGCTGGCTGGTGACCTCTGCCGGCGGCGTCCGCTATTTAGAGCAGAATCGGGGCAATAACACCACGGGGGCTTTTGAAAATGTTTATTGCTGTTTCGTCCATAAGACTAGGATTTATGCCGATTATACGCTTTCCTTTCACCTGCGTCTGTTTGAGTTCTCGCAGTATTGCGGTATGGCTTTTTCCTATATAACCTCAAGAAATTATTACGCTGTGGGAATGAACGGGAAGGAGATTGCCTTATACCATAGAAATCAGGAGGAGTTTACGGTTATTGACCGCCAAGAACTGGAGATGGATGATAGAAAAACCTATCATATCGAAATCGAGGTATCCGACTGTACGAAGGTCCTGCTGGATGGAAAGCTGGTTTTAAAAGGAAATACGAAGCTTTGTCTTGGGGGACGGATTGCCTGCGTTGCTAAAAGTGCCTGCCGGTATAGCCAGATTGAGGTGCTGATGACGGATACGGCATATCAAAAGCATTTAGCCCGGAAAACCGGGGAAGAGGAGCAACTAAGCAGAAAACGGGCAGAATACCCTAAGCTACGCTGTATTCATAAAATAGATTTAAAAGATTTTGGTACCGGCAGACAGCTCCGGATTGCTAGGGTAAACGGGAAGCCGATTTTTCTCATGGCACAGCATCAAAAGCGAATGATACGGGATTCCTTTGCCCGGCTGTCGTGTCTTACGGCATTTGATTATACGGGAAAGGTGCTTTGGCAGATTGGAGAACCGAATAACTGTGCTGACAATACCTTGATTTCCTGTGATTTGCCCTTTCAGATTGCCGATATAAACCATGACGGCAGGCTGGAGGTTATATACTCTATGGATTTTGAGGTGGTTGTGATTGATTTGGAAACCGCAAGGGAAATCCGCCGGATGCCGACTCCGGTGATTCACGGAGACGAGCTGGTTAAGAATGAGCCGTTTTACCGCCTGAATGTCGACGCTATCCGGGTTGCCGATTTTGAAGGACTGGGCTACAAGGGAGATTTTATTCTTAAGGACCGGTACCAAAATGTCTGGGCGTTTAACCAAAATATGGAACAGCTTTGGCGGTATCACCATAAAAATACGGGGCATTTTCCCTATATCTATGATTTTGACGGGGACGGTCGTGATGAAATGTTTGTCGGCTATGATATGATAGACCATGACGGCACAATGGTGTTTTCCCTGCCGATGAACTCGGACCATACCGATGAAATCATTTACGCGAGATTACACCCGAATCAGCCGAAGAGATTGATTTTAGCCAGCGGCAATGAGGGCTTTAATATCGTTAATACCGACGGTACAATCTATAAGCACAATGAAATCGGGCACGCCCAGCGAATCAGCGTTGCCAAATATGATATGGACCGGGAGGGGCTGCAGATTTGTGTGACTGCCTTTTGGGGAAGCGACGGCATTGTTGCCATGTATGACTGTGAGGGAAATCTGATTGCGGAAACGGAACAGCAGTCTAACGGCAATATCATTACTCCTGTCAATTATGACGGCAGGCATATTCTCTGCTTGCTTCACAGCGATGAGGACGGAGGACTTGCAGACAGCCGGCTGGACCGGGTAGTATTATTTCCGAAGGACGGGCATCCGACGCTTTGCAGTGAGGTGTACGACATTGACGATGACGGAATTGATGAGATTTTATGCTGGGACTTGAAAGAACTCTGGATATATAAGGCAGAATCCTACGGGAAGCCTGTCCGGTATGAAAAGTACCCCGATGAAGGCTTTTCCAATTACCGCGGAGAATATTTATTGCCTTTGGAATCTTAATGCTTGAAAAAAGAAAGGTTTTCGTATATAATAAAAAAGCATTTAAGTAAAATGGAGGAATTTTTGTGTCTAGTTTGAAAAGATATTTCGCCGCCTTTGCGGTTTTACTGATAGGAGCTGTGACCTTGACCGGCTGCAGCGGATATAATTTTTATAAGGATTGGTCAGAAGCCGGTGCTACCATTGAAAAGGACCATATCTTTGAGGCAATTTCTTTAGATGAAGCAAAAAGCAAAATTGACAGCGATGAAACCTTTGTTTTAGTTCTTGGAACATCTGAGGCTTCCAGTGCCAAAAACAGTATTACGGTTTTGCAGCAGCAGGCAGATTATTTCGAGTTTGATAAAAAACTGTATTTTATCAACGCCACGAGCTATTTATCTAAAATCAGCGACAGAAAGACCTTGCAGGAAACTTTAGGCATTACCGATTCCAGCAAGATTTCTTCCAACATTGTCGTTGTATGCTATAACCGGGGCGAGATTGTACTGGATACGTCGAAAAAGACAGATGACGCTTCTTTAGAGAATTTTGTAAGCTCCGGAAGCATTAATTATCAGGCATTGGCGTCCTATTTATTTAACGATTTCATTTATAACTGATAAAAAGGCAGATATTCTCTGCCTTTTTTGATTGTATGCCACCGGTATGGAGTGGCTTTTTTTATTTGGTTTTTGGAATTTTATTAACCATAAACCTGTCTCTTATACACATCTCCGAGCCCACGAGACATGCGCAGATCTCG
>ERZ1027273.585-NODE-585-length-10982-cov-5.257436_pt1 | contig 10982 bp, 10 predicted proteins | sample MGYA00519256_ERZ1027273 | MGnify/ENA primary metagenome ERZ1027273 (study PRJEB26926, sample SAMN06164431) | human gut metagenome | biome: ENVO:00009003; feature: ENVO:2100002; material: ENVO:00002003 | host: Homo sapiens | place: USA | collected 2012 ...
AATATGCTGGGATACCCGACCTGTCACGATCATGATCAGTACCGTGGATACCACCGTGATCACACAGATGGGAAGCAGCATCTCTTTTAAAGCATTCACACTTGCCATGATTCCCACGGTAGCGGGCACGAACATAATGGACATGGCGTCTACAAGAAAATCCGCCGCGGTCTCCACCTTTTCCAGCGGGATCAGCTTCGTGATCAGCCCCACCAACATGATCACCAGACCATAGACGCTTGCTGCGATGGGAAGCGGGATCAGGATCTCCAGAAGCTCTGCCAGAAAGGAGATTCCCAGGATAATCGAAAGTTGTTTCACATATTTCATGATATTGTCACCCTACCTGTTAACTTTAGTATTTCATTTCTTTTGTTATATAGCAACACGATATGATGCCGGGGCATCATTATATTGCACACAAACAAAAGAAGCTGCGCACTGTTTTTCAGCACGCAACTTCGTATTATACTACTTGATTTTTACTTTCACAATCAGCATTCTCTACCATTTGAGTAGACTTTTTTATCTTGCTTTCGTGAATTTTACCCTTACATTTGGTGTCTTACCACTGCATATTCGTCATCCAGTCGGAAGTAGGGACACTCCTGCTGGGTTCCGGATAAAAAGCGGTACATTTCATCCTCATCCAGATTCACCATGCAGCAATAGCATTCATAATCTTCGTCATATTCATAATTGACACACACGTCACAATTAGTCATTTTGCCTCTCTCTGCATATGCCTTTCACGGATTATCCTACATTATCCTCATATGCTTTTGTCTGTTTTGGTTCGGTTTCATTATGGTATTTTCGCTGTTTCATGAGTTACCGTGCAGGTACTGATAGATCTCCCGTTTTCCGACACCTCTGTCTTTTGCCACCTGCTTCATGGCGGATTTATTATCCATACCCTGCTCTTCGTAATAAGCCATATGTTCTTCAATGCTCATGGATTCCCAGGATGCGATCTCTTCCTGTCGTTTCTCTTCCGGACTCTTCCCTTCTACTACCAGGACATATTCTCCGCGGGGCTCCTCTGTCTTGTAGTAGTCCAGCGCCTTTTCCAAAGTGGTGGGAAATACGGTCTCGAACTTCTTGGTCAGTTCTCTGCACAACGTGATCCGCCGCTCCCCCAGTGCCGCATACAGTTCCTCCAGTGTCCGGATCAGATGATGGGGTGCTTCGTAGAGGATCATGGTACGGCTCTCGGTCTTCAGTTCCTCCAGAATCGCTTTCTTTTCCTTTTTATCCGCAGGCAGAAATCCTTCAAAGCAAAACCTTCTTGTACTGAGTCCTGATAAGGTCAGTGCTGTAATACAGGCCGCAGGACCCGGCAGGGAAGTGACGGGAACATTCTGCTCCTGGCACATCCGCACCAGTACTTCGCCGGGATCGGAGATCGCCGGGGTACCGGCATCAGTGATCAGCGCAATGTTCTGTCCGTTTAACAGCTGTCCTACCAGCTGGTGTGCCTTCTCTACTTTATTGTACTCATGGTAGCTGGTCATAGGCGTATGGATGTCGAAATGATTCAGCAGCTTAATACTGTTACGGGTATCCTCCGCCGCGATCACATCCACCGTCTGCAGGGTCTCCACCACCCGCGGTGTCATATCCCCCAGATTGCCAATGGGCGTTGCACACAAATATAAAGTTCCGGGCATGAGCTCCTGCCTCCTCTCCAAATCACTTTCCCTTTTTAATATCCATATATATCATATATTTCCGGCATATATACTCCCGGTGACTGGTACACGATCAACGGTTTCTCCACGGTCATGCGGGATCTGCCGCCTCGCACCGCCTCGATGAGCACCATATTGGGCTCCTTGTCGATGTAGGGATATACAAGCTGCATCCGCTTCGGCTCCAGCTTGTATTTTACCAGCATGGTCATGATCTCCGCCAGTCGAAAAGGGCGATGTACCATGTAAAAATGTCCGCCGGGCTTTAATAGTTTTGCTGTCCTGCTGACCACATCCTCCAGCGTACAGAGCACTTCGTGTCTGGCGATCGCTTTCGGTTCCTCCGGGTTCGTCAATCCATGCTGTCCGATCATGTACGGAGGATTGCAGGTAATACAGTCAAAGGAAGCAGCCTGAAATATCCGGTCTGCTTCCTTGATGTCTCCTGTCACGATGTCAATGCGGTCCTGCAGATCGTTCAACGCCACACTGCGTCTCGCCATATCTGCGCTCTCCTCCTGGATCTCCAGACCGGTGAGATGGGAGCAGTGGTATTTTGCTTCCATCAGAAGCGGGATGATCCCGGTGCCTGTCCCCAGATCCAGTAAAATATCTTTCTCTCTGGCATTGGCAAATCCTGTCAGAAGCACCGCATCCATGCCGAAACAAAATTTCTCCGGATTCTGTATGATCTGATAACCGTTCCGCTGAAGGTCATCAATTCGTTCTTTATCCTTCAGTTCAACCTTCATTCGTATTCTCCGGTTTTCTTCCGTTACCGTTATTACCGTTGTTGCCGTCTCTTCTGCCACCGTGTCTCGGTCTTCTGCGGAAGGAATTGTCTCTTGGTGCCTGTCCCTGGCTGCCGGACTGCTCTGCACCCTGAGCATCGCTGTTCTCTCTTACCTGCTCCGGACGGTTCTGCGGACGATTCTCACGGCGTCTGTCGCCGCGGTTATTATCCCTGCGGTTGTCACGGTTATTGTCTCTGCGGTTGTCACCACGATTCTCGTTGTTCCGATTTTCTCCACGGTTATCATTACGATTCTGATTCTCACCATGGTTATTATTTCTGCGGTTGTCGTCTCTGCGTCCGTCGCGTCTGCGGTTATCCCCGCGATTCTCGCTGTCGGCTCTCTGTTCTCTGCGGTCCTGACGCTCCGGGCGCTGCTCTGCACGTTTTTCTGCGCGTTCTTCCGCTTCTTCCTTCTCCTCGATCTCCTCTAACTTCTCAAGTTCCTTCTGCTCTTCCTTAGACAATTCCTGACCGCCCTTTTTGCCGCGGCGTCTCTTGAACTGTAAAGTGTCTGCCTCGTACTCCTTCAGTTCCTTCTCGTCACCGACTTCTACCAGTACCTTGACCAACTGACGCAGTACGTTGACGTTCTGTACCTCGCCGTGGAGTCCATCTGCCGTCTGGACATAGTCACCCACACCGGGAAGCTTGCGGTTCAGTTCTTCGTAAGTGTCTTCCTCATTTTTCAGGCAGCACATCAGTCTGCCGCAGACACCGGAGATCTTGGTGGGATTCAGGGACAGATTCTGCTCCTTCGCCATCTTGATGGATACCGGCACGAAATCCGACAGATAGCTGTGACAGCACAGAGGTCGTCCACAGATACCAATACCGCCGCGGATCTTGGTCTCATCCCTGACACCGATCTGGCGCAGCTCGATACGGGTCTTGAACACACTTGCCAGATCCTTGACCAGTTCACGGAAGTCGATACGTCCGTCTGCTGTAAAATAGAATAATACCTTGTTGTTATCAAACGTATACTCCGCATCGATCAGCTTCATTTCCAGACCATGCTTTAATATCTTCTCTTTACAGATCTTGAAGGCTTCCTTCTCTTTTTCTTTGTTGGCAGCCTCCTGCTCGATATCTCTCTCTCCGGCGATCCGCATCACAGGCTTCAGCGGCTGGATCACCTTGTCATCCTCCACCTCATGCACTCCCGCAACGACCGTGCCGAACTCTATGCCTCTGGCGGTCTCCACGATCACGTGGTCGCCTCTCTTTATTTCCAGCTGCAGCGGATCGAAGAAATATACCTTGCCCGCTGTACGAAATCTCACACCGATTACTTTTGTCATATCTATCTACCTCACTGATGCCCATGGCATCTTCACTTATAATGAATTAAAACAACAGCTGCCTGCGCAAAATGCGCCTGCAACTGCTATTTTATCATATCTTTTCTAAAATGACTACTCTAATATTAGCGTCTTATGATACTTACGTTTCCTTAGGACAGCACAGACCGAAATACCCTTAAAGCATTTAAGGAAAATACCTTATCGATTTCCGCGAAAGAAAAACCCTGTCGTTCCATCTCTGCGGCAAGCTGCTGCATTTTTTCTGCGCCGGACAGTTCACACGGCTCTCCGAAGCCATCGAAATCACTTCCCAGTGCTATTGCATCGATTCCTGCCAGGTTTTTAATATATTGCATGTGCTCCACCATTTTTTCAATCCGCCCGATCTTTCCACCATCCTCAAGAAATCCTACGAAATAGTTGATACCGATAACACCGCCCCGCTCTCCGATCATTCTGATATTAGTATCCGAGAGATTCCGCAGATGTGAGCAGAGTGTACGTGCGTTGGAGTGACTTGCGATCACAGGGCCATGCGTAAGCTCAAAAATGTCCCGTATGCCGGCATCATTTAAATGGGAAACATCAATAAGAATGCCGATTCTCTCCATTTCCTCCACAAAGCTTTTCCCAGTATCCGTAAGTCCATTGACCATGTCCGGGATTCTGGGACTTCCCGGTGCGATTGCCGGATTGGGATACCCCAGTTCATTTGCAAAGTTCCATGTCAGGGTAGACATTCTGACACCTTTGTCATATAGTGCATACAGGTTTTCCAGTTTTCCTTCATACACTCCGCCCTCTTCCACTGTCATCATAGCTGATAGCTTTCCCATCCTGGCGTTCTCTTCCATACTCTCTGCTGTTGTCACCTGTCCTATGATATCCGGATATTCCGCTATCTGTGTTTTCCAGAAATCTACAAGCCCCAATACATGTGTAAATGGTGACTCGCCTCTTTTCTTCAATGCTCCCAGATGGGTAAAAAGGGAAAAGCACTGGCAAATATATCCCCCTTCTCTCATCCGGTTCAAATCGATTCTTCCGGAATTGGAAAGAAGGGAAGCCTCCTTCCCTTCCCTGAAATCCGAGTACATATTAGGTATCGTATCACAGTGTAGATCAATTACCCGGTACATCTAAGCTGCCTCCTTTTATTCAGATAGAGCTCCCTGCGCAAATTCAGTATATGCTTCATCCACAACCGTAATGACATAATCCGGCTCCGGGCTTCACGCCGGTTATGACACCTCTTTACAGTCCGAATTCTTCCAGTGCCACATAGAATAACCTCTCATACCCTTTTGGTACTTGAGCATAAGAAAACAACCACACAGGAGCATTCTTACTCTTGTATGGTCGTTATTTCTTTTTGTCACTGCTTGAAGACGTCACTCAAAAACTGTTTTTTCTTATAATTCCTAAGTGAAGGCTTCATTCGGAGAGATTTTTAAATATTTTATGGTTCTGAATAGTTACTATGTTAAGATCTAAGCTCTACACCCAGCTTGTTGTTCAGGTTCTTCAGGATCTTCTTCACATAGCCGTCCACTGCCTCTGTGGTGAATTCTTCCTCCTTCGGAGCAAAGGTTACGGTGAATGCCATGGACTTCTTCTCAGGGCCTACCTGTAATCCCTCGTAGACATCGAAGAGTTCCACGGACTCTACGAAGCTGCTGGCTTCCGCAATTGCCTTCTCTACCTCGCCGCAGGTAACGGACTTGTTCATTACCAGTGCCAGGTCTCTGGTCTCCTTCGCGAACTTAGAGATAGGAGCAAAGGTGGGAACCTTGCCGTATACAGGACGCAGAGCTTTCAGATCGATCTCTGCGATGTATGCGGATTCACGCATGTCTTCTTCCTTCTGGATCTCGTAGGTCAACTGACCTAAGTAGCCGATCTCTTCGCCGTTGTACAGGATTTTTGCGGTACGGTAAGGATGCAGGAAGGTCTTCTTGTCCTCTACATATTCGAAATCAATGAACAGAGTCTCTGCTACGGTGTCTACCAGACCTTTCAGAGTGAAGAAATTCTCTTCCTTACCCCAGATACCGATGCAGATAGTCTCTCTCTCATCGGGATACTCGGTCAGAGGCAGATCCTTAGGGATGAATTTATTGCCGATCTCGTATACTCTGCCTTCCAGGCAGCCGTTCTTCTGGTTACGGCCGATCGCGTGGATCATCTGGGGCGCCAGAGTGGTACGCATCAGGGACAGATCCTCGTTGATCGGGTTGATCAGACGGATCGCATGTCTCTCCGGTGCATCCTCGGGCAGGCCTAACAGGTTCAGATCGGAAGGGGAGAAGAAGGAGTAATGTACGCCCTCAAATGCGCCCTGTGCACACAGTGCTCTCTTGATCTTAAGCTCGGTCTTCTGCTTCGTATTCATACCACCGCTGGTTACAGCTGCTGCCGCGAGAAAAGTCGGGGTTACATGGTCGTAACCGTACATACGGATGACTTCCTCTGCGATATCGGGATAGGATTCCATATCTTCACGGTATGCAGGTACCTGAATGGTCAGCTCGTCGCCGTTAATGACAGGCTGGAAATTCAGGGACTTTAAGATTCTCTCGATGTCAGCGGTAGGTACTTCAATACCCAGTACGCCGTTCACCTTCTTGATGCTTGCCTTCATCCCGGTGGGTTCAATGGAGTTACCGGTGTTTGCCTCTACGTGAGTAGAGGATACTTTACCACAGCCCAGCTCCTCGATCAGGTGCAATGCTCTCTTGCTTGCCATAACGGTAGCATACTCATCCACGCCTTTGGCATATCTCTGGGAAGAATCGGAAGACTGTCCCAGTGCTCTGGAGCTCTTACGGATATTGTCTCTTGCAAATTTTGCGGACTCGAAGATGACAGCCTCTGTGGTATCGCGGATCTCGGAATTTAAGCCGCCCATGATACCTGCCAGTGCTACAGGTTTTACGCCATCGCAGATGACGAGGTTGTTTTCGTTTAATTCAAACTCTTTTTCATCCAAAGTCACAATCTTCTCTTTGTCATGGGCACGTCTTACATGAATGGCATTGCCTTCAATGTAAGAAGAGTCAAATGCGTGCATAGGCTGACCCAGCTCTTTTAAGATGTAGTTCGTGATATCTACCACGTTGGAGATAGATCCGATGCCTACCAGTGCCAGACGTCTCTTCATCCATGCAGGGGATTCGCCGATTTTCACATCAGTTACATAGTGTGCGATATATCTGGGGCACAGATCCGGAGCATCCACAGTTACGGTGAAACCATCCTTGGTAACGCCGCTCTCGGTGTAATCCAGTGCCGGAGTCTTCACGGGTTTGTTCAGGATCGCCGCTACTTCTCTGGCAATACCGAAGATACTCTCGCAGTCCGGTCTGTTGGCGGTAATGGCAATATCGAAGATCCAGTCATCCAACTGTAACAGAGGCTTTACATCTGCACCGATCTCGGCATCCTCCGGCAGTACCAGCAGTCCGTTGTAGCCTGCACCGGGGTACAGATCCTCAGTCAGTCCCAGCTCGGTACCGGAACACAGCATACCGCAGGACTCATAGCCGCGCAGCTTGCCTTTTTTGATCTTCATGGTGCCCTCGATGGTCACATGATCTTTTGCGGTAGCGTATACCTGCGCACCTTCCAGTGCTACGGGGTATTTGCCGCCTGCATGTACGTTATCCGCACCACAACAGATCTGCAGGGGCTCTGCGTCGCCTACATTTACCTTACATACATGTAAGTGGGTCTCAGGGATGGGCTCACACTCTTCTACCAGTCCGACTACCACGCCGCTGATGTCCTTACCTACTTCGTAGGATTCCTCTACCTCAAAACCGCAGGAGAACAGCTTCTCTTCCAGTTCTTTGGCTTCTACATCTATATCCACATATTCTTTTAACCAACTAAGTGGTACTAACATATCTTTTACCTCCTTCGATGCCGTCTTGTACGACATCCTCTCGTAATGTTCCTTGCATCGTTACTGTTTTAAAATCATATTCCTGTGATCTTAGTCATCATTGATCTGATCCAGTACACGCATATCAGATTGATATAACAGTTTGATATTGTTAATACCGTACTTTAACATTGCCAGACGCTCAATACCGATACCGAATGCCAGTCCGCTGTACTCCTCGGAGTCAATGCCGCAGTTCTCCAGCACTTTCTTATTTACAATACCTGCACCCAGTACCTCGATCCAGCCGGTACCCTTGCACAGACGGCAGCCGCAGCCACCGCAGGCGAAGCAGCTGACATCGACCTCTACGGAAGGCTCGGTGAACGGGAAGTAAGAAGGACGCAGTCTCGTGGTGGTACCTTCACCGAAGATCTTCTGTACCAGTACTTCCAGCATACCCTTCAGGTCGCACAGAGTGATGGTCTTGTCCACTACGAGACCCTCCATCTGGGTGAACATCGGAGAATGGGTCGCATCATCATCGGAACGGAATACTTTACCGGGGCTTAAGATCTTGATAGGAGGCTTCTGGCTCTCCATCACGTGAACCTGACCTGCGGAGGTCTGGGTTCTAAGCAGGAATTCTGGAGACAGGTAGAAGGTATCCTGCATATCTCTTGCGGGATGATCCTGCGGGGTATTCAGTGCGGTAAAGTTGTAATAATCGGTCTCGATCTCGGTTCCTTCATATACGCTGAAGCCCATGGATGCGAAGATATCGATCAGCTGGTTACGCACCTGGGTTACGGGATGCAGATTACCGGTCTTGCGGCTCTTTGCCGGCATGGAGATATCGATCTTCTCACTCTCGTAGCGCAGCTCCATCTCTTTTTCTTTTAACTTCGTGTTCAGCTCATCGAAATGCTCGCTTGCCCAGTTCTTCAGTTCGTTGACTTTCTTACCGAAGTCAGCCTTCTCTTCCTTGGGCACGGAACCCATCTGCTTCATCAGACCGCCGATAATACCGTTCTTGTCGAGAATGGTCTTTTTGTACTCGTAGACACCCTTGGTGTTCTCGATCTTCTCCAGCTGTTCCCGGATGTCGGCTTTGATCTGTTCGACTTTTTCATTCAATTCGTTTAAATCTGCCATCTTACTCCTCATTTCTGTGTGCACTAAGCACACGTATTTTTACTTGTGCCTGGGATGTGTATTACATTGTCATATCGTAACTATTCAGAGCCTCATTCACGAAATCGCTTCGAGGCTGCTTCACCTTTGGTTCTAAATAGTTACAAAAAAACGGATACAAATTCACCCCATTGGGACGAATTCATATCCGCGGTACCACCCAAATTCGCGCAGACGGTCTGCGCGCACTCGCGACCCTTTAACGGCGGTCAGCCGTCCGCGCCTTTCCTCGCGGCCGCTCCCGGGCGAACCAAGCGACACTCCACAGACCGGCTTCCAGCCGCCGACCGGTCCTCTCTGCGCGAAGCAAGCTCGCTATTTTCCCGTTCTCTGCGTTTCTCTGACAGTTATTTATAGCACACGACGCGCAAAGTTTCAAGTGCTTTCGCACTTTTTCTTCACAGCTTTGTCCGAAATGTTTGCATTCCCGCGCGAAATGGCTTATAATGCACCATGCTTTACCTCATTTTTTCGGAAGAAGGTGGAAAGAAAAGAATGACTCCCTTTATGGAATGGAATCTGAACTGCCTGCGCGCCATCGCCGAGCTGCGCACTCCGCTGCTTGACACGCTCATGCAGGGCGTGACGGAGCTCGGCGGCGAGACGCTGTTCATGCTCTTTATGCTGGTGGTCTTCTGGTGCGTGGACAAAAACAAGGGCTATTTTCTCATGCTCCTGTGCTTCACCGGCACGGCGGTCAACCAGATGCTGAAGATCACGTTCTGCATCCCGCGGCCCTGGGTGCTCGACCCCTCGTTCGAGATCGTCGAGTCCGCCCGCGCGGGCGCGACGGGCTTCTCCTTCCCCTCGGGCCACACGCAGAACGCCGTCGCCGCCTACGGCGGGATGTTCTGCATCACAAAAAAGCTCTGGGTGCGCGTGGTGTGCATGGCGCTGGCGCTGCTCATTCCCTTTTCGCGGCTGTATCTCGGCGTCCACACGCCGCTCGACGTCGGCGTATCGTTCCTGATCGGCTGGCTGCTGGTGCTGGCGTTCTATCCTCTGCTCGAGGAGATCGGCCACCGCGGCGAGGTGCTCGAACGCATCTGGCTCATCCTGCTCGTACCGGCGGCGCTGTTCCTGCTTTATGCGCTTCGCGTCCGCGCGGGCGCGAGCGGCGACGCGGCCAATTTTGACCACGCGGTCAAAACGGCGTGGTCGATGCTCGGCCTTGTGATCGGCGCGATCGTCTCGGTGTTCGCCGACCGGCACTACACGCGCTTTGAAACGCAGGCCGTGTGGTGGGCACAGATCCTCAAGGTCGTGCTCGGCCTTGCGCTGACGCTGGCCGTGCGTGTGGCCCTCAAGGCGCCGCTGACGGCGGCCTTCGGCGCGAACAGCGTCGGCGACGGCATCCGTTATTTCGCCGTGGTGCTCATGGCGGGCACGCTCTGGCCGATGACCTTCGGCTGGTTCAGCCTGATGGGTCGAAAAAAGTGATTTACAGCCGAAGTAAGACGTGCTATACTTTACCCTGCAAGAAAGAAGAAAGGAGACTTTTTTCGTGAAAAAGCGGCTCTACCGTTCCAAAACGGATAAAAAGCTCTGCGGCGTCTGCGCCGGCGTGGCGGATTATTTCGGCATCGACCCCACCATCGTGCGCGTGATCTGGGCGCTGCTGGCGTTCTTTTACGGCACGAGCATCCTGCTCTATGTCATCATGGCCCTTGTCGTGCCGGAGCAGCCGGCCGGCGGCGGCGTGATCGACGTGGACAGCGAGGTCCGCGAGCCGAGCGAGAAGAAGGAAAAATACAAGGGTCCCGAGATCGACTGAACGGGACGCCTCAAAATACCGGCCGCTGAGGCGGCTATTACAGGAAGAAACAGGAAGGAAGAACCACTATGATGACCTATCCCATGCACGTTGCGGGCCTCGTCCGCGATCTCCCCATCTGCAAGGTGACGGAGGACTTCTACATCGGCGCCTTCATCATGTTCGGCGACGCCGAGCTGACCGTCGCCTGCGCCCGCGACCTCCTCAAGCTGGCGGAGGAGCTGGACTACGACTATCTGCTCACTGCCGAGGCCAAGTCCATTCCCCTCATTCACGAGATGGCGCGTCAGCTGTCTCTTATACACATCTGACGCTGCCGACGAATAGCCTTGTGTAGATC
>ERZ1027273.603-NODE-603-length-10802-cov-5.346701_pt1 | contig 10802 bp, 10 predicted proteins | sample MGYA00519256_ERZ1027273 | MGnify/ENA primary metagenome ERZ1027273 (study PRJEB26926, sample SAMN06164431) | human gut metagenome | biome: ENVO:00009003; feature: ENVO:2100002; material: ENVO:00002003 | host: Homo sapiens | place: USA | collected 2012 ...
CGCATGTCTCGTGGGCTCGGAGATGTGTATAAGAGACATTGCCACAACAATGCGACCTTTCAGGCCGTATTCAACTGCTTTCAGTTCTAGTTAAACATGAGTGCTATCAGGAAGAAAATCATAGCAATCCCCACGAGCCAAGGGATAATTTTCTCTTGATGAAACTCTCGGAATCCCAATGATCTTATAAACAGAACACCCAATAGGCCGATGATACACCATGCTGAAACGGTAAGACAGATATCGTACATGTTCCTTGCCTCCCTCGTATCTCTTGTATGGCTTGATTGTATCTTATCCCTCCGATTTCACACATTCGGCATAGGTTAATGGGAACGAGGCTTTCAGGACAGCGCTTTTCCGCACCGTCCAGCCGTTTTGCCGCAGGAAACGCAGGTATTCCTCGCTCGTCCATCTGCTATGGAGAGGGAAGCCCGCCAGCTTCATGAAAAATGCCTTGACCTTGCCGGAAAACGAGTTTCCCGCGTGGGTGAAGGTCGGCGCGATGAGCGTGCCGTCGTCTTTCAGTACCCGTTTTATCTCTTGCAGGGCTTTTTCCGGCTGCGGCACGATGTGCAGCGCGTTGGACACGATCACTACATCAAAGGACTGGTTCGCATAGGGCAGGCGGAACATATCCTGCACGGAGAAGTGCAGCTTGGCAGAGCGGTTATCCCGCTTCGCCTCGGCGATCATCTCCGGGGAGGCATCCGTCGCCTCGATGTGCGCCGCCGCGTTCACGATGTGTTTTGCGATCAATCCCGTGCCGGTTGCCAGCTCCAGCACCGTTTTATGCCGCACAATTGGCCGGATCAACTCATACATCTCGTCATACGCCGCCCGATCCTTTCGCATAAAGCGGTCGTAACGACCGGCATTTTTGTCCCAGAAGGTCTTTCGTTCTTTCATAGCCGTTGCCCTTATCTCTTCTTTATTTTTTGCCGCATTGTGCCTCTCGGAAAGGATTCAAAGTGCCGCTAAATTTTCCCGTGCAGGCATCTGTCCCGCCGCTCTCTGGCGTATTCCAGCAGTGCATTGCATGCCGGACAAAGCGCCTCGCCCCTTGTCCCATGCACACCCCAACAATACCGGCGCACCATGAGGGTAACGGTTTCGATCTCCTTTTCCTTGTTCAAGTTCTGAAGTCCTTTCTGTTTTATACGCAGTTAGTCTACTCTAACCGCCTGGTGGAAGAAAAGGCAGGCCACCTGTATGCAGTCTGCCTTTTGCCTGATGCGAAAGCCCGCAGACGCGCGGGGCTTACAGCACCAGCGAGGGCGCGGTGTAGACCCGTGCCTTCAGCTCGCTGTTGAGCATATACAGCCCCTTGCTGTCACCGCCGAACAGCTCCATCTTGGTGATGAGGTCGGCGGCATTCTTCTCCTCCTCGCCCTGCTCCTTGATGAACCAGTCCAGCATCTGCATGGCGCGGAAGTCTTTTGCCTCGTATGCGGCGGCGTAGATGGCATCAATGCTGGCGGTGACCAGCTTCTCGTGCTCCAGTGCCTTTTTCAGCGGGGTCATGTGGTCGCCTCGTTCCCACTCCGGCTTTGCGATAGCCTCAAAGGTAACGCCCTCGCCGTTATTCTGCAAATACTGATAAAACAGCATGGCGTGATCCCGTTCCTCCTGCGCCTGTACCCGGTACCAGTTCTCAAAGCCGTCCAGTCCGACGGCGGCGTAGTAGTTGGCAAAGTCCAGATACAGATAGGCGGAGTAGAACTCCTTATTGATCTGCTCGTTGAGCAGAAGAGATACGTTAGCGTTCATGATACTTCTCCTCCATAAGATTGTCTTTTCCTGCTCCCGGCATGGGGGCAGATATACCGTACCCAGAGCGATGCTGGGATGCTCCCTTTTCATCTCCAGGAACACCTGCTCCGCCTTGGGATGCTGTTGCAGCTCCGTTACGGCGGCCAATATCTCCTCTGCGTATTTTGGCGTACCGCCAACTCTCCAAATGCAAGAATGACTCTTATTATTTTGCTTTTATTATACCTATATTTTTTTCTCTGTCAACAACCACAAAGGGCTTGTGCTCCAAAAGCTGCCCCGAAGTACCTTGACAGTTTTAACTGTATCTGTTATATTTCAGTATAAACTGTATCAGTAGCAAATACAGTTATGTTGGAGGTTGATTATGCGTCAGATATTGCTTTTCGCGGCACTTGCCGCCGTGCTTGCACTGCTTCTGGTGAGCTGCGGGGGAACCAAGGGCAAGCCGGTGCCGACAGAGGAGGACGCTCCCGGCAAGGCGGCGTATCATAAGATCAGCGCTGAGGAAGCCTATGAGATGATGGCCTCGCAGGAGGTCGTGGTGGTGGATGTCCGCACCCAGGCGGAATACGACGGCGGTCATATTGAAAACGCCGTCCTTGTGCCTAACGAGAGCATCGGGAGCGAAATGCCCGAGGCGCTGCCCGACAAGGAAGCCACGCTGCTGATCTATTGCCGCAGCGGCCGCCGCAGCAAGGATGCCGCACAAAAGCTGCTGGCGCTGGGGTATCAGAGCGTCTACGACTTCGGCGGCGTCATCGACTGGCCCTACGAGCTTGTGAAGGAGGGATGATTGTGGACAGTTCTTTTAATCTGGCCGTCCATGCGCTGGTCTGCCTGAGCCACAGCGGGCGTTCTCTCAGCAGCGAGGCACTGGCGGAGAACATCTGCACCAACCCCACCCGCGTTCGCCGGGTGCTGGCGGGGCTGAAAAAGGCGGGAATGGTGGAGACCCGGGAGGGCTTGGACGGCGGCTATCGCCTTTGCACCGACCCCGCAGCCCTTTCTCTCCGGCAGGTGGCGGAGGCGATAAATACCCGCTTTGTGGACTGCGCGTGGCACAGCGGCGACATTGACCGGGACTGCGCCATTTGCTCCGGTATGGCGGGCGTGATGGACGCGCTGTACCGGCAGATGAACGAGCAGTGCGCCGCCTACCTGGAACAAATTACCATCACGGATATTGAAACACAACTTTTTACACAGAAATAGGAGGATTTTACGATGCTTACCATTACGACCAACAGCTTTGAAAACGATGTTCTCCGCGCGGACAAGCCCGTGCTGGTGGATTTCTGGGCGCAGTGGTGCCCCTACTGCCGCCGTATTGCCCCGGCCTTTGACAAGGTGGGCGAGCAGTACGCAGACACCCTCATCGCCGGCAAGATCAACTACGACGAGGAACCGCAGCTTATCGAGCGCTTCGGCATCGACACCATCCCCACGCTGATGCTCTTTAAAAACGGCGAGGTGCTCGGCTCCGTTGTCGCGCCCGCCTCCAAGGCAGCCATTGAGACATTTATCCAGGAAACGCTGGCACAGTGAGGGCGTGGCTATGGAGCAGATCTATGATACGCTTCCATGTAGCACACTTCGTGTCTCCTTAGAAATCGAGGGTAACGGTCAAAGCCATCCGTTTGCACCATGGTCAAAATGCAAAAAGCGCAGCCGCAGAGAACATCTGCGGCTGCGCTTCGATCCATCTTCAAAGCTTCGGCATCACTCAACGCCATATTGTTGTCTAAATAAATCAGCGACGATGTTTTGCTTTTGAGGCATCGGGCGGACAGACGAAGCCAGACTCGCCGCCTACTCCGCGCAGAGCTCCGCCACCAGAGCGTCCATCTGCGCTTCGCTGGTTTGGTTCAGTGCGCCGCGCAGCGATACCTCCGTTTCACACAGTCGGAGTTCCTTCATCTTTTCCAACTCGGCGCGCATCAGCCGCGCGGCAGCAGGGGCCCATGAGCCGTTTTCCATGAGGCCGATCCGGCGGTTTCGGAATCCCTTTGTCTGTAAATGTTCCAAAAACTCCTTCATGGGCGGGAACAGTCCTCCGTCATAAGTGGAGCAGGCCAACACCAGTTTCCCACAGTAGAATGCGCTGGTCACGGCATAGGAAAGGTCTGTTGCCGTCAGATCGCACATGGTGACTTGCGCACCTTTTCCCTCCAGCTTGCTCTTGAGGGCCTCCGATGCATATGCGGTATTTCCATGGATGGATGCGTGAGCGATCAGGATGCCCTCCGGTTCTTCCGGTTTCCATTGTGACCAGAGATCATAGAGCCGCAGATACTCCCCCAAGTCTTCTGTGAGCATGGGGCCATGGAGCGGGCAGATCGTTTTGATCTCCAGCGCGGAGATTTTTTTCAGCAGAGCCTGCACCTGTGCGCCATACTTTCCGACGATGTTGTAATAATACCGCCGGGCCTGCGGCGCCCAGGGGGCACGGGCAGTCCGTTCCAGTGAACCGAAGCGGCCGAAGGCATCCGCCGAGAACAGGATCTTTTCCTCCTCTTCATACGCTGCCATCACCTCCGGCCAGTGTACCATCGGCGCCAGCAGAAAGCGCAGCCGGTGCAAACCCAAGGAAAGCGTATCTCTTTCGCCAACCTCCAGCATACGGTCTTCCGACAATGCACCTGTGCCGAAGAACTGCTTGATCAGGGTAAATGTTTTCGCGTTTCCCACGATCTTCATCTCCGGGTACTTTTGTGCCAGCCGCATGAGGCTGCCGGAATGATCCGGCTCCATGTGTGTGACCACAAGATAGTCGGGGCTGCGCCCCTCCAACACCCGCGCCACATTGGAAAGCCATTCCTCCGCTGCCCGTGCGTCCACGCTGTCCATCACGGCGATCTTCTCGTCCAGAATGACATAGGAGTTGTAGCTCACTCCCATAGGCTGGACGGGGTACTGGTTTTCAAAGAGTGCCAATGTGTTATCATCCACCCCTACATAGCGGATGGCATCTGTTACCGTTTGGATAGCCATATAAAAAATACCTCCTATTTTCCTTACTCAGACTCTGACTGATAGGTTCTTCTTTTCTAATGAAATATACGCTCAACCGCGGATCGACGGTCGCGCATTTTACCGTTGCCTTGCTTCCCCCAGAGTCGTTACATGTGGTACACCGCAGCGGAGCGAAGTCCTTCCGGCAGGCCGTCGGGCGCAGCAGGTGAAAGTTCCCAGCGTACCTGCCCCGCCCACTGGGAGGCGACGGCGGAGAAGTGGAGCATGACAATACCGAGATCCAATGCGGCATCCAAATTATCGGTGTAGGCATCCTCCTGCTGCACCAAATAGATGCTGTGATCCTGCACAAGGAAGCCATAGGGCTGACGGTTGAGATAGCTGGGGGAGAGCGAAGCGGCGTAGAAGGACTGCCAGAGCATATCGTCGTAGAAGTCCATCATCTCGTCAAGCCCAGACTTGTTGCTCCAGCTCCCCATGTGAACCAAATCGTGCACGCCCTTTTTGGGCGCGTAGTACTGCTGCTCGGCCCGCACATCGATCTGAGACATACTTAGGATATTCAGCCGCAGCTTTTTTGCGGTCTTTTCCCCGTAGCCAAAGGCAACGATTGCCGCCACCTCTAACGGGGTGGCGAGAGACAGTGCTTTTTTGATTTTGTCGCTGTCGGTGAAGGTCATCCAGCAGGTGTCAATGTCCAACTCAGTCAGCTTGAGGACGAGATCTTCCATCATGTAGCCGGCGTTGATGGCCGCATAGGAATGCGGGGCAGACATAAGGAGCAGGTAGTGCGGTGCTCCGATGAGAAATTGATTATAGCCCGCTGAGCTCTCCAGCGCCGGCTGTGCATCCTTGTCCAAGACGATCAACTCCGTTGCAATCTCCGGGACAAGACGGGGGCAGGTCTTTTCATAGTAGGATCGGAGCTGGCCGATAGCCTCGCTCGGAACTTCCTTTTCGCGGAATGCGCGAACGGATCTGCGATTTTGAATCATAGCGCTGTAATTCATAGTAGTATCTCCTATTCTGATGTCTTTGGTTTTCTTATAAATCGTCTATCAGTGCGGTGCTCTTGGCGTAGGCGGTACTGCGTGCCTCAAAGAAATCGGTCTTGACCATGTTGGCGTCGGCGTACTGGCTGACCCATTCCATGCTCTCCGGTTCGCTCTCAAAGCCTGGATACAATGCGGGATAGCCAAGGCTCGTCCAGCGGAGGTTGCCGAGATAGCGGATGTAATCGCTGATCATCTGTCGGTTCAGCCCCGGGATGTCGTCGCCGATTACATAATGCCCCCATGCGATCTCCTGCTCCACGCCCTCACGCATCATCTCGCGCAGCGCTTGTACGCTCTCGGCGGTGAACAACTCCGGCTGCTCCTTTTGCAGCTCCGTGATGATATTGCGGAACAGCCACAAGTGCGTGTTCTCGTCGCGGTTGATATAGCGGATCTCCTGCGCCGAGCCGGGCATCTTCCCGTTTCGGGAGAGATTGTAGAAGAACATAAAGCCGCTGTAAAAATAGATGCCCTCCAAAATATAGTTTGCCATCATCACGCGCAGCAGCGTGGGAGCGTCCTTCCGCTCCTGAAACTCGTTGTAGCAGTCCCCAATGAAGGTGTTGCGGCGCAGCAGATGCTCGTCCGTTTTCCATTGGTAGAGGATGTCATTGCGCTCCACGGGGGAACAGATGGTGTCGAGCATATAGCTGTAGCTCTGTGAGTGGACACACTCCTGAAACGCCTGAATGGACAGGCAGAGATTGACCTCGTTGGCGGTAATGTAGGCGCCGATATTAGGCAGGTTCGCTGTCTGAATGGAATCCAAAAAGACAAGAAAACTCAAAATTTTATCGTAGGCGCTGCGCTCGGCTGACAGCAGGCGGGGATAGTCCTTCACATCCTGCGAGAGATTGATCTCCTCAGGGATCCAAAAGTTGTTCATGGCCTGCCGGTACCAGTCGCTGACCCAAGCGTACTTCATATTGTTGAAGTCGTTGAGGTTGGTGGTATTGCCGCCGATCATGCGCCGCAGGCGCACATCAGGGTCGCCCTCCGGGTTAAAGAGGGGCTTTTTCTTCAGTTCCGTCATGCTATCCTCCTTATGACGAGCAGCTTTCGCAGGCCTCGACCTCAAGGGCCTTGCTGCGGACATAGTAAATGGTCTTGACGCCGACCTTCCACGCCTCTAAATACAGTCTGAGCACCTGACGCATGGAATAGTCATTGGTGATATAGAGATTCATGCTCTGCGCCTGGTCAATATGTCTCTGGCGAAGGCCCGCGGCGCGCACCGACCAGCTTTGGTCGATCAGATGCGCCGCCTTATAGTACCACCATGTATCCATAGAAAGCTCCGGGGCAACGCGGGGCAGCATGCTGCCCTTTTTCTCCTCTAAGAAGAATTTCTTCATAATTGGATCGATGCTCGCCGACGTGCCGGAGAGGATAGATGTGCTGGAGGTCGGTGCGACAGCCAGCAGATAGGCGTTGCGCATTCCCTGCACCGCCACCGTTTCCGCAAGCGCCCGCCACTTTTCGGAGGTATAACCCCGCTTTTCAAAATACGCGCCCGTCTGCCAGTCGCTGCCCTCAAAGAGCGCGTAACGACCCTTTTCCCGTGCCAGTGCTGTGTCCGCCTTGACGGCGGCGTAGTTGATGTGCTCGAACACCGCGTCGGTGAAGGCAAGGTGCTCCTCGCTCTCCCAGCGGATGCCGCGCTTTGCCAGCATGTGGTGGTAGCCGCTGACGCCCAGGCCGATGCTGCGGTACTTCTGATTGGTAAGCCGCGCGTATTCCAACGGGTAGAAGTTGAGGTCGATCACATTATCCAGTGCGCGGATGGCCGTTTCCACCGTGCGTTCCATATAGGCCTCGTCCTCCACCGGCAGATTACCGAGAGACAGACTCGCCAGGTTGCAGACCACAAACTCACCTGGGCGTGTGGCCGTCACCACTATTGTGTCGCCGTTCTCCGTGTGCACCTCAGTGCTGATGTGCTCGATGGGTGCCATGTTCTGCGCGATCTCCGTACAGAGATTGGAGCAATAGATCATTCCCGTGTGGCCGTTTGGGTTCATACGATTTACGCTGTCGCGGTTGAAGGCGAAGGGCGTGCCGGTCTCCACTGCCGAGCGAAGCACCAGCCGCACGATGTCCTTGACGGTGACGCTGCGCTTTTCGATGCGCGGGTCATTGACGCAGTCCAGATACCGCTTCTCCCATTCTGTACCCCAGTAATCCTCCAGTGCGTAGCCCTTGACCGTGAGGATCTCATGCGGACACATGAGATGCCACGGCGCGTCTATGTTCTCCTCCGCCAGTCGCCAGAAGAGATCCGGATAGCACACGGCGGGAAACACATCATGTGCCTTCATGCGGTCGTCGCCGTTGTTAGTGCGCAGTTGAAGGAATTCCGGCAGATCCCGGTGCCATGCGTCTAAGTAAACCGCCACAGCGCCCTGCCGCATCCCCAACTGATCCACCGCCACGGCGGTGTCGTTGACCAGCCGGATCCAGCGGATAACACCGCCCGCCGCCCCTTGAAAGCCGCGGATGGTGCTGCCTGCAGCGCGCACCTTACCGAAGTACATCCCCATTCCACCGCCGAATTTAGAGACCTTTGCGAAGTTGTCCAGCGAGCGGTAGATGCCGTCCAGACTGTCCGGCACAGTGTCCACAAAGCAGCTTGAAAGCTGATGGTAGGGCTTTCGTGCGTTGGACATGGTAGGTGTCGCCATCGTGACCTCCATACGGCTGAGCATATCGTAAAAGCGTTTTACCCACCCCATGCGGTCAGAGCCTTCGTTCATAGCAAGATGCAGCGCGATACCCAAAAACATCTCCTGCGGTGTTTCCAGCGGCACGCGGCTGCGTGACTGGATCACATAGCGTTTGAGCAGCAGGTCAAGGCCGGAGTAGGTGAACAGCTCGTCCCGTTCCGGGCAGAGAAAGTCCTCCGCCATGGCAATCTCCTCGTGGGTATAGTGGGCAAGGATATAGTCACCGTAGAGTCCCTTATCCGTCAGATAGCGAAGCCTGCCATAGAGGTCGCCGACGCCGCGCCCCTCCCATTCCTGTGCGTTGCGACAGCGAAAGGAGTGGTTCAGAAGCCGCGCCGCGATGAACTCCCACTTGGGTGCCTCTTCCGTAGTCAGCTCTACCGCCGCCTTGGTCAGTGCCTCAGCCCGCTCATCCTCCGTCATGCCCAGACGACAGAAACTCTCAAACTTCATTTGAAGCGCCGCGAGGGAGTAGACTTCCTCGGTAAAATCCATCTGGATGCGGCGCAGCACCTCGTCAAGCGAGTCATCCCCCACCGTCCGCGCGATGGTATGCCGGACACGGCGCAGCGCAGACCGCTTTTCGCGGTAGAGGATGTACGCCTTGGCCACCTCATAGTGTCCGCGCTCCATGAGCGTTCGCTCCACCTCGTCCTGCACACGTTCCACGGTGAGCGGCACTGTGACGGAGAGATTGTTGAGAACGGTGGCGAGGATCTCATCCATCTCTCTGCTCCCGATCTCCTTGCCCTGTCCGTCAAACGCCTTTTTCATGGCGTTGAAAATTTTCTCCTGTTGAAAGGGAACAGACTCCCCGTTTCGTTTTCTGATCTCCATTTCGATCCTCTCATCTTCTCCGGTCACTTCTCATGTCCTTTTGGGCAAAGAGCGGGCAAGCGCAGTATCACGCTTGCCCGCTCTGTTTTTGAAAGCCGGTTTTTCTGCAGCCGACGCGGCGGGGCTGTTTGTTGTCTGTTGTCTTGGTTTTGGCTTCCCTGCCAGTTACTTCATAGATTCCAGAATGGCGTCCGCCAGTGCTTCCAGCTCAGTGCGCTTGTCCGTGCCCATGGACGAGGCGAGGCTGAGCCGCTCGTTGAGCACCGTCATGTTCTTAAGCTCATCGTTGACGAATTTCTGCATGAGGTCACCGGACTTCACCGCCCATGAGCCGTTTTCAATGATGGCAAAGGTGCGGTTTTGCAGATTCAGTGCCTTCATATCCATGAGGAAGTCATGCATGGCGGGGTAGATGCCGAGGTTGTAGGTCACAGAGGCCAGGACAATGTGACTGTACTTAAACGCCTCGGAGATCAGCTGGGAGACATGAGTGGAGGACACATCGTACATCGCCACCTTGCTCATGCCCTTATCGCAGAGCGACGTCGCCAGCGCCTGCGCCGCGTTCTCCGTGTTGCCGTACATAGAGGCGTAGACGATGAGCACGCCCTGGGTCTCAGGGGCATAGCGGCTCCATGTGTCGTACTTTTCGATGAACCAGCCCAGATCCTTGCGCCACACGGGGCCGTGGAGCGGGCAGATGTACTTGATCTGATCCAAAACGCCGCCGGCCTTTTTCAGCAGGAGCTGGATGTGGGGGCCGTACTTGCCCACGATGTTGGTAAGGTAGCGACGGGCGTCGTCCAGCCAGTCCCGCTCGAAGTCCACCTCGTCGGCGAACAGCTTGCCGTCCAGCGCTCCGAAGGTGCCGAAGGCGTCGGCGGAAAAGAGGACGCCGTCGGTGACGTCGAGGGTCACCATGGCCTCCGGCCAGTGAACCATAGGCGCGCCCACAAAGGTGACGGTGTGCTTGCCGAAGGAGAAGGTATCGCCCTCCTTCACCTCGATGCACTCATGTCCGTCCACATGGAAGCCGAACTGCCGCATGAGCATGAATGCCTTCTCGTTGGAGATCAGTTTCACCTTGGGATGGCGCAGCAGGATCTCCTCGATGCAGGCGGCGTGATCCGGCTCCAGATGGTTGACCAGCAGGTAGTCCAGCTCGCGGCCATCCAGCACATACGCCAGATTTTCCAAAAGCTGGCGGCAGGCAGACCAGTCCACCGTGTCAAAGAGCACCGTCTTTTCATCCAGCAGGCAGTAGGCGTTGTAGCTTACGCCCCGGGGAATGGGAAAGCAGTTTTCAAACAGGGCCAGGCGATGGTCGTTGGCGCCCACCCAGTAGAGGTCGTTCGTTACTTTACGCACGCAATACATCTTATCTTGCCTCCTGTCTCTTATACACATCTCCGAGCCCACGAGACATGCGCAGATCTCG
>ERZ1027273.604-NODE-604-length-10802-cov-5.026333_pt1 | contig 10802 bp, 9 predicted proteins | sample MGYA00519256_ERZ1027273 | MGnify/ENA primary metagenome ERZ1027273 (study PRJEB26926, sample SAMN06164431) | human gut metagenome | biome: ENVO:00009003; feature: ENVO:2100002; material: ENVO:00002003 | host: Homo sapiens | place: USA | collected 2012 ...
TCTACACAAGGCTATTCGTCGGCAGCGTCAGATGTGTATAAGAGACAGCTTCAATATTTATAACCTTTACACCATGATTCTTTAAAAGATTCATCGTACCGCCGGTGGCAATAATTTCATATCCGCATTCCACCAGCTTCTTAGCAAAATCCACTAGATTTGTTTTATCACTGACACTAAGTAATGCTCTTTTCATACTATTCTCCTTCACATAATTTCCGAACAACCTCCGGATAAAGCTCATGCTCAATTTCATGAATCTTAGCCTCTACCTCTTCTAAGGTTTGTCCTTCTGTATACTCAAATGCTCTTTGTGCGATAATTGTTCCGCAATCCATTTCATGGTCTATAAAATGCACCGTCACCCCAAATACCTTAACCCCATAGACATAAGCGTCGTAAATGGCATGGGCTCCCTTGAATGCCGGAAGCAGGGCAGGGTGAATATTGACGATTTTCCCCTCATAGGACTCTAAAAGCGTATTTCCGCACATTCTCATATATCCGGCAAGACAAATTAAATCTATTTGGTATTCCTTTAATTTTTCAACGATTTGAGCTTCATAGGCTTCCTTCGTTTCATAATTCTTTACCGAAAAAACAAAACTATCTATTCCGTGATTTTTAGCCCGTTCCACCACAAATGCCTTTTTTTTATCACAGACAAGCAAAACTACTTTTCCGTTAATCTTTCCGGTTTCGCACGCCGTGACTAATGCTTCAAAATTTGTTCCGCTTCCGCTGGCAAATATAGCTATCCTTTTCATATTATTTGATTTCCACAATGCCGCTGGAGGTAATTGACCCGATGACATAGGCATTATCGCCGTAAGTGCCTAAAATTTCAATCGCTTTTTTAGCATCTTTTTTATCTAGGGCAAGGACCATACCGATTCCCATATTATAGATATTAAACATTTCCCTATGGTCTATATTTCCGTACTTTTCCAAGAATTGAAATACCGGCAATATGGGCCAAGAGCCCTCCTGAATCGAAAGTCCCATTCCCTCAGATAAAATCCGCGGAATATTTTCGTCAAAGCCGCCGCCGGTAATATGGGCTACGCCATGAACGTCTACCTGCCGGATTACATCTAAAACCTGCTTGCAGTATATTCTGGTCGGCGTTAAAAGAACATCTCCGACTACACCGCCAAGCTCGGGATGATAGGAATGCAAATCAATATGATTATCAGCGATAATTTTTCTAACCAAGGAAAAGCCGTTAGAATGTACTCCGCTGGAGGCAATCCCTACCAATACGTCTCCGACCTTAACCTTAGAGCCGTCAATCAGCTTAGCCTTTTCCACGACGCCGGTCGTATATCCGGCAATATCGTATTCTCCCTCGCCGTACATTCCCGGCATTTCGGCAGTTTCGCCGCCAATCAAGGCACAACCTGCCTGCCGGCAGCCCTCGGCTACGCCTGCGACAATAGCTTCGATTTTTTCCGGCTCATTATGACCTACTGCCACATAATCCAAGAAAAATAACGGTTCAGCCCCCTGAGCCAAAACGTCATTGACGCACATCGCAACAGCGTCAATGCCAATCGTGTCATGCTTATCCATTTCAAAAGCCAGCTTAAGCTTTGTTCCAACACCGTCTGTCCCGGATACCAAAACCGGCTCCTTGACATTTAACTGAGATAAATCAAACATTCCGCCAAAGGCACCGATATTCCCCATACAGCCTGTGCGGTTGGTTGAAGCAACGTGCTTTTTTATTCTTCTTACTACCTCATATCCGGCTTCCAAATCTACTCCGGATGAGCCATACGCTTTAGAACCCATTTTTATATCCTCCTAGAATTTTCCGTCTTTATTTGCGTCTTTAATTGATTTATATAATGCGGTCGGATAATTGCCCGTAAAGCAGGCAAGGCATAAATCCTCCCGTCTTGCCGCCTCAAACAGGGCTTCCTTTGACAAAAAGTATAAGGAATCCGCCCCAATGCTTTGTCTTACCTCTTCTACGCTTTTATGAGCGGAAATCAATTCCTCATAGGTAGAGGTATCAACCCCGTAAAAGCAAGGATTCGTAATCTGAGGCGAAGCGATTCGGACGTGTACTTCCCTTGCTCCAACCTCCTTCAGCAGAGCGACGATTCTGCGGCAGGTCGTTCCCCGCACTAAGGAATCGTCAATCAGCACGATTCGTTTATCCTTGACGATGCTGCTTACCGCCGACAGCTTCATACGCACGCCCTTTTCTCTCATGCTTTGAGAGGGCTGAATAAAGGTACGTCCGACATATTTATTTTTTATCAGTCCCATTTCATAGGGAATACCGCTTTCCTCGGCATAGCCGATTGCGGCAGAAAGGCTGGAATCCGGAACACCGATAACGATATCCGCCTCCACCGGACATTCCCGATATAAAATTCTTCCGCTGTCCTTACGGAATGCATGGACGTTTCTTCCCTCGACATCGCTGTCCGGACGAGAAAAATAAATATACTCCATAGCACACATATGATACTTTTTGAATTTGGAATAATCATAGCTGGTTATTCCCTTTTCATCAATAACCACAACCTCGCCCGGCTCAATATCGCGGATAAATTTAGCATTGATTACCTCAAAAGCACAGGTTTCACTGGAAACAACATAGCCTCCATTCAGCTTGCCGATGGATAAAGGACGAAGTCCGTACTTATCCCGGCAGGCATACAGCTTATCTCCCGTCATAATCAAAAACGCAAAGGCTCCTTCAATCATTTGCAGGGCCTCCATAATGGAATATACCCATTTTGAACGGTCGGCGTCTTTTTTAATCAAGTGAGCTAACACTTCGCTGTCGGAGGTAGACTGGAATATACTTCCCTTTTCCTCCAAATATCGTTTTAACTCATTGGAATTAACCAAATTTCCATTATGAGCCAGTGCGAAATTTCCGGTATGATGATTAAACAAAAACGGCTGTACGTTTTCGATTCCGCCGCCGCCGGCTGTGGAATACCGGACATGACCTATCGCCATATTGCCGGTCAGCCCCTTTAGATTCGTATCGTTGAATATCTCAGATACCAGTCCGATTCCCTTTATTCTCTTTAGCTGCCCGCCGTCTGAGGTGACAATCCCGCACCCCTCCTGACCGCGGTGCTGCAGGGAGTGAAGACCGAAATAGGATACCTCAGCCGCATTGCTGACCCCATACACCCCAAATACTCCGCACTCCTCATGCAGTTCTCTATCCAATACATCGTCAAAGTTCATAAATCTCTTCCTTTATTATGATTTGTCTGAATTACTTAATAGTCTGCAAACGGCGATAAATTTCCTCATAAGCAGAAATTACATCACCTAAATCTCTTCTAAATCTATCCTTATCCAGCTTCTTATTCGTTTCAGCGTCCCACAGACGAGCCGTATCCGGAGAAATTTCATCTGCCAACACGATTTGCCCGTCGCTGGTTTTACCAAACTCAACCTTGAAATCTACAAGGATTACTCCGACCTCCGCAAACATCTTTTGAAGCTCACGGTTGACCTTAGCCGTTAAATCATACACTGTATTCAGTTCCTCATAGGTAGCTGCCCCAAGGGCTACGGCATGATGGTCGTTAATCAGCGGGTCGCCTAATGCGTCGTCCTTATAGCAAATCTCAAATATGGTATTCTCCGGTTTTGTTCCCTCGGGAATCCCCAGTCGTTTAGACATAGAGCCAGCAATAATATTGCGGACAATAACCTCAAGCGGTAAAATCTTTACCTTCCTGCAAAGCTGGTCCCGGTCGTTTAGGGTATCAATGTAATGCGTAGGAATCCCTGCCTCTTGAAGCTTCTTATAGATAATGGTCGTAATCTTGTTGTTTAAAACGCCCTTATTATTGATAGACGCCTTCTTGATTCCGTTATAAGCCGTTGCGTCATCCTTATAATGCATAATGATAATATTCTCATCTTCCGTGGCAAATACCTGCTTTGCCTTTCCTTCATAAAGCATTTCTTTCTTTTCCATACTTTTCTCCTCTTTACCTTTTAAAATAATTTACTGCATTTTTGAATATATCCTGTTCTTTATTACCGGCAATATTCTTAAATAAGTTTTTCTCATACCGCTCAGAGTGTCCCATCTTTCCGAGAATCAGTCCGTCCTTAGAAATAATTCCCTCAATAGCATAGGAGGACCCGTTCGGATTATACGGGGAATCAGCCCTTGCATTTCCAAGCTCATCTACATACTGGAAGGCAATTTGTCCGTTTTCATAAAGCTCTTTTGCCATAGCCTCGGATACCACAAACTTTCCTTCGCCGTGACTTACGGCAATGCTGTGTATCTCGCCGCCCTCATAGCTGGAAAGCCACGGAGATGAGTTGGTCATAACCTTTGTAGAAACAATTTGGGAAATATGCCGGTTTATATCATTTCTGAATAAGGTCGGCGATCCCTTTGTCACCGTCCCCAGCCTTCCGTATGGCAGCAAGCCGGATTTAACCAACGCCTGAAAGCCGTTGCAGATGCCAAGTATCAATCCCTTGCGGGCTAAAAGCCTATGAACGGCGTCCTTTACCTTTTCCTGATTCAAGACATTAGCTATAAATTTACCGCTTCCGTCCGGCTCATCTCCGGCACTAAAGCCGCCGGATAAGACTAAAATATCACAGGAATCAATTTGTTCTGCCATTTCCTCAATAGAGGAAAAAATATCATTGCCGGTTAAATTTTTAAACACCGTAGTCTGTATTCTCGCCCCGGCACGCTGAAAGGCTTTTTCTGTATCATAGTCACAGTTCGTTCCCGGGAATACCGGAAAATAAGCCACAACCTCGTCCTTATTCTTAAGAGGCTGAATCTTTTTCTGATAAGGCTTCATCGCCATCATAGCACATTGATTATCCCCCTTATCCTTATACACGGAGGTAAACCGCTTCGTGTTAGCCTCCTCCAGCTCGGCTAAGGTAAAGGAAATCTGATTGAATACTCCGGTTTCCTGTTCTGTTGTCCGTCCTAAATAAACCGCATTGTTATAGTTCAGCTCTTCACAGGCTTCCACCAAAATTGAGCCGTAGTCATAGGCGGAAAGCAGTTCCTCCCTGTATTGAATATCAAAGCCAATGCGGTTCCCGAATGCCATTTTACACAATGCCTCCGTTAATCCGCCAAAGCCTAAGGCATAGGCACTGATAATTTTCTTGTTTTCTATATTATCCGAAACAAAATCGAAATTATCCTTTAATTCCTCTGTGTTCGGCGTATAATTCTCATTATGATGATGTTTTATTAAATAAAGCCTGCTTCCCGGCTGTTTAAAATCCGTAGAAATCACGGAATCCGCATGAACTGTCGTAATACCGAATGCCATCAGCATCGGGGGAACGGAAATATCCTGAAAGGTACCGCTCATTGAATCCTTGCCGCCGATAGACGGAAGCTCAAGCTCCATCTGCATTTTTAATGCCCCCAGCAAAGCCGCCAAAGGCTTGCCCCAAGAATCCGCAGTATGCATTCTTTCAAAATACTCCTGATAGGAAAACCGCATTTTATTATATCTGGCTCCCGCCGCAACCACCTTGCTGACCGCCTCGATGACCGCATATTCGGCTCCGTGATATGGGCTCCATTTCGCTAGGAAGGGATTATAGCCGTACGCCATAATGCTTGCCGTATTCGTATATCCGTCCTTGACCGGAAGTTTCTGCACGGAAACCTGCGTTTCACTTTTTTGATACTTGCCGCCAAACGGCATCAAAACGGTAGACGTACCAATCGTAGAGTCAAACATTTCGATTAAGCCCTTTTGACTTACGACGTTTTCATTCTGCAGGGTACTTAAAATTCCCGTTTTTAAATCTGTTGCTTCCTTAAGGAAAGGATTCTTATTTTCAACCGGTAAAATCCTTGCCTCAGCATAATGATTTGCTCCGGCGGAATCAATAAACTCCCGTTTTAAATCGACGATTTTTCTGCCCCGGTAAATCATTACCAGTCGCGGCTCCTCGGTCACTCTGGCAACCTCGGTCACCTCGATATTTTCCTCATGACAATACCGAATAAATTCCTCCGTATCCTTAGGCTCAACGACAACTGCCATCCGTTCCTGAGATTCAGAAATAGCCAGCTCTGTCGCATTTAGTCCGCTGTACTTTGTCGGAACCTTATCCAAGATTATCTCCAGTCCGTCCGCCAGCTCGCCGATAGCTACGCTGACGCCGCCGGCACCAAAATCATTTGACTTTTTAATCAGCCTTGTCACTTCCGGTCTTCTGAATAAATGGGATATTTTTCTTTCCTCCGGAGCATTTCCCTTCTGCACCTCGGAAGAACAAACCTCAATCGACTTCGCCGTATGCTCCTTAGAGGAACCGGTTGCTCCGCCGATACCATCTCTTCCGGTTTTACCGCCCAGCAGCAATATGACATCTCCCTTAGCCGGAGATTCCCGCCGGATAACGTCTGCCTTTACGGCACCGACTACCGCACCGACCTCTAGCCGCTTCGCCACATAATCGTCGTGGTATATTTCCCGAACATGCGTCGTCGCAAGCCCAATCTGATTGCCGTAGGAGGAATACCCCTGAGCCGCCTTTGTAGAGATAATCCGCTGCGGCAGTTTGCCTGCTAGGGTATCCTTAACATCCAAATAAATATTTCCGGCTCCGGTCACCCGCATTGCCTGATAAACATAGGCACGCCCGGACAGCGGGTCACGGATTGCCCCGCCCAAGCAGGTGGAAGCACCGCCGAAAGGCTCAATTTCCGTCGGGTGATTGTGCGTTTCATTCTTAAACTGCAAAAGCCATTTTTCCTCTTTGCCGTCGACATCAACGGAAACAAAGATAGAACAGGCATTATTTTCTTCGCTTTCCTCTAAATCGTCCAGCTTGCCGATTTTTCTTAAATATCTGGCACCGATACAGGCCAAATCCATTAAACACAGCTTTTTATTTTCCCTCTGCAAATCCTTGCGGATATTCAAATATAAATCTAAGGATTCCTCAAGCTCGCTTTTGATAAAGGACTCATCAATTTTAATCTCCGTCAATATCGTATTAAACGTTGTATGCCGGCAGTGGTCGGACCAATAAGTATCCAAGATGCGAAGCTCGGTTTCCCAAGGGTCTCTTCCCTCCTGCTTAAAATATTCCACCACGCAAGCCAAATCGTCGGCATTCATCGCCAGTCCCTGCTCCTTCACATACTGCGGCAGCTGGTCGGCAGTCATTGCCGTAAAGCCATCTAAAATATGGACGGGCTTTATCTCGGCAGTTTCCAAATCGGATAGTATGCTTAAATCCTTTTCTCTTGCCTCTACGGCATTTATCATATATTTTTTCACCTTAAGAAGCTCATCAGCGGTAATATCATCGTCTAAAATAATGATTTTACCACTGCGGATATGGATATTCGCGGTAGGCTCAATCAATCTCACACAGTCGGCGGCGGAGGAAGCCCGCTGGTCGAACTGCCCCGGCAGATATTCTATCGCTATATATTTTTTGTTTGTTAAATCCAAACTGTCGGATACCGTATCCGTTACGATTTCTCCAAATACCCGGTAGCGGCTCTGCTCCAGCAAATCCTTGGAAAAGCCGAATAAATCATAGACGTTAATAAATCTTAAATTCTTTAAATTCAATCCCAGATTTAGATTTAAGTCAGCCTGCAAAGACCTTGCCTCTACCTGAAACTCTTTTAATTTTTCTACAAAAATTCTGTAATCACTCATGCTTAATCCTCACAAAATAAATTTTTATATAAAGCCCTATATTCCGGCTCCGTCGTATCCGTAAAGGTAATATGTGCCATTTTCCGTTTAGGTCTGACCTCCGACTTATGATAGTCGTGAATATGAATTCTTTCACTTTCCGCAAGCCGTTTCATATTCTCATAATCAAAGCCCAAAATATTTTTCATAATCGTCGGACACTTAAGTCTTGGCTCCTCCAAAGGAATCCCCAGCAGGAACCTTGCCAGCTCCCGATACTGATTGGTCGTACAGCCCTCTATGGTATAATGTCCGCTGTTATGCGGTCTGGGAGCCATTTCATTAAAATAAAACTGATTGCCCTTCACAAAATATTCAATCGTTAAAATTCCATAATAGCCTGCCTTCACCATAAACTCCTTAGAGGCTTGAATTATCTTCTCAAAAATCGGATACTGCTTTCCGGCAATACATAAATCCAATATTCCTTTTTTATGGATATTCACCGTCATAGGGAAGGCAATCGTCCTTTCTTTGTCCCGGACCATAATTACAGACGTTTCATAATCATAGCTGATAAATTCCTCTAAAATTCCCTCTCCCGATAAGAAGGGCTGGACTAACGCTTTATCGGCACTTCCCCGCAAAACAATCTGTCCGTGACCGTCATATCCCAAAGTAGTCGTTTTATAAACACAGGGATACCCCAGCTCCCGGATTCCCTCGTCCAAGTCCTTTTCGGAATAGATTGCCTTAAACCGCGGTACGGCAAGACCTAAATTTAAAGCATTTGTCTTTTCCCGGATGCGGTTTTGAGAATCAAACAAAGGCTCAATACCCTGAGGGATATCATAGGTATCCCGGATAAACTTTAATTCCTTCGCCGGGACATTTTCAAATTCATAGGTAAGTACATCTGATTTTTCCCCAAGTCTTTTCAGCCCCCGGATATCACCGTATTCACTTACAATGCATTCCTCACAGACAAAGCTTGCCGGGCAGGACGGATTGGGGTCTAAGCAAATTGCCCTAGCACCCAGCCGGTGAGCCTCCTCAGCCAGCATCATTCCCAGTTGTCCGCCGCCGATAATACCGATTGTAGTCATGTTCTCTCCTCGCTAAAACAAAAAAACAACACCAAAAATAAAATAGTGTTGTCCTAGTGCATTCTAAAATAACCATTAAAAGAGCATAATGGTCCCATATACATATTATGAACTTGCATCTGTGCGTTTTGCATATAAAACTCCGATCCAAGTAAGTCTCTAATATATATTTTTTATATTTGGTAGTCCTGAAATTTGCGGTTTCAGGGTAGAGACTTGCTTACCATATTAAAGCTAATTATACCAAATATCAATTTCTACTATATTCTAACATATTTTTTACCGTTCGTAAACACCTAACCTCTATTGAAAACGATGTCACCAGCCAAATTTCATCGAATTCTATACCTCGATAATCCTCCCGGTAAAGCTTAAATTACATTCAAGTATTCCCGCAATGCCTTTAAAACCTCAGTAAAATCCGTCTGCTTATTGCAGAAATCCTTAACTCTGGCACTGCCGGGCATTCCCTTAATATACCAAGAAACATGGCTCCGCATTTCCAGCAAAGCCAAATGCTCTCCCTTTAAATCCGTAAGCAGGCGGTAATGGTATCGAATCATATCATATATCTCCTGATGTGTAGGCTTATCTATTCTTCTGCCATTTTCAAAGTATTCGTAAAGCTCCCGAAATAAAAACGGATTGCCTAAGGCTCCTCTGGCTATCGCTATGGCGTCACAGCCGGTAGATTCCAGCATCTGCTTCGCCGTATCAATATCGACGACGTCGCCGTTGCCGATAACGGGAATAGACACTGCCTCCTTCACTTGGCGGATATAACTCCAATCCGCCCGTCCGGTATAAAACTGGCTCCTCGTTCTACCGTGAACGGTTATGGCGGAAGCTCCTGCCCGCTCAATCATTTTAGCATTTTCCACACAGTTAATATGCTCCAAATCCCAGCCCGTCCGAATTTTAACCGTGACCGGCTTGCGGACGCCATCCACGACTGCCTTGACAATTTCATAGACCCGCTCGGGATTTTGCAGCAGAAAAGCCCCGGCTCCCGACTTTTTGGCTACCTTGTTTACCGGGCAGCCCATATTGATATCAATGATATCGGCATCGCTGTTTTCATCAATAAACTTAGCCGCATTCACCAAAGACTCTACATCACCGCCAAAAATCTGCATACTGATAGGATGCTCGATTTCATTTACCTTAGTCATCCGCAGCGTTTTTTCATTTTTAAAGCCGATTGCCTTATCACTTACCATTTCCGCCATAACCAGTCCGGCGTGCATTTCCTTGCAGATTCTCCGGAAGGCTTCATTCGTTATTCCTGCCATCGGGGCTAAAACAAAGCGGTTGGGTATTTCTATCTCCCGAATTTTAAAGCTCATAGATTTCCCTCAGCACCCTTTCTACTTCCTCCGTAGGCAGACCGATAATATTATTTAAAGAACCCTCATAGCGTTCAATCAGCCTCCCGCCGATTCCCTGAATAGCATAGCTGCCCGCCTTTCCGAAGCATTCTTTCGTTTCGATATATTGCCGGATATCCGTATCCGTTAAATTTTTAAAATAAACCCTTGAGGTACAGACAAAATTATAAATTTTCTCTTTATAAATTATCCCAACGCCGCTCATTACCTCGTGACATCTCCCGCTGAAGGTTTGAAGCATCTGATATGCCTCCTCTTCACTGTGCGGCTTACCGTAAATCCGGTTATCATATACGACGATTGTATCACAGCCAATCAGGATTTTTCCATAATCCTCTTCACTGCCTGCCATCGCCTTTTTTAAACCAAGTTCCTTTACATTCTCAAACGGCGTTTTATGAATATCCATCGTTTCATCTACGTCACAGACCTTGACTGTAAATGAATATCCCATTGCCGCAAGCAGCTCCTTTCTCCGGGGAGAAGAGCTTTTTAAAATAATATCCATTTCTATCACCACAGGTATTATAAAGTATTTTTTCTAAAACGACAACTTTTTTATTCCCGCTTCCCTATAATTTTTTTAGGTGAGAAATATGAAAAAATACTTTATTCTGGCAATTCGCTATACCTGTCTCTTATACACATCTCCGAGC
>ERZ1027273.607-NODE-607-length-10771-cov-4.716125_pt1 | contig 10771 bp, 11 predicted proteins | sample MGYA00519256_ERZ1027273 | MGnify/ENA primary metagenome ERZ1027273 (study PRJEB26926, sample SAMN06164431) | human gut metagenome | biome: ENVO:00009003; feature: ENVO:2100002; material: ENVO:00002003 | host: Homo sapiens | place: USA | collected 2012 ...
ATATCGAATGTCGAATTATAAAATAAAATGTCGCAAATGTCAGATTTTGTCGAACCCTATTCTTGAAGAAAAAATAACCTATTTTCTCGCTTTTTCAATAAAATTGAAATAATCACTTACATATTGCCGTGCTTGCTCGGCAGTCAGCCGGTGGACCCACGGCTCTCTTTCGGAAAACTCATAGCTGCCGTATTCATAGAAGCGGGCGGTTTTATCCCGTTCGGTATGATTCCATTTGTTAAAGCCCAGCTTATGAATATGATTTCCCATGGTGCAATCTATAAAAGCAGCACAGCCGTAATCCCGCCATGGTCTGCCAAGATAAACGTTAGAAACCTTTGGCTCTGCCGCAATGTGACAGCGGTAAAATAGATATCCAAAGGGAGTATCCTCGGCATGGGAAGGAGCACAGATATAACTGTTGGCTTCAAATGACTTTTGTCCTTCCTTATATATAGTCAGGATTTCACAGTCCTCAAATAAAGCCGTGGCACCACCGAAAATAAAATCAACATCTCCCTGAATCGTACAGTTTTTATAATGCTGAACGGAGGGTCTTGCCTTCAGCTGGTACGGCGGCAGAAACCCTTGATACCTTGCAACCAAATCCATAGGCAGGGGACCGGTAAAAAGCGTATCCTGAGCACTTTTCAGTATAGAATCATAGCAGTAAAAATGATTGCCGTCGACATGAAGAGCCACTGCCTGCCCGTATTTCCGGGAAGGAACAGAGCTGTTTTCAACGGTTATTCCGGAGATGGTGACATTGTCGGCACCCACATAGCAGGTATATGTCCGAAATGTATTGCACTCATTGTAATCCGGCATGATTTTATGATAAAAATCGTGGTTGGTAATGATGGTTTTATCTGCTCCGTCACCGGTTAAAATTATCCCGTCCGTCAGGATTTCCACCTTTTCATGATATATCCCGGCAGTAAGATAAATCGTATCTCCTCTAGCGGCTTTTTTTAAAGTTTCATTGATAGACTGTGTATCCGTTAAAATAAATTTCATACATATTCACCCTTTGTATTACCTATTATAGCACAAGATGTTAAAATTCGATTTATTTATTTTTTTATTGACAAAATATACCATTTCGGGGTCGGCTCAAAGTAAAAAAAAGTAATCGTTTTCTATTGACTAATATTTGTAATAATGCTAAAATAAGTTATGAACTATGAAAGCGTTCTTCAAACGCCATTGTTTTGGGAGAAAAGCTGTATGATAGAAAGAATTGTGACCTTGGGCGACTCGACAATGCAATTTAATAATCAGTTTAGATACCCTCAAACCGGCTGGCCTCAGGCGTTGGAACGGTTTTTAAGACGGGATTGTCCTATATTAAATTTTGCAAAGAACGGAAGAAGCACCAAGAGTTTCATAGAGCAGGGGCTTTTCGCTGAAGCCTTGGAGGCAATTCGGGAAAAGGATTTAGTCCTTATTGAGTTCGGACACAATGATTCCAAGATAGAGGATACCTCCCGGTACACGACACCCTTCGGGACTTATCAGGAAAATCTGAAATACATGGTGGAGGAAATACTTAAGAAGAAAGCTCGGGTAATTCTTTTGACCTCTATTACCGAACGGAAGTTTAAAGACGGGCAGCTGCTTAAAACTCATGGAGATTACCCGCAGGCGGTAAAGGATTTGGCTAAAGAGCTGAATGTAGCCTGTATTGACCTTTTTGAAAAAACGCGAGAAGTTTTACTCAAAGAGGGAGAAGAACTTTCAAAACGCTTTTATATGAATTTCGAGGCTGGACTTTACGATAATAAGCCGGAAGGCAGCACAGATGATACGCACCTAAGGTATGAAGGGGCTTACATGGTTGCCGACTGTTTCTATAAAGAAATGACAAGACTTAAGCTATTTCCAGAAATATTCATAACGGAAGCATAGTTATGAGGTGGTATTATTAGTTTAAGAAAATACAGGATAGTGGATTTAATTCTGCTGTCCGTGATAGGCTGTGTGCTTGAAGGACTCTGCACGAAAATGTGCGGTATGGTTTTGACGGCGGCACCGACCTTTACCTTTGGACTTCTGATTACATTCGTAGCAGTAGCGAGGTGGAATCTTTGGGGACTGACCGTGGTCCCGCTGATGGCTGCCGCAAATTTGGTTGGCGGACATTTTAATGATTTATTGTTCTTGGCTGCAACGTATGATTGGAGAATTTTTGTATCGACATTACTGGGGCTTTTGACTGTCGGTATCAATGTTATCTTTTTTAAAAAATTTGGAACGAAGAAGACGATTCATAATACTATGGCTATGATAGGTCTTGTACTTTTGAATTATGCGATGTTTTGTGCGGTCCAATTCGTTGCATACAGGCTGCTTACAAGCGGCAATCTTTTAGAGCGGGGAGTTATAGAGTATGCCTATAAGATGCGTGACCCCGAAACCCAGCAGGTGAATACGACGATTCTGAATTTATGCAAATACGGCGAGGGAAGCTATGTGTATAATGTTTTGGGATTGGTTATTGCTGTTGCTGGATTATTTGTTTTACGGTCTCAAGGAGTTGTCAATAATGTTGTTGACAAATTCATTGAAGATAAAAAAAATGCGGAATTAAATAGATTAGACGATGAAAATTTTGCAATACTAGAAACGTCTGATGTATCTGATGAGGCAAAAGAAGAAAGTGAGTCCTCCGACACAAAGGATTCACCGGGAAATTAGTTTTAAAAGGATGGTGTGTTGCGTATGCAAAAAATCGTTGAGACAGATCAAAGCGTAGTTGATGAAGTCGAACGTACAAAATGGAAACGTGTCCTGCTGACCTTGGCTAAGGATTGGCGTTTATACGTTTTGCTGGTTCCTATGCTTGCCTTCTTGGTTTTATTCAAGTATCTTCCTATCGGAGGAATACTAACAGGATTCAAATGGGGTGACGATAACTCAGTTATTTATAACACCCAATGGTGCGGTCTTTACTGGCTGCAGGACTTGTTCGTTGGTGAGTCAACTTCTCCAATGTTCTGGTCAGCTTTTAGAAATACCTTCGTAAACAGTATGTATGGTTTGATTTTGGGATTCCCGATTCCAATCATTCTTGCATTACTATTCAGCGAAATTAAATGTCAGGGATATAGAAGCTTCTTACAGGTAGCTGCATATTTGCCTCACTTTGTATCTTTAGTAGTTGTAACGACCATCATAAGTTTATGGTGTGAGGGTGAAACGGCTACGAGCGATGGTGGTATGCTGTATCAGGTTATGAAGGCTTTGGGTCAGACCATGCAGGATAATGGTACGGAATTTACCACAACCCTACTGCGTCAGCCGAAATTCTTTAGACCGATATATCAGGTATCCGGTATATGGGAAGGTGCCGGCTATGGCTCTATCGTTTATTTCGCGGCAATTATAGCGATTTCACCGACAAGCTACGAGGCGGCAAGAATCGACGGTGCATCTAAATTACAACAGATTCGCTATGTCACTCTGCCGGGTATGGCTCCGACCTTAACAATCATGCTGATTACTCGTATCGGACAAATTTTGAATATCGGCTATGAGAAAATTATTCTATTGGTTAACGATAAGCGTGAGGCATGGGAAACTGCCGATGTAATTTCAACCTTGGTTTACCGAATGAGTGGTAAGGCTGGTGTAGAAGGAATTACGCCGATTCCACAAATCGGTATCGTGGCTGACTTGTTTAATGCTATTATTGCGATGTGCTTAGTATTGGGTGCAAACGCTATCAGTAGACGTGTATCATCTACTTCATTATTCTAATAGGGGGAAATGGAAAGATGAAAAGATTAGACAGATCAGAAATTATATTCAAAATTTTATCCTATGTATTGCTTACGGCGTTTGCGTTATGCTGTTTGTATCCGTTTATATTTATCTTATCTAACTCTATATCCGGTAAGGATATCGTAAATAGCGGTAAGGTATACCTATATCCGATAGATATTCAGTTTGACACATACAAGTATGTATTGGAATCCAAGGGCTTCTGGCTTGCATACTGCAACTCATTCTTTATTACTATGTACGGTACCTTGGTTTCTATGCTGGTTGCTATTACCGGTGCTTATGCATTGTCTAAAACGCGGTTAATGTTTGGACGAGGCTTCAACTTTATGCTGGTATTCACAATGTGGTTCAATGCCGGTATGATTCCGACTTTACAAAACTTCCTACGTTTTGGTGTAACAAACCGTGAGATGTTTATTATAGCCTTAGGTTTCAATACCTTCAATATTATCCTGTTGCGTAACTATTTCAGCGGCATACCGACAGAAATAGAAGAAGCGGCAACGATTGACGGAGCTACGGAATTCCAGATTTTATCTAAGGTATATATCCCAATGTCTAAGTCCTCCATTATAACGGTTGCAATGTTCTATGCCGTTGCCCGTTGGAACGGATACTTGTGGGCTCAGATGCTGTTAGGCGAAGACGATCAGCCGTTGACGGTATATATCAAGGTGACGCTTCAAACCATATTAAATCAAATCGAGCAAGAAGGAACGACGAATCCAAAACTTGCAAATGTTTCAACATACGCATTACAATATGCATTTATCGTATGTTCTATCATTCCTATCATCATTATCTACCCGAAACTGCAAAAGTATTTCGCAGCCGGAGTTAATGTTGGTGGAGTTAAAGAGTAATAGATAGAAAAAAAGAAAAGGAGAAAAGAAAATGAAAAAGAAAACAATCGCTTTATGCGGACTTGCTGCAGTGGCTGGACTTTCATTGGCAAGCTGTGGCGGTACTGATACTAGTGGACTTGATATTTACATCAACTATTCAGGTACATCTGGTATTACTTATCGTGGTGCTGAAGCATACACGAATGAGATTGAGGGTAAGACCTACACTCAAGGCGTATTATTGCCTACTTGGCAGGCATTCTCTGACAATTTAGGAATTACATTCAGAGATGCATCAGGCTATACAACCTCTAAGGATGATGATACTTATTCCTTAGTTCAGTCCAAGGGCTATGTTTCTGATACGAACGCTAATCAGAAAATTGACTTATTCTACAACACGACATCTAACATCAATAAGATGGGTGCTGCCGGTGAAGCAGTAGACTTGGTTGAGCATTTGGATGAAATGCCTAACCTTAAGGCTTTCTTAGATGCTAACCCTACTATCCGTAAGACAATGGAAAAATCTGGAAAGATTTACTATACTCCATATTTCGACGGTTATAACGACGTTGAAAGAATGTTGATTATGGATACGGCAATGGCTGAAAAGGTTATTGATACTGCCGAAGCTAATTTAGTAGATACGAATTTAAAGAATGGTGGTACCTCTCCGGCTGCTAACCTAGTTCAAAAGGGAACTTACACTCCTTACATAGATGCTACAAACAACTATCCTGCATCTGAGGTTGAAAACGGTAAGGTGACTGTCACTATATTAAAATCTAATAACGAAGCTGGTACAATTCAGGTTAATGTTACGACAAATATTATCGTACAGCAAAATGAATTGCTGAATCGTCCTGAAGGTGCTACTGGTAAGGAATTAGCCGTTCAATTCCAGAACTACTTAAATACAGTATATGGAGATAATGTAGGCGATGGCAAGACATATTCTAAATTATCTGAAGTATTCACTAGTGCAGCCGCTGCTTACAATACGGACGAGTTAATCGCTTTAATGCGTGTTGTAAAGGCTAATCCAAAATTAATTACTGGTGATGAGAATACTGAGATTGAAACTCTATTCCCTCGTGGACAGGCAAATAACCGTGTTGATAACATTATGGATTTCGCTCAAATTTGGGGTATCCAAGGTTTAACCTCTGAAAAGGATATGTTATTCTTCGCTGCTGACGGTACTTTAAGAGATGCTGCAACAGATGAAGAGAACAATGCTTACTATGGTGTGACAAAGTTATCTGAAATCTATGACGAAGGTTTAATTTTAGGTGAATTCTGGAACAAGCCGACTTCAACCTCTGGTACAGCTTATCTTGATAAGTATTTCAAGAAGACTGCTAAGGATTCCGGCTATGGCTTCATGATGTATGATTATTCTGCTGCAAACTGTGCTGCAAACGATATCGTAGACGGTGTTGGTACTAATCCAGATTCTCGTACGATTAAGTATGAAACGAAGGGTATTATGCCGATTTTACCTCCGCTGGCTTATTGGAATAACGGTGTAGATGCTACTACTGGCAGCTTAACTAAGACTTTAATGCGTTATGCTGAGGAAAACAGAAGCTTAAAGTCTAACTCTTGGTGTATTCCTTCTACAACTGATAATCTTGAGGAAGCTTTAAAGCTGATGGATTATATGTTCTCTGAGGAAGGTGCTAGAATTCAGGATTTCGGTCCTTCACAGTATTGGGAAAAAGAATTATCTACGACTTTAGTTGCAGGTGAAGAAACTCCTATCTTAAATGAAACTACTAGAAAGATGCTTGCTGCGTCTGGTAAAGATTTCTGGTCATTCATGCGTGAGAATTTAGGTGCTACTCATGGTATCGGATGCGAGCGTTCTAAGGGACTAGATATTCAGGCTACAAATGCTTACGGACAGATTGGTCTTTCTAACTTAAAGAATGCGATTGCAGCTGGTGTTGTTGACTTAGCTCTAGTTGATAAGGTTAAGGGTACTAACACTTGGGATACAACAGTTCCTACTGCCGGATATCCTTCAATTTCAACGACTGACCAGTCTAAATATGCAGGCTTAACTGCTTACTGGGCTTCTGACAAGTGCTCTGATACACCACTTGGTTGGGTTTATGAAGTTGCTAACTATGGCAAGGTAACGAATACTACAATTTTAGGTACTGATGCAAATAAGAACAACTATACTAAGGCTGATATCGAAACTCAGAAGGGTGAGAAGAATAAAACATATTTATATCAATATGCAAAGAGTATAAGTGATGCTTCTATTCCTTCTTATGCTAAAACAAATTAATATTTAAGTTCAAACAAATTATAATTATTAATTGCAGGTTTAATGGTGTATAGGCTATTGCTCGGCCTATACACCGGCTAATCTGTGAATAAGGAGGTTAAAAAATGTTTAAATTTTTAACAAACAAAGCAAAGCTGCTATACTTTGTCTTTGGTATATTGATGTTTGTCGTATTGCTGGGCTCTCTGGTTTATATGACACAGTATGCACATGTTCATGTATATTTTACCCGTTCAGCATCTGGCGTAATATCATTTGCTGCTGATACTGAGGATGCTTTGCATTATTCTAACCAAATTTTATATGATTTCTTTAACGAAACAACTGACACTACCTTTGCAAAGGACTTTAACACATACGCTCAGACTGTGTATGATTTCCAAATGGATATGAGTGCTTTCAACAATTTGATTTTAACTTTTTCAATCATCGGGTTAATTTGTTTCGCAGGATTACTTGTTTTATCTAATCATTCCAGAAAGGTTTATTACAAGAGTAATTTAATTGGTGGAATTGCTTTTCCAGCAGTGACTGCCGTATTTTCAGTTGTAATGATTATAAAGAATACTATGTTGATGGGAGTATTTAGCGAGAATTATGAATTATTCAACCGTGTTTCTGTTTTGCAGAATCCGGAATTAAAATCTAGTGCTTCTAAAGAGACCAACAATATTGCTTACCTTAAGGATTTATATAGCTGTGATACCACAACCTATATTATCTTTGATATATTGTTCGCGATAGTATTAATATACTCATTGTTCTTAATTGCTTATTCTATTTATAGATATAAGGAATGTGCTGAAAAGAGAAGCAAAATTATAGAAAAGGCGGTAATGAGCAATGATTAATAATGAAATGGAAAAGAACGCTTCGCTAGATAGTGTATCAGATCTTGAGTTTGGTAAAAACCGAGTTGAAATGATGCGTTATAGAGCGAATAGCTTATCATATACGCTAGGATTTGGCGGTATAATTTGTAGCCTTTTGGCAGCATTTATCTGCTTGAATAGTACTCAGCCAAATACTGTTGTTATCATTTTAAAGATTTTATTGAATATCGTTATTTTACTTGGCGGCTTCCTGTGCTGTGAAAATACAAAGGCATATTCTAAGCGTGCTTCCATCGCAATGATTGTTTTCGGCGGTGTTTGTATCGCAAGAATGTTCTGGATTCCGCTTCAGTTAATTGTTTATTACAATAAGTATGTAGAAGCTTATAATGCTGGAGATACAGCTGCTCAGAGAGAAGCTGCTAAATACATTGGTTTACCGATAACGGGTCATTTTACCGGCGGCTCCAATGCATGGCTTCCATACAGCGGTAATTTCAGAGGTATAACAGCAATAGTTTTATTGGCTCTTGCAGCAGTTTGCTTCATTTCCTCCGGTGTAGTTGGATACATTCGTTCTACAAAACTGAATAACTATTTAGATAGTTTAAAAGAGAAGAATTAGGATAGGAGGATAAGAAGATGTCTGCAGATGTTATTTTAAAGGATGTCAATAAGGTTTATCCTAATGGCTTCCATGCCGTTTACGATTTCAATATTGAAATTGAAAAAGGTGAATTTATAGTTCTTGCCGGTCCTTCAGGCTGTGGTAAATCAACGACGCTTCGTATGATTGCCGGTCTAGAGGAAATATCTTCCGGTGACTTAATTATCAATGGAAAAAGAGTGAATAATACCGCTCCTAAGGACAGAGACATTGCCATGGTTTTCCAGAATTATGCATTGTACGCTCACATGACCGTATATCATAATATGGCATTCTCCCTGACAATACGAAAGGTAGACCCGGTAGAGATTCATGCCAGAGTTATGAAGGCAGCTGAAATTCTGGGTTTAGTTCCATATCTAAACAGAAAGCCGAAGCAGTTGTCCGGCGGTCAGCGTCAGCGTGTTGCCTGCGGTCGTGCGATTGTTCGTGACCCAGTAGTATTCCTTTTGGATGAGCCGCTTTCTAACCTAGATGCTAAATTGCGTACTTCCATGCGTAAGGAGCTAATGCAATTACATGAAAGATTGAATGCAACCTTCGTATATGTCACTCATGACCAGATTGAAGCATTAACTCTAGCTACTAGAATCGTTGTAATGAAGGATGGCTACGTACAGCAGATTGCAACACCAAAGGAAATGTTTGATAAGCCGGAGAATCTATTTGTCGCAGGCTTTATCGGAACACCTCCTATGAACTTTGCTAACGGAACTATCAGTGCGGATTGCACCTATTTTGAACATATTTCCGGTCAGAAATTTAAGCTGACCGAGCATCAGACGGAAATACTGCAAAATTATGCCGGCAAGTCTGTAATTATGGCGTCCCGTTCAGAGTATATCTATATTGATGATGCGGCTTTAGCAAAGAATAAGGATGCTAAGTTTGAAATTAATATTGATTACACAGAATTCTTGGGTGCATATAACTTGATTTACGGTAATTTTGGAGATGAAAAGATTATCGCAAAGGTATATAGCCGCGGCGAAATCAGTGAGTCTAAGGTCACCGCTTGCTTCGATATGGAAAAGGTCCATTTCTTTGATATCGAAACTACTAAGAGAATTCGCTAGGAGGTACAGTCATGGATAATAATAATTTAAAAGAAAATGAAAATCCTTCTGGAGGATCTAAATTTGGTAAAGTAATGAAGACTTTAGGTAGATATCTTAAGAATTTAGGTGTTGATTTCATAACGTCATTCAAATATAACAATATGAAATTACCGGGACTTTTGGTATGTGTACCGGGAGTATTCTTAGGTTTCTTCTTAACATTCCATGCCCCTGTCGTTAAGGGCTTGACCTTTAAGACAGCGGTCACAGATGTATATTATAAAGGAATTTCCTTTGACCCGACAGCCATTCTGCTGTTCTGCTTGGTTTTGTTTGGAATTCTAAATATTTTTGCCGGTGTCACGATGATGGGTAAAAAGAATCTTGGGTCAGTGATTAAAGCGTTAATTACTACGGCACTGGTTGTTATCAGCGGTATCGCATACTTAATCTTCTTATTTATCTTCGTTCAGGGAGTAAATGAAGGTGCTATCGTTGTAGCAACAAGTACTATGGACTTGAATTTTATCATGTCTGTCGTTTCGGTAATTATTTCCATCGTGGCGTCTGTTGCTGGAATTATTCTTGGTTTTATCTTCTATGATAGAACCTATGAAAAGGTAGATAGATAATGAAGAAAAAAGTGAAAGAAATTTCAAGCGAAGATATTAACCCGTATGAAGTCGATAAGTTATCTAAGGTTCCGTCTTGGTTGATCATTCTTTTACTAAAGTATTGGGCAGCTGCGGCTGCCGTTTTCTTTATCGTAATCGGTGGTCTGGATATTGGATTCGACTTTACACAGGGAGATTATGATGATATTGCTGCCGTATTGGCACAAAGTTTTGTTATCATTATATTAATCGGATTATTTATGGCGTTATTTTCCAATTATATTGTTCGTCCTATCGTACGGTTAATGTATAACAGAAGAAATAACACTTTCCGATATAATATGATTAATGTAAAAGGCTTTAAATCCTTTTTACTGAGCTTGGTTTATATGATGGCTCTATCCATAGCACTTTATTTTATCACGCTTCTTTTAAGCTACTACGGCTTGGTTTTGGATTTCTTCGGACGGAGTGACGGGCAGGGAATAGAGCCGTTTACCTATGCTTTTTGCTTTATCATTCTTGATTCTTTATGCATTTTAGTTAAGAATTTAGTTTTAATGCTTTATGAAAGAATCAAATACAAACGTCAGATACAAGGAGAATAAGCTTATGAACTTTAATATCTGTCTCTTATACACATCTGACGCTGCCGACGAATAGCCT
>ERZ1027273.651-NODE-651-length-10341-cov-4.420766_pt1 | contig 10341 bp, 7 predicted proteins | sample MGYA00519256_ERZ1027273 | MGnify/ENA primary metagenome ERZ1027273 (study PRJEB26926, sample SAMN06164431) | human gut metagenome | biome: ENVO:00009003; feature: ENVO:2100002; material: ENVO:00002003 | host: Homo sapiens | place: USA | collected 2012 ...
GAGATCTGCGCATGTCTCGTGGGCTCGGAGATGTGTATAAGAGACAGGATATTCGCTGTCTGTCTAACGGGAAATATGGCCTACAAACATAATTTGTAGGGTTTGTGGAAATGGCACTGTGACAGCATGTATTCGGTCGTTGTTTGAGATCCGCCGCTGTATTTGCGCGGACTCTGGAGGTGAGGCCGGCGATGGAATTATGAAGGTCGATGGCAAAGTTCTTTTTCGGTCGGCCGGTTCGCTTACCCCATTAAAAAGCCCCGCATCTTTTGATGCGGGGCTTTGATAATAACAGAGGAGTGATCCGGATTATTTCTGCTCGTCGAGCAGGATCTCCATGATCTTGATCGCTGCGGTCGCAATCGGGGTACCGGGGCCGAAGATGGCGGCGGCACCGTCACGATACAGCTCATCGTAATCCTGTGCCGGGATCACACCGCCGACGATGACGATGATATCCTCGCGGCCCAGTTTCTTGAGTTCGGCGATGATCTGCGGAACGAGCGTCAGGTGGCCGGCGGCCAGCGACGATACGCCCACTACGTGAACATCGTTCTCGACAGCCTGTTTGGCTGCCTCCTCGGGAGTCTGGAACAACGGACCCATATCGACATCGAAGCCGATGTCGGCGTAACCGGTCGCAACGACTTTGGCGCCACGATCGTGTCCGTCCTGACCGAGTTTGGCGATCATGATGCGCGGCTGGCGGCCCTCCTTCTTCGCGAATTTGGCAACCAGTTCCTTCGCGTGTTCGAATGCGGGATCTGATTTCACTTCTGAACTATATACACCTGAAATGGAACGAATAACTGCTTTGTAACGTCCTACGACCACCTCGCAGGCATCCGAAATCTCGCCCAGCGAAGCGCGTACCTTGGCGGCCTCGATAGCGAGTTCCAGCAGGTTGCCCTTGCCGGTCTTGACGCATTCGGTGATGGCCTCGAGCGCCTTCTTCACGGCTGCTTCGTCGCGGTTCGCACGCAACTCCTTCAGACGCTTGATCTGGCTCTCGCGTACGGCCGTGTTGTCCACAGCCAGAATATCGATCGGTGCTTCGTGATCCAGACGGTATTCGTTTACGCCGATGATCTTCTCGATGCCCGAGTCGATGCGGGCCTGCTTGCGGGCTGCCGCCTCCTCGATACGCATCTTCGGAATACCGGTTTCGATGGCCTTGGCCATACCGCCCAGTTTCTCGACCTCCTCGATACGCTCCCAAGCCTTGTGGGCGATCTCGTTGGTGAGGGTTTCGATGTAGTAGGAACCTGCCCAGGGATCCACTTCGCGGCAGACGTTGGTTTCCTCCTGGATGTAGATCTGGGTGTTACGGGCGATACGTGCCGAGAAGTCCGTCGGCAAGGCGATCGCCTCGTCCAGTGCGTTGGTGTGCAGCGACTGGGTGTGGCCCAGAGCGGCACCCATCGCCTCGATAGCCGTGCGGGCTACGTTGTTGAACGGATCCTGCTCGGTGAGCGACCAGCCCGAGGTCTGGCTATGCGTACGCAGGGCCAACGATTTCGGGTTCTTGGGGTTGAATTTTTTGACGATCTTCGCCCAGAGCATACGTGCCGCACGCATCTTGGCGATCTCCATGAAGTGGTTCATACCGATCGCCCAGAAGAACGACAGACGGGGTGCGAAAGCATCCACCGACATACCGGCTGCAACGCCCGCACGCAGGTACTCCAGACCGTCGGCCAGCGTGTAGGCCAACTCGATGTCGGCCGTGGCGCCTGCCTCCTGCATATGGTAGCCGGAGATCGAAATCGAGTTGAACTTCGGCATGTTCTTCGAGGTGTATTCGAAGATGTCGGCGATGATCTTCATCGAGAATTTCGGCGGATAAATATAGGTATTGCGCACCATGAACTCCTTGAGGATGTCGTTCTGGATCGTACCCGACAGTTGATCGAGGGTGCATCCCTGCTCCAGACCGGTCACGATGTAGAACGCCAGGATCGGCAGCACGGCGCCGTTCATGGTCATCGACACCGACATCCGATCCAGCGGAATACCGTTGAAGAGCACCTTCATATCTTCTACCGAGCAGATCGACACGCCGGCCTTACCGACGTCGCCCACTACGCGCGGGTGATCGGCGTCGTAGCCGCGGTGTGTCGCCAGGTCGAATGCCACCGACAGACCCTTCTGTCCGGCAGCCAGGTTGCGGCGATAGAATGCGTTGGACTCTTCGGCCGTCGAGAAACCGGCGTATTGGCGGATGGTCCAGGGACGCATCACGTACATCGTCGAGTAGGGGCCGCGGAGGAACGGTGCGATACCTGCCGCATAGTTCAGGTGCTCCATCTCCTCCAGATCCTTTGCCGAGTAGGAGCCCTTGACAGGTATCTGCTCGGCAGTCAGCCACGGTTCGGTTTGGCCGCAGCCTTTCGAAGCGCAGCAGCTCTTCTGCTCGCCTCCGTCATATGTTAAATCTGAAAATTTTGCTCTCATGATTTTTGCTTTTTAGATACCCATTTCTTTGAGGTAGAACTTCAGTGTTTCGAGTACGTTGCTCTTGACGTTGATGAAATTCTTGATGCCCTGGGCTTCCAGTTCGGGCATACATGCCGGAGCGCCCGCAACCACGAGGATCGCCTTGTCGCCGAGCAGCTCTTTCACTTTGGGAGCCGCCTCTGCGTAGTCGTCGTCCGATGCGCAGACTACGACGATCTCGGCTTTCGATTCCAGAGCGGCCTTGACGCCCTCTTCGATCGATTTGAAGAACGTGTTGTCGATTACTTTGATGCCGGCGCATGCGAAGAAGTTGCAGGAGAACTGGGCACGGGCACGGGCCATAGCCAGGCTGCCGCAGGTCAGCATGAACGCCTTGGGCGCCTTGCCGCTGCGGTCCACGTGCAGACGCATGGCTTCGAATGCCATGGAACCACGGTAGGGAGCCAGCGTGTTGCCTTCGCTCACGGGGCGGGTTACGGCGGCTTCGGTCAGCTCCTTGCCGGCGACCTCCGTAAAGTTGGGGTATTGGTTGGCGCCCAGCAGGATTTCGCGGCGCGTTGCGATGTTCTTGTCCTTGGCTGCGGCCGATGCCTTGACGCGCTCTACGATGAAGCCGCTTTCATAGGCTGCGGTGTAGCCGCCCTTCTCCTCGATTTCGCGGAAGAGTTTCCACGCCTCGTTGGCGATCGAGTCGGTGAGGTTTTCGATGTAGTACGAACCGCCGGCCGGATCGACGACCTGATCGAAGTGCGACTCGTGTTTGAGCAGCAGTTCGACGTTGCGGGCGATGCGCATCGAAAATTCGTTGGGATCTTCGTATGCCTTGTTGAAAGGAGTCACCTCGAGCGAGTGTACGCCGGCGATCGATGCCGACATCGCTTCGGTCGTGCCGCGCAGCATATTGACGTAGGGGTCGTATGCCGTCTGGTTCCACGTCGAGGTCACGGCATGCGTGAACATCTTGCAGGGACAGTTCTTCGCGGGGTTATAAGCTTTCACGATGTTGGCCCACAACATACGGCCTGCACGCAATTTGGCGATTTCCATGAAGTAGTTCGAGGTGATGGCCTGCGAGAAACGGATCTTTTTAGCGGCCTCTTCGATCGTGAAGCCCATATCCATCAGGCGTACCAGGTAGTCGTGACCGGCAGCGAGCGAGAAGGCGAGCGCCTCTACGATCGTCGAGCCGGCGTTGCTGAAGATTTCGCCCGATACCGTGATTACGCGGATACCTTTGTAGGTTTTGGTTTTCCGAACCAGGTCGGCGATCTTCTCGAAACATTTGGCACCGTTCTCCGAACAGAAGCTGCCTTTCGAAGTCAGTTTCTTGACCAGCGGGTCGATGCAGAAATTGATGTGCACCTCTTCCGCAGGCAGTTGTTCCTTTTCGATCTTTGCGATCACCAACTCTGCCACATGGGCGGTTTTACTGCCGCTGAAGGTAATTTCGACTGCAGGGATGTGAATATCCTTGAGCAGCGTATTCAGATCTTCTGCGGAGAAGGTCTCCGGAACGATCTGGAATTCGATCGAATCGACGCCCGCATTGAGGATCTTGAGCGCGACGGCGTTCGCCTCCTTGGGACAATTGACGATGACCGTCTGGTGGATCTTCCAGCGGTTGTGGGCACGGGTGCCCCGCACGTAGGGGAAAACCCCGGCTTCGGAGCCGAGGAACTTCAGTCCGGCGAGGTTTTCAGCCCGGTAGTAGGGACGGACGTTGAAACCTTCCGGCGTTTTCCACACCAATTTACGCTCGTAGTCCGCACCTTTGAGGTCGGCCTTGATTACCTCCTCCCACTGCTCGGTCGAAACCGGCGGAAATTCGGTAAACAACTTTTCACGTTTGGTAGTTGCCATAATAAATTAGAGATTAGTATTGAAATATGTTCAATTGCTTTTAAACTGCCCGTAAAGATATAAAATAATTGCCGGATTGTAAGCAAGAAATGCGGAAAATAGCCGGTTTGTACCAACGAAGGCTCTTTTCGGCGGAGGTTTTGGAAATGCCCGGATCATGAATGGGGCGATTTTTCGAAAAAATGCTATTTTCCGGAAAATAATGTCTGAAATCGACCGGTATGACGAATTTTTAGGCTGTTTTTTCGGGAAAAGTTGTTTTTTTATTGGTTTTTTCGAAAAATATTCGATTTTTTTCTGGAAGATGCGGTTTTTTGTGCGTTTTTGTCGTGTCGGATATTTATCTTTGTGCGCAGAAAGGATGCCGTCCGTCACCCGGGCGGAAGTGTACGGGTTTTACGGTATTCCGAGTTCATAATTCGAAGTGATCCCATGTCATTGCTCCGATTCAAAATGGTGGAGGCGGCCATCGATCACAAAGCCGTCGAAGTGAAGGCTCCCGAGGGAAGTCCTTCCGAGTATTTCGGTACGAAGGTATTCGGCCGCGAGGCCATGCGCCGGTATCTCAACAAGACGGTTTATGCCCAACTGCTCGATACGATGCAGCGGGGGACGCCGCTGACGCTCGAAGTCGCCGACGGCGTGGCTGCCGGAATGCGCCAGTGGGCGCTCGACCACGGCGCCGACCACTATACGCATTGGTTTCAGCCTCTCACGGGCGGTACGGCCGAGAAGCACGACGCCTTTGCCGAGCCGGACGGCTGCGGGGGTGTACTCGACGAATTTTCCGGAAGGTGCTTGTCCAGCAGGAGCCCGATGCGTCGTCGTTTCCGAACGGCGGTATCCGTAATACGTTCGAGGCACGGGGTTATTCGGCGTGGGACCCTACCTCGCCGGCCTTCATCGTGGGCGGTACGCTCTGCATCCCGACCGTCTTCATCGCCTATACGGGCGAGGCGCTCGATTATAAAGTGCCTCTGCTACGGTCGATTTCGGCCGTGAACAAGGCTGCGACCGAGGTGTGCCGCTATTTCGACAAGGAGGTGAACCGGGTGATTCAGTATCTGGGCTGGGAGCAGGAATATTTCTTGGTGGACGAAAGTCTTTGGGCCGTACGTCCCGACCTGATGCTGACGGGCCGTACGCTCATGGGGCATGAATCGGCCAAGAACCAGCAGTTGGAAGATCACTATTTCGGGGCGATCCCCACGCGGGTCATCGCTTTCATGGCCGATCTCGAATACGAATGCCTGAAGCTGGGCATTCCGGTCAAGACCCGTCACAACGAGGTGGCTCCCAATCAGTTCGAACTGGCTCCCGTGTACGAGGAGTGCAACCTGGCCAACGACCACAACCAGCTGTTGATGACCATCATGGACAAGATCGCCCGCCGTCATAATTTCCGGGTGTTGCTGCATGAAAAACCTTTCAAGGGAATCAACGGTTCGGGCAAACACAACAACTGGTCGCTGGGAACCGATACGGGCGTCAATCTGCTCAGTCCGGGTAAAACCGCATCGGAGAATTTGCAGTTCATTACCTTCCTGGTGAATGTGATTTCGGCCGGGCACAAGCATAACGGCCTGCTGAAGGCGGCTATCATGAGCGCCACCAACTCCCACCGCCTGGGGGCCAACGAAGCGCCTCCGGCGATTATTTCGACCTTCCTCGGTACGCAGGTTTCGGCCGTGCTGGATAAACTCGAGGCCAGCCGCAGCGATTCGGCGATCCGCTTCAATGCCAAGAACGTCTTCAAGATGAGCGGCATTTCGCATATTCCGGCTTTGTTGCGGGACAATACCGACCGCAACCGCACTTCGGCTTTCGCGTTTACCGGCAACCGTTTCGAGTTGCGTGCCGTCGGTTCTTCGGACAATTGCGCCGAGGCGATGATCGTGCTCAATACCGCAGTGGCGGACGAGTTTACGGCGTTCCGCGAGCGCGTGGATGCGCGTATCGAGGCCGGAGTCAGGAAGGAAAAGGCGATTTACGAGGAGCTCAAGAGTATGATCCGCTCTTCGCGGGCGATCCGTTTCGACGGCAACGGCTATTCGGAGGAGTGGCGGGCCGAAGCGGCACGCCGGGGACTCGATTGCGAAACCTGCGCGCCGCGCGTATTCGACCGCTACCTCGATCCTTCGTCGGTCGAGATGTTCGCCCGCATGGGCGTACTCTCGAAGGTGGAGCTCGAAGCCCGAACCGAAGTGAAGTGGGAAACCTATACCAAAAAGATTCAGATCGAAGGCCGCGTGTTGGGCGACCTGACGATGAACCACATCGTGCCGATCGCTTCGCGTTACGAAGCTCTGCTGCTGGATAAGGTCTATAAGATTTCGCAAATCGGACAGGGGCTCGACGCTTCGGCCGATGTCGAACTCATCAAACGTATTCAGCAGCATACGGCTCTGATCCAGCAACTGACCCACGATATGATCGAAGCCCGCAAGGTGGCCAACAAGATCGAGGATCAGCGGGAGAAGGCGCTCGCGTACCACGATACGGTGGCGGTCTATTTCGACCAGATCCGCAAACACGTGGATCGCCTGGAGGAGATCGTGGACGACCAGATGTGGCCGCTGCCCAAGTACCGGGAGCTGCTGTTCCTGCGGTAGTTGCTTCGGCTTGCCGCTTCTGCGGGCGGGAACGATAATCGGGATAATCCGGCGGATTCGCCGGATTATTTTTTAACTTTGTATGCCTCGAAAACTTCGGAGCAGAATCAATGTAAGGATTTATGTATCGCAACCTGAGTGAATTTATCGCCCGCCTGGAGCGGGAAGGCGAATTGCAGCGCGTGAGCGTGCCGGTGGATCCGGTGTATGAGATCGCCGAGATTACCGACCGCATGTCCAAGCAGCCGGACGGCGGCAAGGCGCTGTTGTTCGAGCAGACGGGGACGCCGTTTCCCGTGCTGACCAATATGATGGGTTCCGATCGTCGGATGGCGATGGCGCTCGGCGTGGAGTCGCTCGACGAACTGACGCGACGGCTCGATGATTTGTTGCAGCAGGCCGTCACGCCGAAAAATTCGCTCCTGGATAAATTGCGGATGCTGCCTTTGCTGGCCGAGATGTCGCGCTGGTTGCCGCGTACCTCGTCGTCGCGGGGCGAATGTCAGCAGGTCGTGCTGCAGGGGGAGGAGGCGTCGCTCGATGCGTTGCCGGTGCTCAAGTGCTGGCCGTGCGACGGCGGACGCTTCGTGACGCTGCCGCTGGTGCACACCCTCGATCCCGAAACGGGAATCCGCAACGTGGGCATGTACCGGTTGCAACTGTTCGATGCCCGCACGACGGGCATGCACTGGCACCTGCACAAGACCGGAGCCCGTCATTACGAAGGTTACAGGCGTGCCGGGCGGCGAATGCCCGTGTCGGTAGCGCTGGGCGGCGACCCGGCTTATACTTATGCTGCGACGGCTCCGATGCCGGACAACATGGACGAATACCTGCTGGCAGGGTTTCTGCGCCGGCGCCCGGTGAAACTGGTGAAGTGTATCACCAACGATATTTATGTGCCGGCCGACTGCGATTTCGTGATCGAAGGGTATGTCGATCCGTCGGAGCCAAAGACGGTGGAAGGGCCTTTCGGCGACCATACGGGTTTTTACTCGCTGACCGATGAATATCCCCGCTTCCATGTGATGGCCGTCACGCGGCGGCGCGATGCCGTTTATCCTGCGACGCTGGTGGGCATTCCTCCGCAGGAGGACGCCTATATCGCCAAGGCCACCGAGAAGATTTTCCTGGCTCCGATCCGGCTGGCCGTACAGCCCGAAGTGAAGGAGCTGACGATGCCTGTTTTCGGTACGGCGCACAATTTGGCCGTGGTGTCGATCGACAGACGCTACCGGGGACAAGCCCATAAAGTAGCGCAGGGACTTTGGGGGGCCGGGCAGATGATGTTCAATAAATACCTCGTCATTACGGGCGAGGATTGCGACGTGCATGATCCGGACCGGTTGGCCGCCTTGTTGCGCCGGGCCGAGTTCCCGCGCGATTTGATTGTAAGCGAGGGAGTTTACGACGTACTCGACCATGCGACCGCGACGCCCGGGTTCGGCGGTAAACTGGCGTTCGACCTGACGGAGATCGATCCGTCCGCTCCAGCGGAGGCCGTTCGGCTTCCGGAGCGGTTCGAGCTGACGCCCGGTCTGGTCGAGGTCGCGGACGGACTTGCCGGAAAGTGGGGAGCCTTGCTGCTCTTTGCCGATGATGCGGTGGAACAGAAGCCGGATCTGGCCGCTTTCCTTGCCCGAAATCCGTGCCGGGGGATTCGTTATGCCGTTCTTTTCGACGGACACGCCCGGACGATGCGCCCGGACGAGCTGCTGTGGCTCGCCGCAGCCAATACCGATCCCCGGCGGGATGTGGAGTGCCGCGACGGTGTGCTGTGCGTGGATGCCCGGAGCAAGCGGCCCGGAATTGCGGGCAACCCTTCGCGTTTTCCCAATGTGGTGACTTCGCTGCCCGAAGTCGTTCGGAAGGTGGACGAACGTTGGGCGGAGTATGGTTTGGGTGAGCGGCTCGAATCGCCTTCCGACCGTTACCGGACGTTGTTGTTGTCCGACAAAGCTGCGTGGTAGAGGATGGCCGGATTTTTCCAGACGCGTGAGCGCCGGGCGCTCGTGGTGTTTCTCCTGCTGGCGGGAGTGTTCGTTGCCGGGCTGCTCCTGGCCGAACGGCGGAAGAGCGCGGTATCCGCCGACCGGGTGGAGGCGGAGATGGAAGCGACGGTTGCGGCGGACTCCGTGAGGCTGTTCGAGTTCGATCCCAATACGGTGGAGTATGCCGATCTGCGGCGGCTGGGACTCACCTCCCGCATGGCGGTCAGCCTGCTGAAGTACCGCGCAGCGGGCAAAGTGTTTCGGATCCCCGAGGATGTGGCTACCTGCTATGGCATGACCGATTCGGTCTATTTTATTCTGGAACCCTATATTCGGATCGGACGCGAGTATGCGTTGACACCTTCTCCGCGTCGGGAATATCGGGAGTATGTCCCGCAGGAGCCGAGGATGATCGTGCCCCGCGAACGATTCAGGATCGATACGGTGTCCGCATCCTATCTCGCGTCGCTCGGTTTTTCCGTCCGTCAGGCCGAGGCCATTGTCCGTTATCGGGATCTTTACGAAGGTCTTCGGGATGAAGCGGGTTTTCGGGCTTGCTATATGATCGCCGATTCGGTGGCCGATCTTTTGCTCCCTTATGTAATTTTTCCGGAACCGGAGCCCGTTCGCTCCGGATTGATCGAGCTCAACGGGGCCGATTCGGCGACCTTACGCTCGGTAGTCGGGATCGGTGAGAAGAGCGTCATGCCCATTATCCGATACAGGGAGCGGCTCGGCGGATTTTACAGCGTGGATCAGTTGGCCGAGGTTCCACAGGTCACGGAGTCCAATTTCGAGCGGATCGTGAAACAAATTTACTGCGATAGTTTCAAAATTCGAAAAATTGATATTAACTTTGCACCTCCGAGTACGCTCAAGGGGCATCCTTATTTGCCGCCCGCCGTATTTAGGAAGTTATTTAGTAAAAGACAATTGAAAGGAGGTTGGAGTACCGTCGAAGAGTTGGTTGAAGAGCACATATTAACCCCGCGTGAGGCCGAGCGATTGGCCCCGTATCTTCGGTTTACGGTACGAGAAGCCTCGAAAGACATACCGAACGGGGAGTCGGCGTCGTCCGGATGGAGTCCCGCCCCGATACAAGACACGATCCATTAGAAAATAGAGTAAAAAACAATAAAAAAAGCAACGAATTATGATTATCATGCCGGTAAAAGAGGGCGAGAACATCGAGAAGGCCCTCAAGAAATTCAAACGTAAATACGAGCGTACGGGTGTTCTGAAGGAGCTTCGTCGTCGCCAGTATTTCACCAAACCTTCGGTTGCGAAGCGTATCGCCATGCAGCATGCCATTTACGTAGAGAAGCTGCACCGCGACGAGGAATAGGAAGATTTTTCCATATCTTAATCCTGATAATAGACAAGAATTTTTTATCTTGTCTATTATTTTTTTGTTGTTTTAC
>ERZ1027273.655-NODE-655-length-10321-cov-16.478667_pt1 | contig 10321 bp, 10 predicted proteins | sample MGYA00519256_ERZ1027273 | MGnify/ENA primary metagenome ERZ1027273 (study PRJEB26926, sample SAMN06164431) | human gut metagenome | biome: ENVO:00009003; feature: ENVO:2100002; material: ENVO:00002003 | host: Homo sapiens | place: USA | collected 2012 ...
ACAATTATTCTACGTATATGAGAAAATTGATTTGCTTTTATGATTGGAAAAAATACGGTTGGGAATAATTAGTAAGGATATGTCTGTATTAGTCAATAAAATATTGTCAACGGAAAAGTCTTCCGTTCATCAGATATTTGAAACAAAGGGTAAGGTTTATACTTACCTCAATCCTGTATCTTATCTCACAGCTTTGGATCATAAGGAGCTGTTTGGCAAGATGGATGGTATATTTGCCGATGGAGGTTTGTTGGTGAAGGCCATTAAATTGGTTTATGGCAAGCGGGTGACCCGAAGAAGTTTTGATATGACTTCGATGGCACCGGAGTTGTTCTCGTATGCAGAGGAATATGGAAAGACTATCTATATTGTGGCTTCTAAGCAGGAGCAGGTGGAGAAGGCTGTGGAGATATTCCGTGAGCGGTATCCGAAGGTGAAATTTGCGGGTTATCGTAACGGTTACTTTGCTTCGGAAAGCGAAATGGATGTTGAGGCTAAGTATATCGCCAAATTGAATCCCGACTTTCTGATTGTAGGAATGGGAGCCTTGATGCAGGAGAAGTTCCTGCTAAAGGTGAAAAATGCCGGCTATCAGGGTATCGGTTTTACCTGTGGTGGATTTATCCATCAAACTTCCAAGAATGAGATAGATTATTATCCTGCATGGGTGGATAAGACAAATCTTCGTTTTGTATATCGAATGTGGAAAGAACCACATACCCGTAAGCGTTATATGATGGCCGGCTTGCTGTTTCCTGCAAGGTTTATCGCAGAAAAAATCTTCGGATAGTCTTGTAAAGCCAGTGAATGGGAGTGGCGACTACCGATATGGGAAGTAATATAATGAATAGAAGCATCGGTATAATATGGCCGATGGCTCTTTGTAATTTATCTTTCATGCGTGCAAAAGTACAGTTTTATGTTGAAACAACAAAAGATTTTCTTTGAATTCTTGCGATTCTGTATTGGTTCTGCCAAGGAAATACCTGGTTCTTTGAAGGAGGCGGATTGGAAGGAGCTGTATGCTATTGCCTAGAAGCAATGTCTGGTGGGTGTTCTCTTTGATGGTATCAAGAAGTTGCCTGCTGAACATGTAGGGATGGAGAAGGAGTTACTGCTCCAATGGATGGCGGAAAGCCAGATGTTGGAGAAAGCGAATGTGCGGCTGAACGATGCTGCCATCCAGGTTTCTGAGTGGTTTCAGAAGAAGGGATTCAGAACCTGTATCCTAAAAGGACAGGGGAATGCCTTGATGTATCCGAATCCTTATTCCCGGACTCCTGGTGATATTGATATCTGGGTGGAGGGTGGAGATAAACGGGTCATCTCCTTTGTCCGCTCTATCTCTCCTCATGAAAAGGCATGCTATCACCACATCGAGTTCCCTTCGTATAAGGGAGTGGAGGTGGAAGTGCATTATCGGCCTAGCTTCCTATTGTGCTTCTGGCATAACAGAAAGCTTCAGAAATATTATGAGAGGGTGAAGGAGGAGCAGTTCTCGCATCGGGTGATGTTGGGGGAGCAAGGTGAGATTGCGATTCCGACGGTGGAATTCAATCTCATCTTCCAGTTAACTCATATCTATGCTCATCTGATGAATGAGGGGATTGGGTTAAGGCAGCTTCTTGATTACTACTATGTTCTTTGCGACTTTTATAAAGTCTATCAAAAATCTTCGAAAATCACCCCGTCCCTCTTTACCCTTAAAGAGGGCTCCACCTCTCACCCCGACCCTCTCACCCTCAGGGGAGAGGGAGGAAACCGCCCTACTCGGTGCTCGGAACCGCTACGCTCTAAGGATGGCGGACCATCAAAGGTCTCGCCAGATAGTGCGGGATGGGACCGCCGGGATGCTATTGGGGATATGACTTCTGCAACTGCTTCTACTGACTCTTCTGCAACTGCTGCTCGCTCTTCTTCTACTGCTATTGATAGGGTGCAGGAGGAATTAAAGGAGTTGGGATTGTGGAAGTTTGCCGGGGGTATCATGTATATCACGCAGGAGGTGTTCGGCATGCCTGCCTCTCGGCTTATTGTTCCTCCGAATGAGAAGTATGGTAGGTTTGTACTGAATGAGGTGCTGGAAGCCGGGAACTTCGGAAAGCATGATGAAAGGAATCACTTTGGTAGGTCACAGCTTGGACATAATCTCCAAAGGGTGTATCGGGATATAAGACTCGTGAGGTATTTTCCTGCTGAGGCTCTATGCGAGCCTTTGTTTAGGATATGGCACTCCTTCTGGAGGGTATGGCATAAAAGCTTTCTTCAAAATAAATATTTTTTCTAAGCAATGTATTGAAACGAAGACAGTTTTGGTAAAAACAAGATTTTAATGAATATTTTTAATCATTCACATGATACGATGTTGAAAAAATAGGTGAAGGAGTGTGTTTAGCAATCATTCATCCCAAAATTAATACGAAATATTTTTTTTACTGATAGGTGTAACTGCTTGTATTATAGAGGGGGCACTTTATTGGTATAAAACAAAACAAAGATATGGATAAATTAACTAAAATAGAATCCCTTTCTCAAGAAAAATTGCAGGAAGTTTGGGTTGAAATTCTTAAAAAAGATAAGTTCTCAGGAATTTCTGTAAAGGTGAACTGTATAACAGCAAATTCGGACAGTATATTAGTTCCTATAAAATGCTTGTATATTACATTTCCTTTTCAACTAAGTGGCAATATAGATGTTGCATATATAGCCCAAGAAATCACTAAGCAAAGAAATGTAGAAAATGCTAATTTGATAACAATCGTTTCGCAATGGCATATTTCTAATGGATTTCAAAGGACTATTAGAGAAATCATTACTAATTTCGAAATAAGTTTCATAGGACGTGATGAACTGGCAAAGTTAGTGGATCAGCATTTTCCCGATTTATGGAAACATGAGGATGTAGAACTCTTGAACTACGAAAATGAGTTTAAGAAAAGTGTTTCTAATGACAGTCAACTTAGAAAATTAAAATTACCATCAGAAAAATGCCAAAGGCTGCTTGATATTTATATTAGTCCTCGAATAACTTCATACGAAGAAGATTCTAAAACCAAAACGTTTAAAAGAAAAAGAATTGAAATAAAGGAATTGCTCGAAAAGACGAATCCTGTAATAATATCTGGTCAGTCTGGTACGGGCAAGTCTTCTCTGTTTAAACATATTGGACAGTTATTAATTGATAAGAACTCCCAGATAGTTGAAAAGAAAAATTTACCAGTTGTATTGACTGCCATAGATATTTTGGAACATAACCGAAACATTAAGAATTTGTTGGAAGACAAACTTTCAGGTTTCTTTCCGAACACTAAATTCCAAGACTTATATCTCAAATATAGAATAACTATTTTTGTAGATAGTATAGATGAATTTGACTCGAAAGAGCAGGAACGCATATTACAACAACTTGCCAATCTTTACAACAACAAAGACATTCGCTTTTTTATCGGGACTCGTGAAGAGGACAAAATCAAAAGTTTAACTCCTTTGAGTGGTGTAACATCATATGAGATTCGAAAGTTTAATTTAGATCAGATTAAAAAATTTGTATCAGCTTTCTTCCGTGATGACAACAAGGCCAATAACTTGCTGGAAGCTTTGCGAGAGAATAAAATAATAGAGAAGTTGCCTATAACACCATTGACTTTATCATTAATATCATTGCTCTATGATGAAAATGATTATGAAGTACCTGCAACGATTACAGATGTCTATGACAATTTCAATGGGTTAATAATAGGAAAGGCTGTTGTTTCTCATAAAATAGAACTGATAGACGTTTCCTTTAAGGAAAGAATTCTATCCCTCTATGCTTTAAAGTTGCTCCAAACGGAAACTCATGCTCCGCTGACACGTGATGAATTTATCAATTATTTCAAGGATTATTATGCACATAAAACACCCCCTATAAAAGGTGCCATAGAGGATGCTTTGGAATATATGATACATAATACAGGTATCTTATATCTCAAGGATAACAAATGGGTTGCTTTTACACATGATTCTTATATGGAGTATTATGCCGCTGTGGAAATATTCAAATTTAATCGAGATTTAGAAGATAAACTTCGGGATAATTTTTATGATCCACATTGGCAAAATACAGCAATCTTTTATGCTGGTAAGGCTAAGGACATGCCTGTTTTCTTGGGAAAAATAAATGAAAAGCTATCATCTTGTGAGCAGTTGTGGCAATATCTTTCTGCAGTCCAAGGTGCTGGCTATATTTTGCAAGCTTTGTATCAAACAGACGACAATCTACGTTCTGAGACAATTGACAAAGCTTTAGACTTAACAATGGAAGTAAATGAAATGCTTAAGAAGATTGCTTCTGATGAGACGAGCATGTTTCGCAATTACAAAATGCCTATCTTGTTTTTGATTAACTTCATCCATTTCTATGATATGTTTAATTCTATAACATTGAAGTCACCCTTACGTATAGCTTTTGACAGGTTATTATATGATTTTAATAATCGAACTGCCCCGGAAAAAATATCCAATAAAGCAAACAATAACGTAAGAAAGGATGACTTAATACCAATAGAAGGTTATAAATTATTGCAATTGGCTTTTACTCTGGACTCAAAACGAATACAAGAGCAAGAACCTTTAGAAGAAGTAATATTTAATCCCACAATAGGCAAAATTCCATTATTAAACTTTTTGGCATTACTGAGTTTGGATTTCCTAAATAAGGAAAACTATTCGGAACTTCGCAATACCCTGAAGAAGAAGTATCACTCTATGAGTCCTATATGGAAGGACCTCATAGAATCTCCTATTTTTAAAACCCGTTTTTCTTTGCTTGACCAAGTTACTCCAAACCGAAAGGTTAAATTATTGGTTGAAGGCAAAACTGATGCTGTCATATTAGAACATGCTTATATGATACTCACAGATGGTTGTGTTCCTTATTGGAAAGTACAAATGGCAACAGAAAATGGTGAGACTGGTTCTGCGGAAGAAGTCAAAAAAGCCCTTTTAACTTCTTTACCTTATAGTAAGGATTATGAAGCTATAATCGGAATTGTTGATCATGATTCTGCGGGTTTAAATTGTTATGGCTATTTGAACAGAGATTATATAGAATTAAAATCTGGAATTGTCAAAAAGCATAAGAATGCAAATATCTATTGTTTGTGTATTCCTGTTCCTGGTGAAATGGATAAATATTTAAAGAAGGAACAAGCCCTAAATAAATTTGAAATAGAGCATTATTTTGGCTATGATTTCTTGAAGAGTCATGATATGATAAGGGAAACGGAGATAGAGGGAATCTATGAGATTAAAGATTCTAAGAAAGTGGGATTTGCAAAGGATATATGCAAAATTAATACTCCACAAACTTTTGCTTTCTTCAAGGATTTATTTGAGGTGATAGATGAGATATGCAACTATGAAAATGACTCATATATCATTTAATCCATTTTATACTAAACAACAAGAGAGTTCTTACAATATTTAATTTATGAACAAAGAGAGTAAAAGTAAATTCAATCTTTGGCTGTCTGAACATCCAGAGTCGTTTCATCCTAGTGCTGAGGCGCGGATGTTTGATTTTGTAAATTCCCTCTATGAAACGGAGGGGAATATATGTATTGATGAAATTTTCAGTGGATTTACCAAAAGCCATCCTGCTTACAGCAAGGAGGAGGCGATGAGATTGAGTGATAAGTGGGAGGAACAGATTCTGCTCATCATGAGATTCCTGGATTGGAAGAAACAAATAAAAAAAATAATTTAGTAAGAAAGTAAACTATGTGTGGAATAGTTGGATATATAGGACAGAATGATGCTTATCCTGTCCTTATCGAGGGGTTGAAGAAACTGGAGTATCGTGGATATGACAGTGCTGGTGTGGCCTTGATTAATGGTCTGGATCAACTGAATGTGTATAAGACAAAGGGTAAGGTGAGTAACCTGGAGGCGATGGCTGCCGAGAAGGATTGCAGTGGTCGTATAGGTATCGCTCATACCCGCTGGGCTACGCATGGTGAACCTTCTGCTACCAATGCGCATCCTCATGTGAGCATGAGTGGTGACTTGGCTTTGGTGCATAATGGCATCATCGAGAACTATCAGGTCTTGAAGGAACAGCTTATTGAGAAGGGCTATGAGTTCAAGAGTACTACCGATACAGAGGTGCTGGTGCAGTTGATTGATTTCTACTACCAGCAGAATGGCAAGGACTTGGTTTCTTCCGTTTGTCAGGCTTTGAACGATGCCATCGGTGCGTATGCCATTGCTGTTGTCGAGAAGAATAACCCTAGTCATCTGGTGGCTGCTCGCCAGTCTAGTCCGCTGGTTGTTGGCGTGGGTAAGGATAATCTGAACTTCTATATCGCCAGTGATGCGACTCCTATCGTGGAGCATACGGATAAGGTGGTGTATCTGGAAGATGGTCAGATTGCTGACGTCAGGGTAGGTGAGGAGTTGAATATCATCAACCTGGAGCATTCGGCATGTCATTACGATATCAAGACCGTGGATCTGGATATCAGCAAACTGAGCAAGGGTGGTTTTGATCACTTTATGCTGAAGGAGATTTATGACCAGTCTAACTGTCTGAAGGATTGTATGAGTGGTCGCCTTTTTGCTGATAAGGAACATCCTGAAAACAACCGCATCGTTCTTTCTGCGCTTCGTGATTATCGTGACCGACTGGTTCAGGCGAAGCATATCATCATCGTGGCGTGTGGTACCAGTTGGCATGCCGGACTGATCGGTAAGCAGCTGATTGAGAAGATGTGCCGCAAGAGAGTGGAGGTAGCGTATGCCAGTGAGTTCCGCTATGGCGACCCTGTGATTGAGCCTGAGGATGTGGTGATTGCTATCAGCCAGAGTGGTGAGACGGCGGATACCTTGGCTGCGATTAAGCTGGCAAAGGAGAAGGGGGCGCTGATATTCGGTATCGTGAACGGTGTGGGTTCTTCCATCGCCCGTGAAACGGATACGGGTATCTATATCCATGTAGGTCCGGAGATTGGTGTGGCAAGTACGAAGGCATTCACCGGGCAGGTGACGGTTCTTACGCTTCTTGCTTTGGCTTTGGGGCATGAGTTGGGCACCCTAAACAATGCTGACTACTATCAGATGATAGAGGAACTTTCTGAGATTCCGCAGAAAATGGAGAAGGTATTGGAGCAGGCTCCGATAATCAAGGATATTTCCCGAATGTTTACTTATGCGCACAACTTCCTGTATCTGGGTCGTGGTGTGAACTATCCTGTGGCGATGGAGGGTGCCTTGAAGCTGAAGGAAATCAGTTATATCCATGCCGAGGGCTATCCTGCTGCCGAAATGAAGCATGGTCCTATCGCTCTGGTAGATCAGGATATGCCAATTGTTTTCCTTGCTACGCATCATCAGTTGTATGAAAAGATTATCTCGAACATGCAGGAGGTGAAGTCGAGAAACGGCCGCATCCTTGCCGTGGTGACTGAGGGTGACCAGCAGGTGAAGGAAATAGCGGATAATGTATTGGAGGTTCCAAGAACCCTGAATGCACTGGTTCCGCTGCTGAGCGTGGTTCCGCTGCAGCTGCTTGCTTACTATGTGGCTGTGGATAAGGGACTGGATGTGGATATGCCGAGAAATCTGGCGAAGAGTGTGACGGTGGAATAAGAACAATTAAGAACAATTAAAAATCATAGATACAATGAATATTCTTTTATGTGGTGGTGCCGGTTATATCGGCACCCATACTATTATCGAGTTGGATAAGGCTGGTCACAGCGTGGTTGTAGTGGATAATTTCTCAAATTCTAAGCCTGAGGCTTTGAAGCGTGTGTCTGAACTGATTGGTAAGGATATCAAGTTTTATAAGGCTGATGTCTTGGATAAAAAGGCTATGGACAAGGTATTTGATGAGAATCAGTTTGATGCAGTGATTCACTATGCCGGTTTGAAGTCTGTGGGTGAGTCGGTGGCAAAGCCTCTGGAGTATTACCACAACAACATGACAGGCACATTCATACTCCTGGATGTGATGCGCCGTCATAACTGCAAGAATATCATCTTCTCAAGTTCTGCTACCGTTTATGGTGATCCTGCTATCATTCCTATCACCGAGGAATGTCCTAAGGGTCATTGTACCAATCCATACGGTCAGACTAAGTCGATGTTGGAGGAGGTGTTGATGGATGTGCAGAAGGCAGATCAGGATTGGAATGTGGTTCTGTTGAGATATTTCAATCCTATCGGTGCGCATCAGAGTGGTAAGATTGGTGAGGATCCGAACGGCATTCCAAACAATCTAATGCCTTATATCACGCAGGTGGCTGTAGGTAAGCGTGAGGAACTGGGTGTATTCGGCAACGATTATGATACTCCTGATGGAACAGGTGTTCGTGATTACATCCACGTTTGCGATTTGGCTGCCGGTCATGTATGTGCCTTGAAGGCCATTGAGCGTAAATGTGGTTTGGCGATTTATAATCTGGGTACTGGTCATGGCTATTCAGTCCTGGATGTAGTGAAGGCATTTGAGAAGGCGAATGGTGTGGCCATCAAGTATGCCATCAAGCCAAGACGTCCTGGCGATATTGCCACCTGTTATTGCAATCCAGCCAAGGCAAAGTCCGAACTGGGTTGGGAAGCTAAGTATGGCATCGAGGAAATGTGCCGAGATAGCTGGAACTGGCAGAAGAATAATCCGAACGGGTATGAGGGATAAATGGTTGTCCCTTAAAGTGGCGACATTTTAAGGGGCTATCAAACAGAAACTTTGAGAGTATCAGGCATTCTGGTGAATTGTAATCTATGTTAAACATTCAATAAGTTATGCAAAAAAGTATTTGTAAGCGATTGCTATGACCTGCTACATTCCGGTCATGTGGAGTTTTTCCAGCAGGCATCACAGTATGGTGATGGATCCGGAGATGCTTGCCCGACTGGTTTTCTGCTTCGAGAACAATCCGGAGCGTCACGACGGTATCATCTCTGGTGCCCAGGATTCTATCGGTATCTGTGTTCCCGGCCTGGTGCGTCATTATTATGACAACAATTTCTGGCCGGAGAAGATTGAGAGTACGCAGGATGAGATGACTCTCCGTTTCCTGGAAAACCATCTGGTGATGATTCCGATGGAACCGAGAAGACCGGGAAGCAGGATCAACAGTTTCTACTTCTTCGTTCTGTCGCTGTTTGTGATAGGATGCGGACTGACCTGTCTGGAAACGAGTGCGAATCCTTATACTACGGTACTGGGACATCCTCACCTTTGTTGCCACATTGATTGTGGTGGTATGTAGCGGAACCTTATCTCTCATTGCGTTCTTCGCCCTGTATCTGGGAGAGAGCATCATGTGTAAGTATTCGGTGAATGCCGTATTGTGTGCCTAGATAAAGTTTCGTACCTTTGCACCGTGATTTTAAATTATTCAAATTATGGTACAAGGCAAGAAACAATTAAACAGCAAGCCAAAGTTCGCCGAGGTTGTAATCGGCGACAATGAGGCGAAGGAGATGCGTGAGTCTGCAAAAGTTCGCAACCGTCGCAATCCTTATTTAAAATTAAGCTATCCCAATGGTGTGACACTAATTCTCCCTGCTGACATCAGTATCGAACAGCTTCGAGCCTACATTAGTATAACAGTGTAGGCTTATGGCTAGAGTTTGTCAGTTGACGGATGACCTGAAGTACTACTTGTGCATGGAGCCAGTCAACATGCGAGGAAAAAATGGTAAACAATAAGGTAAACGATATGTTTGAACAGCAACAAAATACAGGGAAAAGTACGTCTTTGGCAGAGAAATATGCCAATGCCGTAGGCCAGTTGTCCGATGCCAATGATCGGGCAGCGCATGCAGAGCATGACCTGCAGGTGGAGCGCATCACTCGTCAAGACTTGATTGACGAGGAGGTGGCTCGCCGTGTTGCTGAAGCAGAAGAACGTATCAGAAAAGAGTTGGAAGCTCAATTAGCAGATAAGACCAAGGAATTGGAGGAACGTAATAAGGCTTTGGATAAGCGTGAGTCTGATGTAGATAAGAAAGCGGAGACAATCGCCCAAAATGTAAGTGAACAGGTTCGCCAGCAGATGTCTGCAGCTAAAACCCGTTTCGAGAAAACTGCGCTGAATCGTTTGGCTGATATGTTTGACATGTTCATGCAGGCGTTCATCGCCCTTGGTGACAAGGATTCTTCCAAAGGTCAGGAACTGTTGCTGAAGTATCAGCTTGCGGCAAAGGAAGCGCATGAGTCTTTGACGGATGAGATCAAGGATAAACTGGCCAAGGTTGAAGCTAAAAGCAAGTCTAAGACCGAGCAGATAGCCTCTCTTGTCAGAATGATATTTACTCAAAAGCGTGAGCGGGT
>ERZ1027273.658-NODE-658-length-10311-cov-4.508775_pt1 | contig 10311 bp, 7 predicted proteins | sample MGYA00519256_ERZ1027273 | MGnify/ENA primary metagenome ERZ1027273 (study PRJEB26926, sample SAMN06164431) | human gut metagenome | biome: ENVO:00009003; feature: ENVO:2100002; material: ENVO:00002003 | host: Homo sapiens | place: USA | collected 2012 ...
TACACAAGGCTATTCGTCGGCAGCGTCAGATGTGTATAAGAGACAGGTATAATATGCAAAAGATTACACTGGAAGGCTTGGTCAGCTTTTTAAAGGAACAGGGATTTGTTTTTCAGGGAAGCGAAATCTACGGAGGACTTGCCAACGCATGGGATTATGGTCCTTTGGGCGTGGAATTGAAAAATAATATCAAACAGGCTTGGTGGAATAAGTTTGTTAAGCAGAATAAGTATAATGTGGGACTGGATTCAGCGATTTTAATGAATCGCGAGGTATGGGTTGCCTCCGGGCATATCGGCTCATTCTCCGACCCGCTGGTCGACTGTAAGAAATGTCATGCCAGATACCGGGCGGATAAACTGGTGGAGGAACATTCTAAAGGAGCGATTACGGGCGACGGAATGTCAAATGAGGCTCTTTTACAATATTTGAAGGATAATCATGTCGTATGTCCTTCCTGCGGTGCCTTGGATTATACGGATATCCGGCAGTTTAATTTGATGTTTAAAACTCATCAGGGCGTTATTGAGGATTCTAAAAACGAGGTTTATCTGCGTCCGGAAACGGCACAGGGAATTTTCGTGAATTTTAAAAATGTTCAAAGAACGACCAGAAAGAAGCTGCCGTTCGGAATCGGTCAAATCGGAAAGAGCTTCCGAAATGAAATTACTCCCGGAAATTTTATTTTCAGAACCAGAGAGTTCGAGCAAATGGAACTGGAATTTTTCTGTAAGCCGGGAACGGAGTTGGACTGGTTTACCTATTGGCGTGGCTATTGTATGGACTTCTTAAAGCTTATCGGAGTAGACGAGCATAAGCTGAGATTCAGGGACCATGAGAAGGAGGAGCTTTCCTTTTATTCCAATGCGACAACGGATATAGAGTTTGAATTTCCGTGGGGCTATGGCGAATTGTGGGGCATTGCCAGCCGTACAAATTACGATTTGAACGCCCATCAGGTTCATTCTAAGGCAAATTTGGAATATTTGGACCCGGAGGATAATACAAAATATCTGCCGTATGTCATCGAGCCGTCTGTCGGCGTAGAGCGGATGCTGCTTTCCGTAGTATTCAGTGCCTATGATGAGGAAATCTCTGAAAAGGGAGATAAGCGTATCGTTTTAAGGCTTCATCCGGCTTTGGCACCGTATAAAGCTGCCGTACTGCCGTTAATTAAGAAAAATCACGGCGATAAGGCGACGGAAATCTTTGATGAATTGTCTAAGCATTTCAGCAGTGTTTATGATGAAAGTGCCAATATCGGCAAAAGATACCGCCGGGAGGACGCTATCGGTACTCCATATTGTATTACGGTTGATGACAATACCTTAACGGATAATGTAGTCACTATCCGCAACCGGGATACGATGGAACAGATTACCCTTTCCGTCGACGAAATTGTACCTTACATTGAGGATAAAATAAAATTATAACATAAATCAAAAGGGGTGGAGGCATGGCTAGCAATCAGGAAATTCAGAATGTCATAGATTCTACGGATATCGTGTCTTTAGTGTCTGAATATATCCAGTTGGAAAAGCGGGGAAAAAACTATACCGGCTTATGTCCGTTTCACCATGAGGATACACCGTCCTTCGTCGTAAATCAGGAAAAAAAGCTGGCACACTGCTTCGGCTGCGGCGGCGGCGGGAATCCAATCAAATTTTTAATGCAGATTGAGAATATTGATTTTGCGACAGCCTTGAGCCGGCTTGCCAAAAGAAACGGCATTGAGCTTTCCGGCTATCAGGAAAATGTCAGGTCCAACCCTTTTACAAAATATTACCAAATTATGCAGACTGCCCAATCCTTTTACAAAAAATATTTGGAAAATACGGACCTCGGCAGAGAAGCTGTCAGCTATTTGTATAAAAGAGGGCTGAATGATGAAACAATAAAAATGTTTGGTATCGGTCTTGCTCCGCAGAGCCGCGACTCCCTGTATCAGGTTTTAAAAGAGTCCAATTATTTGGAACTGGATATGGCGGATGTCGGTTTGGTCGATAAAAACAATAACGGCTATTATGATTTGTTTACGAAGCGGATTATGTTTCCGATTTACAATGAAGGCGGGAACGTTATCGGCTTTAGCGGCAGAATCTATATGTCGGCGGATAAGAATCAGCCAAAATATGTGAATACCCGGGAAACCATACTTTTTAAGAAAAAGGATACCCTGTTTAACTTACATCAGGCAAAGGGGGAAATTCTTAAGAAAAAAAGATTGATTCTTCATGAGGGACAAATGGACGTCATCGCTTCTTGGCGAAGCGGCTTAAAGGAAGCCGTCTGTACGATGGGAACCGCTCTTTCTATGGAGCAGGCGATGACTTTGAAGAAGTATGCCAGTCATGCGGTTATTTGCTATGACGGGGATAAGGCAGGCATTCAGGCTTCGCTGAAGGCTATCCGGATTTTTCAGTCTGCCGGCTTTACCGTGCATTTGGTATTGCTTCCGGAGGGAATGGACCCCGATGAATATGTCCTGCGGTATGGCTGTGAGGCTTATGCCGAGTATTTTGAATCGCATTTAATGGATTATCAGGCTTATACCTACGAGCAGGCACTGCTTCATAAGGATTTAAAGGATGAGTCTGTCGTTTCCGAAATTAAAAATCAAATCTTCGATATGCTGTATGCCTCCAAGAGCAAGACGGTGGAGGAAATGTATTTAACGAAGCTGTCTGAGGCTATTCAATCCTCATATTCGGCTCTTTTGGAGGACTACCAAGCCTATTGTAATCTAAACCTGCCTACAAATTCTGTCGATATTTATGAGCCGCAGCAAAATATTTACGAGGAGCCGGCAATTCACGAGCTGGAAAAGCCTTGGTATTCCAAGTATGAAATCCGGTTGTTTATGTATGCAAAATCCTCTAAGGAAAAGGCATTGCGTATCGACCATATGCTGAATGACCGCATGGAAGCTCTATCCAAGGAGAATCAAAGACTGTGGATTAGTCTAATTAACGGCTATTATGAGAACTATCCGGAGTTTGACGAGGGTGCCTTTATCGGAATGCTGGACGCGGACAATCAAAAACAGTATATTGCGATAAATGACGCTATGCGTGGAGATAAGACGCCATATACCGACGAGGATTTAACCGATTGTCTGGAAAAGCTTCGGCAGGTGCGGTTTGATAAAAAGAATGAGAAGCTTTCTAAGGATTTGGAAAAAACGGAAGATTTTGATAATCAAACCAAAATCATATCCGAGAAGTTTAAAAATAAAAAGCAGAAAGAGCAGTTAAAAAACTTGAGGAGGAAGTAAAATGGAATTTGACGTAGTTTTAAAGGAATTATTGGAATTGGGAAAGAAAAATCAAGGATTCATTTACTCTAAGGATATTCTGAAGCATTGCAGTGAAGATAGTGATGAATACGACGCCTTGGAAAAGGAACTTTCCAAAGCCGAAATCGACATCTTGCCAAGCAGTGAAATTACCGATGATTTTGATTTGGCGGTTGGAGAAGAGCCGAATCTGAATGAGGTTGAAGAAATTGATATTTCTACCTTCGACCAGCTTCCTGCCTCAGTGAAGGTAGACGACCCTGTCCGTATGTATCTAAAGGAAATCGGCAATATTCAGCTTTTGACGTTGGATGAGGAAACCGAGCTTGCCCGGCAGGTTGTAGAGGGCAGAGCGGCAAAGGAAAAGCTGGATAAGATAGAGGCAGACGACCAAAACACGGTTTCTGCGGAGGAATACGAGGCACTGCTGGATATTGTGGAGCAGGCAGAACAGGCCAAGGACCGCTTGGTTAATGCCAACCTAAGACTGGTTGTATCTATCGCCAAAAGATATTTGGGCCGCGGACTTCAATTTTTGGATTTGATTCAGGAAGGAAATATGGGACTGATTAAGGCGGTAGACAAATTCGACCACCATAAGGGCTTTAAATTTTCTACCTATGCGACATGGTGGATTCGGCAGGCGATTACCAGAGCGGTTGCCGACCAAGCCCGGACCATCCGGATTCCCGTCCACATGGTAGAAACTATCAATAAGCTGGTGCGGGTACAAAGACAGCTGGTTCAGGAGCTTTCCCGTGAGCCTTCTCCGGAGGAGGTTGCCGAGCGTATGGAAATTTCGGTGGAAAAGGTTCAGCAGATTCAGAAAATCGCTCAGGAGCCGATTTCCTTAGAATCTCCGGTCGGTGAGGAGGAGGATTCCTCCTTGGGCGATTTTATTTCCGACCCTCATGCCTTGGACCCGTATGAATATACGGCAAAAATGAAACTGCGGGAAGAATTGGATTCCGTATTGTCTACGCTGACGGAGCGGGAGGAAAGAGTGCTTCGTCTAAGGTTTGGACTAATCGACGGCAGACAGAGAACGCTTGAGGAGGTTGGACGTGAATTCAATGTCACCAGAGAGCGTATCCGTCAGATTGAGGCCAAGGCTCTTCGTAAGCTTAAGCATCCTTCCCGAAGCCGTAAGCTGAAGGATTTTATGATAAAGCACTGATATGAATCGGATTGAACGATTAGCCGCTTTGTGTGCCGGCAGTCAGACCGTCTGCGATGTCGGCTGCGACCATGCCTATGTTCTGATTCAGGCGATAAAAAAGTATGGAGTTCAGCACGGAATCGCCTGCGATATTGCCGAAGGACCTCTTGCGATGGCAAGAAAAAGTATTTTGGCGTCCGGACTTTCTTCACAGATAGATTTATGTCTTTCCGATGGCTTTTCTCAGGTGAAAGAGGAGTTTGATACGGCAGTTCTTGCCGGTATGGGCGGAAGCCTAATCTCGGATATTATCCTGAGAGATTTGGATAAAATCAAGGGAAAAAGATTAGTTATCCAAGCAAACAATGACCGCTATAAGGTCAGAAGAACTCTTTGGGAGTATGGCTTTCGGATAACCGGAGAATTTGCTTTGTACGAGCAGGATAAATATTATGAAATTTTTACGGCTGAAGAGGGATTCGCTTCGTATGACGAGCTGGATTTAAAATATGGTCCCATTCTGCGGCGGGAAAAAAATGAGGCGTATCGGCGTCACTGCCAAAAACAGCTGCGTCAGCTTGCGGCGATTCTTTCTAAAATTCAGCGGGAAGAGGAGCATAGAGCAAAGCAGATGGAATACGATACGATTTTAAGTATCCTTGGAGATGAAATTATGGAACAGCAGTATATACTAAATACAAAAAATTATTATACCTCCTATTTTATAGATGATGAGCCTCGTCCGACGGTGGTTATCAGTCCGGGGGGAGGGTATGCTTATACCTCTGCCCGGGAATCGGCTCCGGTCGCCAGAGTCTTTAACGGCTATGGCTATCATGCGGTCGTTGTCAATTACCGGGAAACGCCGGAGGATACCTATCCCCTGCCGGCAAAGTATCTTGCAGAGGCTATATTGCAGTTAAGGAGAAATCCCCGGGTGAGTGAAATTATCGGTCTGGGCTTTTCCGCCGGCGGACACAATCTATTAGAGGTCAGTCTGCATACCGAGGACTACGGAATCCAAGCGAAGCCGGATTTGCTGATGCTTGGCTACCCGGTCATTACGGCAGATGAGCGGTACTGGCATCAGGGCTCCTTTAAAAATTTGCTGGGGGATAAATTTGAGGACAGCTCCTTGCGGCGGCATTTATCGTTAGAAACGCAGGTGACGGCGACCGCTCCGGATTTATTTTTATGGGGAACCTTTACCGATGAGTCTGTTTCGGTAATGAACTCCCTTCTTTTAGTCGAGGCTTATAAAAAGGTTAATTTGAGTGTAGAATATCACCTGTTTCCTATGGGCGGGCATGGACTGAGCGTAGCCAATGCGGAATCTGCCGAAGGAAATCCGGAAAAGCTGAATCCTTATGTTGCCAAATGGACGGAGCTTGCCGCAGACTGGCTGGATAAAAAGATAAAAAGCAATAATATTCGTTAAAAAACGTTTACATAAAAATATTGGTTGCATAACAAGCTGTTTTCCCGTATATTATACTTATAGGCAACGGAGCCTCTAAATATAATAAATGAGATTACAAGGGCGTAGGAAGCATCAGCTTCGTATGTCCTTTTTTCTTTGGCAGAATGGGAGGGTATTATTATGTTTAGCAGTATTTTTTTAACCGCCGAAATTTACGGCGTCTGGTACTTGATTGGTGCCGCCTTGGTGTTCTTTATGCAAGCGGGCTTTGCGATGGTCGAGTCCGGCTTTACCCGGGCGAAGAACACGGGAAATATCGTAATGAAGAATCTAATGGATTTTTGTTTGGGTACGGTTGTGTTTATTTTAATTGGGGCACCGCTTTTAATCGCTACGGATTCCATTGGGGGACTGTTTGGAAATCCGGTTGGCGTATGGGGAAATTTATTCGGTGACCCGGCAAGCTATAACTGGTCCGGCTTTGTCTTCAATCTTGTCTTTTGTGCTACGGCGGCGACCATTGTGTCCGGCTCTATGGCAGAGCGTACAAACTTTAAGGCGTATTGTATATATTCCTTAATTATCAGTGCCGTCGTATATCCGGTAGAGGCGTTCTGGGTATGGGGCATGGGAGAAAACGGCGAGGTTATTTCATGGCTTCAGAAAATGGCTCAGAATTTCAACGTTCAGGGTGAGGCTTTGAGCTATATTGATTTTGCCGGCTCCTCATGTATTCACATGGTCGGCGGTACAACTGCCTTGATTGGAGCGATTATCTTAGGTCCTAGGATTGGAAAGTATGTAAAAAAGGCGGACGGAAGCGTTGAGGTCAAGGCGATTCCGGGGCATAATATTTTAGTCGGTGCCTTAGGGTGCTTCATTCTATGGTTTGGCTGGTATGGCTTTAACGGAGCTGCCTGTACGGATTTGCAGAGCTTAGGCAGAGTATTTATGACAACGACCGTTGCGGCGGCGTTTGCGACTGTCGCTACGATGCTGTTTACATGGATTAAAAACGGAAAGCCTGATGTTTCCATGACCTTAAACGGCTCCTTGGCTGGTTTGGTTGCCATAACGGCAGGCTGTGCGGTTGTCGATTTGGTTGGAGCGGCAATTATCGGTATTGTTGCCGGTATATTGGTTGTTGTGGTTGTTGAATTTTTGGATTTAAAGCTTCATATTGACGACCCAGTTGGAGCGGTCGGCGTTCATTGTGCCAATGGAATATGGGGTACAATAGCTTGCGGTTTGTTTTCCACAACCTCCGGTTTATTTTATACCGGTACCGGCTGGCAGCTTTTAATACAGCTTGTGGGAATTATTGCCATTTTGGCATGGACGATTGTTTGGGCGATTGGTATATTTATGGTAATGAAAAAGATTAAAAGAGCAGACGGCGTCACTCCGTTTCTTCGGGCAACCCGTGAGGAGGAGCTGGAGGGCTTAGATGCAACAGAGCATGGTCTGGCATCTTCCTATCCGGATTTTGTTCCGATGTCGGCGGCGGTTTACGATACCTCTGATATAGAAGATGCGGCAGAACAGGCATTGGCTCAGATGCCGGAAAGCAGCTATGCCGAGGCAACGCAAAAGATTACAAAGGTTTCTATGGTGCTTCGGGAAAATAAGTTTGACGAACTGAAGCAGGCTTTGGCGGCTATCGGCGTGACGGGTATGACGATTACGCAGGTTATGGGCTGTGGTACCCAAGGCGGAAAAAAGAAGAAATACCGTGGCGTTGACGTGGAAATTAATTTGATTCCTAAGGTTAAGGTTGAGGTAGTCATCTGCAAGGTACCGGTGGAAAAGGTAGTAGATACGGCACGGCGTGTCCTGTATACCGGTGAAGTGGGCGACGGTAAGATTTTTGTATATGACGTAGAAAATGTTATCCGAGTTCGTACGGGAGAAACCGGCTACGACGCTTTGCAGGATAACGAGGCAAAATAGAAAAAATGGGTTAGGGCTGACAGTGAAAGCTGTCAGCCTTATTTGTCAAATTATGTCGTGCAGTTTTTGTTGAAAAAAAACGATGGGGCGATTAAAATTAAATTGGAAATAATATCTTGGAGGCAGATAGATATGAAAAAAATAATCTCTTTCATCCTTTTATTCTTGCTTGTATCGTGTCAAAAACAGACCGTTTCCCTAGTTTTGCCTCCGGTTGAGGATATAGAATCAGTTTTAATTGAAGATGAAACCGTTAAAACGGTGACAGACAAGGTGTGGATACAGGAATTTACCGATGTAATACATTCTGCCAAGTATCTTAAAAAGAGCTATAATGATTTTCCCAATGGCGAAAATGTCACTAAGATAGAATTTATGATTTCCTCCGGGAAAAGCGGACAGATTTTATATGTATATTCCAAGAACGGAACGTATTATGCCGAACAGCCCTATAACGGAATTTACGAGCTGGAGGCAAGCAGCATTGAATCTTATTTGAACGGATAAGCGGGAATACCCGAAAGGACGCCAGATTAAAAATGGCGTCCTTTTCTTTTGGAATTGTCGTTTCCTGAGATTTGTAAAAACCCGAAACAAATTTAGTGTATTTTTGATATAATTTGTGGTAAGATTATAGAAGGATGTGATATGATGGAAAAATTATTATTTGAAAAAATTAAACAATATGATACGATTATCATTCATCGGCATACCCGTCCGGATTTAGATGCCTTGGGGAGTCAGCTTGGACTGGCTTATACCTTGAAAAAGACATATCCGCAGAAGAAGATTTACTGTGTAGGCGATGTTTCCCGCCGGTTTTCCTTTTTGGGTGCTATGGACTTAATCTCAGACGATGTGTTTGAAAATGCTCTTTCCATTGTTTGCGATGTTGCGGTCAAGTCTATGGTAAGCGATGAGCGATATACCTTAAGCAAGGAGGTATTTGTTATCGACCACCACAAAAATGACTGCGACTTTACAGAAAATCATTTATGTGATACCTCAAGAGTTGCAGCCTGTGAGTTTATCGTACATTTATTATTAAAATATGGGTATACTATTCCTATGGAGGCTGCAACGTGCTTCTATGGCGGAATTGTGACCGACAGCGGAAGATTCTTATACGGTGAAAATTTAAGCGAAACCTTTGAAATAGCCTCCAAGCTAATCGCTATGGGAGCAGACTGCAAATATATTTATGATAATATCTATATTGAAACCTTAGCCGACCGACAGAAAAAGAATTATTTTTCTAATCGCTTTGAAATCAGAGACGGTGTCGCCTATTTGAAGAATACGCAGGAGGTATTTGATAAATTCGGCGGTGAATTCAGTGATATTTCCCGGGGTATGGTCAGCGTCATGTCGGGGATTGAGGAAGTTAAAATTTGGCTGAATTTTACCTACGATATATCCCGCGACGTCATTGTCGGTGAATTTAGAAGCCGCAGTCTTCCTATTGTGGATATTGCTAAAAAATATGGCGGCGGCGGTCATGCCTTGGCCTGCGGAGCAAGTTTGAAGGACTGGCAGCAGGTAGATTTGGTGATAAATGATTTTATAGAATACTTAAAGACGGAGGAAGCCGAATGACAGGAAAAATACATTCCTTTTTTGCCGGGGGAACGGTAGACGGTCCGGGAATTCGTTTTGTAATCTTCTTAAAGGGCTGTCCGCTTCGCTGCAAATACTGCCATAATCCGGATACATGGACGCAGGAAGGTGCTTTGGAGCAAACCGTTCAGGAGGTTGTAGACCAAGCTCTGAAATATCGGGGCTATTTCGCGACCGGGGGCGGCGTAACGGTAAGCGGCGGCGAGCCTTTATTGCAGATGGAGTTTTTGACCGAGCTGTTTAAGGAATTGAAAAAGAATAAAATTCATACGGCCTGTGATACCTCCGGAATAACCTTCCGTGAGGACGATGCGGAATGTGTCAAGAAATTCGATGAGCTGATTCCGTATGTGGATTTATTCCTTTTGGATATCAAACACATCGACGATAAGGAGCATACCCTGCTTACGGGACATTCCAATAAAAATGTTTTGGCATTTGCCCGCTATTTATCCGACCGGGGAAAGAAGATGTGGATTCGTCATGTTCTTGTTCCGGGGATTACCTTAAACGAAGAATATCTGAAACGGACAAAAGCATTTATTGATACGTTAAAGACCGTAGAGAAGATAGAGGTTTTACCATATCATACGATGGGTAAGGTAAAATACGATAATTTAAAGCTAAAATATCCGCTTGAAGGCGTAAATCCGCCGACAAAGGAAGAAATAAAATATGCAAAGAGTTTACTGGGAGTGATAAAAAATGCTGTTAACGGATAAGAATTATAAAGAGTATTTAAAGGGAATCAGCGTGGTCGAGGTATCCGGGGAGTCCTGTGCGAACTGTCTGTCTTTAATGCCGATTCTGCACCGATTGGTCTGTCTCTTATACACATCTCCGAGCCCACGAGACATGCGCAGATCTCGT
>ERZ1027273.659-NODE-659-length-10303-cov-5.155055_pt1 | contig 10303 bp, 8 predicted proteins | sample MGYA00519256_ERZ1027273 | MGnify/ENA primary metagenome ERZ1027273 (study PRJEB26926, sample SAMN06164431) | human gut metagenome | biome: ENVO:00009003; feature: ENVO:2100002; material: ENVO:00002003 | host: Homo sapiens | place: USA | collected 2012 ...
ACACAAGGCTATTCGTCGGCAGCGTCAGATGTGTATAAGAGACAGGCATAATAAAGTCCGATCTGTTCCGCCTGATCGTCCACCACTGTCTGTATTGCTGTGTCCATCTGATTATTAAAGTCATATATGCTCAGGACCAATGCAATGACTAACAATACACATGGCAGAACCCATTGGAGGAAATTTTCCCATATTTTTCTCTTCTGCATACTCTGAACACCTCTTATCTGCTGTCTTTAGAGTCTCCGCCATCAGACCCCGGCCCGGCAAGCGACCTTGCTACTTATCCTCTATCTTAATGCTTTCATCGATCTCATCATGAAATACTCTTTCATCCTCTTCCGGTGATACTTCCGGTGCCGGCTCCTGTTCTGACAGAAGCTGGTCTTCCAGTTTTTGGAAAAACTTATTATATAACATTGCGGATGCATATGCCGGCAGAGAAAAGCCAAACAGAAAGATGATCGGTATCAGTCGTAAAGATACCAGGTATATGATCAGCGGAAAAAATGCCATTACGAGCATTACCAATGTCTTGGGCAGCTGCAGAATGCTCATAATAAAAGCATTTCTGATGGTTCCCATGATCGTATTGTCGAATTTGGCAAGTACCGGGAATACATACAATGTCGTGCAGATCACAAGCACTGCAGCAGCCATGATCAGAATCACCAGCACGCTGCTGAACTGTATTCCGGATTTGGTAATAATGTAATAATCTCCGCCCAGCACTGCTGCTATCAGCAGGATCAGCAGCCAGATCAGAGTAGCCTGGCGGAAATTTGTCTTAAATGATTTGAAAAAGCTTCTGGTAATATAACTTTCCTCATTGCGCACGATCTTTAGTGCCACATAATGCATGGAGGTAAATGCCGCTCCTGCAGTAATAATGGGAATACAGCAGATCAGAGTCAGAATGTTCAGCCACATCAGGTCTGCCATTTTATTGAGTACATTCATTAACGGACTGTCCAGGTCAAAAATCTTCATTTACGTCATATCCTTTTCGTTTGCTTAATTTATAAGAACTTTTCCATCGGTGTTACGCGGATCCCCGAAAAAGCTTCCTCCTCATGCACTGCATGAAATCCCAGTTTCCGATAGAAATCCACGGCATACGGAGCTGCCTTCAGCGACATATACCGTTCCCCCGCCTCTTTTTTCAGATATTCGCACATTCTTCCCATCAGACTCCGGCCAACACCTCTGTGATGATATTCTTCGTCCACGAAAAGAAGCGACAAATGATTGTAGTTCCGCACAGAAGCCGCTCCGATGATCCTGGCGCCATCCAAAGCCACCATCATCTGATATCTTCCCTGCCGGAACGACTTATAGAGGTGTTCATCCGTAATGAATTCATGAAAATTACGGATTCCCTCCTCTGTATAATCCACCGCCTCATATTTCAAAAAAGTCTTCCAGATCATATGCATGGCAGGGATCCAGTCTTTATCCTCTGCCCATCTGATCTCATAGCCATTCACCATATCTGCCATACTGCACCGTCTCTCCGATTCAGGATCAGGGAAGCCTCTGTTCTCAGGCGATCCCCGGAATCTCCTTGCAGATCCACTGCCAGATGTCCTCCATTGCCACCTCAGCGTCGTCTTCATTCAGGAGTTCATGTCTGTCATTCTCGTATAGCTTCACGGTAATGTTCTTCACTCCGGCTCTCTTCAGAGAGTCACATGCCTTATGAACACCCTTACCGTAATCTCCCACAGGGTCTTCCGCTCCGGATACCATAAGAATCGGCAGGTTCTGGGGAACCTTTTCCAGATTCTCCTGCTTCTGCAATCTGCGGATCAGTTCAAACAGAGTCTGAAAACCGTTCACGGTAAAGGTAAATCCGCACAGTTCGTCTTCGATATAGCGGTCCACATTCTCCGTATTCCGGCTGAGCCAGTCACTGGAAGTTCTGGGAGAATCAATTCGTTTGTTATAGCCTCCGAAGGCAGCCTTATCAATAAAATGGCTGACATGCTTCGAACCGCAGAACAGCTTCTGTATTCCCGCCATGGCCTTTGAGGCAAAGATCAGCCCCGCCGGCTGCATTCCCGTACCTACGATGACTGCACCGTCGATTCCGCTGCCGTAACGGCACAGATAATTCCTGGCAATAAAAGATCCCATGCTGTGTCCCAGAATAATATAAGGCACCTGCGGATATTGTTCTTCCGTGATCTTCTTCAGACGATGTACATCCCGGACTACTACCGTCGCAGGATCCTGCTCGCAAAAGTAACCGAAAGACCCACCCTCTGAAACAGATTTTCCATGTCCCAGATGATCTTCACCGGTGACAAGGATTCCTCTCTTCGTCAGAAATTCTGCCAGATTCTCATAGCGTTCCACGTATTCTGCCATTCCGTGCACGATTTGCACGATGCCTCTTACGTTACCGTCATCGGGTGTATATCGCACTGCATGGATACGGTTCTCACCGTCCCGGGAGTCAAAGTAGAATTCTTCCTTGATCATAAGACCTCCTTGGTTGCAGAAAATCATAGGACGCATAAAACAAATGTCAATTTATAACCATATGCTTCTGCGTCCTATTCATTATATATCATTTTATATAAAATTTTAAGTCCTATATTGCTTTTTTTGTAAAATAGTAACCATTACATCCGCACTGTTCATGGTCGAACTGTTTTAGCAGATCTCTGCTCCTGCCGGCATATTTTTCTCAGGTGTTACCAACGCGAGGTTGCCTTCAGCGTCTTCTGCGCACAGGATCATGCCCTCAGACAATACTCCTGCCAGTTTCGCGGGCTTCAGGTTCACCAGTACCATAACCTTTTTGCCCACCATTTCCTCGGGGCTGTAATGCGCCTTAATGCCGGAGACGATCTGACGTACCTGACTGCCGATCTTTACCTGGCTGCACAGAAGCTTCTTGGACTTAGGCACTGCCTCACAGGAGATGATCTCACCTACCTGGAACTGCATTTTTGCGAAATCGTCATATTCGATCTCTGCCTTGGGCTCGATATCAATGGCTTCCTGCTCTGCTTTTTCGGCTTCTGCATTTGCTTCTTCCGCTTCATGCTCCGCTGCTGCCTTGATCATGGCTTCTTCCAGCTCTGCCTCTTTTTTCGCTACATCCTTCATATCCAGACGTGCGAAGAGGATTTCGGGCTGGTCGGTTACTTTGCTGCCGCTCTCATACAGACCGAACTGCTCCAGCTGGTCAAAGTCTCGCAGGGAGGTATTCAGCTGTTTTGCAATTTTCTCAGCTGTCTCGGGCATGTAGGGCTCTAACAGGGAAGCTCCGATGATGATACCTTCCACCAGATTATACAGTACGGTTGCCAGGCGGTCTGCCTTGGCTTCGTCCTTCGCCAGTACCCAGGGCTCCGTCTCGTCGATATATTTGTTGCAGCGTTTGAAGATACCGAAGATCTCGGTCAGGGCATCTGCCACACGCAGTTCTTCCATCTTTGCCACAACTTTTGCATAGGTACCGGTCACGGTCTGCTTCAGATCCGCATCCACTGCCGCGTCATTTTCGGTCAGCTGAGCGTTTTTATTCTCTACCACACCGCCAAAGTATTTGTTGCTCATGGAGATGGTTCGGTTCACCAAGTTGCCCAGGGTGTTGGCCAGATCGGAATTGGTACGCTCTGCTACCAGCTCCCAGGTCAGGTTGCCATCGTTTTCAAAAGGCATTTCGTGCAGTACATAGTAGCGTACCGCATCCACGCCGAAATAATCTACGAGGTCATCCGCATAGACCACATTTCCTTTGGATTTGCTCATCTTGCCGCCGCCCATGAGAAGCCAGGGATGTCCGAATACCTGCTTCGGCAGAGGCTCGCCCAGTGCCATCAGGAAAATAGGCCAGTAGATGGTATGGAACCGGATGATATCCTTACCGATCAGGTGCAGGTCTGCGGGCCACAGCTTCTTGTACTGCTCGGTGCTGTTGCCGTCTGCATCGTAGCCGATACCGGTGATGTAGTTGGTCAGCGCATCCAGCCATACATAGATAACATGCTTGGGATCGAAAGTCACCGGGATACCCCAGGTGAAGGAAGTACGGGATACGCACAGATCCTGTAAGCCGGGAAGCAGGAAGTTGTTCATCATCTCGTTCTTGCGGGATACGGGCTGAATGAACTCGGGATGCTCATTAATGTGCTTGATCAGTCTGTCCGCATACTTGCTCATACGGAAGAAGTAAGCCTCCTCCTTCGCAGGTTTTACCACGCCGCCGCAGTCCGGGCACTTGCCGTCCACCAGCTGGGACTCTGTCCAGAAAGATTCACAAGGGGTACAATACATACCTTCGTATGCTCCCTTGTAGATATCGCCCTGATCATAGAGACGCTTGAAGATCTTCTGTACCTGCTTCTCATGATCCTCATCGGTAGTACGGATGAACTTATCATAAGAAATATTTAACAGATCGCACAGTCCGCGGATGACACCGGCGATCTTGTCCACATGCTCCTTAGGAGTAATTCCGGCTGCCTCTGCCTTCAGTTCGATCTTCTGACCGTGCTCATCGGTACCGGTCTGGAAGAAAACATCATAACCTTCTTTTCTCTTGAAACGCGCAATGCTGTCAGCCAGTACGATCTCGTAATTATTGCCGATATGAGGCTTGGCGGACGTATAGGCAATGGCAGTTGTAAGATAATATTTTCCTTTGCTTTCCATAAATCTGATTCTCCTTTTCTTAAAAATAAAAGCCCGTCTCCTTAAGGAACATGAAGTTCTTCAAGAAGACGAGCGTTATCTCGTGTTACCACTTCTCTTCGTCTGTACCTCACAGCACAGACCTCTTCGGGTCCGTAACCCTATCCGCTGTAACAGGCGGATCCTGTCGCAGCCTTGCTTCTACCGTTCCTATTCTGTTCCGGTATCCGTTCGGTGCGCCGCTCAGAAGCCATCTTCTCTATCTGTCCGTTCCATTCCTCTCAGCCTTACGGAATGTTCTCTGTAAAACTTCTATGATAAATACTATCTTCCTCATTGCATTTGCGTATTCTTACAGTAGCACAGGAAATCCGGACTGTCAATGCAGTTTTGTCTCATTACTGCTCATTACTGCTCATTACAGCTCCTCTTTTTCCCCCAGTATCAAAACGGAATATGCCGGAAGTGTGACCGCAGTTCCTTCGCGTTTGGCGCTCTCCTCTCCGGTATAAAGCTCTCCAAGCAGCACCAGATCCTCTGCTGCGGTGTTACCAACGGTAAGCCCGCCAAGATCCACCGTTACAGCTTCCGCAGAGGTATTTCCCAACAGTAATAAAGTACTGTCTTCATAGCTTCTTGTCAGTGCAAAGCATTGCTCGCCGGAATACTGCTCCAGATAAGTGGTGGTGCCTCTGGCAATCGCGGGATTCTGGTTCCGGATACGGATCACCTGTTTTACATAATTGTAAATGGAATCCGGATCCTCCTGCTGTTCTTCCAGACTGTCGAATTTCATCTGAAAATCTTCCATATCCGCAGGTCCCTTGCACATGCCTTCCGCTTTGTCATCCTTGCTCCAGTACATGGGAGCACGCTTATTCTCATCCTTGCCGGAGCCCTTCATTCCCAGTTCCTCCCCATAGTAGAGGAAGACACTTCCACCGGACAACAGATTCAGGGCATTGCCAAGCTTCGTCTGTGCTGCACTGTTCTCCCCTGCATAGTAGCCTGTGCTCCGCCCCATATCATGATTCGTGTAAAAAGGGGCATTGATGTAATCCGGATTGTATTGCGCATACATAGCCTGCTCCGCTTCCAGATTCTTTGCATAGGATGCCGCGGATGCCTTGCCGTTTACCACATTTGCGATGATTCCGGACTTGTCAGCGAAGGTAAAATCAAACATGCTGTCCACGCCGCTCGCGTAATATTGCGCATAGGTATTCTGATCTGTCCAACATTCACACACCAGATAATTCTCCGGGTCCTTGCCATGGACATAATCGGCAAACCAGCTTAAAATCTCGACATTGTCTTCCACAGAGCCGGTGACGTATTCCTTCACCGCATCCAGGCGGAACCCATCCACGCCCATATCCAGCCAGAAGTCCGCCACCTGCTCAAATTCCCGGCGCACCTCTTCATTCTGCAGATCCAGATCCGGCATGCCGTCCCAAAATCTTGCTTCATAATACCAGTCTGCCCCATTTACCTGCGCATATCCGCTCTGGGCTTCCCTTGAAAAATGGTAATAATCTATATAAGGACATTCTGAGGAGTCAGGCTCAGCTCCCTCCGGCAGATTTTTCAGATACTCCGTTGCCTGTAAAAACCATGGATGCCTACTGGAAGAATGGTTCATCGCCAGATCCAGGATCACACGGATCCCACGGTCATGGCAGGCTGTCAGCAGCTTTTGGAAATCATCCAGGGTACCGTACTGCGGATCAATATTCTCATAATCCGTAGTGTCGTATTTATGATAGGTCGTGGAGGGCATTACCGGCATGAGCCAGATGCCGTTGATCCCTAAGTCCGTATCCGTCGTATCGTCACCATCATTCAGGTAGTCCAGCTTGTCCAGGACTCCCTGCAGGTCACCGATGCCGTCACCGTCACTGTCATAGAAGGAATAAACAAAAAGCTCGTAGTAGGTGCGGTAGTTGTCGTCTATGATCTGCAGTGCCCGGGCATCCTGCGCTAACGTTACAGTACTGCCGGCGTTGTCGATATTGCTGCCCGTGCTCTGGTTCTGTTGGGCGGCAGTCCCATCCTGGGTACCCGCGGATGCACCGCCTGCTGCCTGGTCGTTTCCTCCGCAGGCAGCCAGAGATACTGTCATCCCTGCTGCAAGTATCAATGCCCATAATTTTCTGTTCCATCTGCTCATCATTTTCTTTTACTCCTCCAATCCACTTTTTTCAAACCGGAACCATTTGAAATCAAAATTACAGCCCGGTAGGAAGACAAATGTCACCTTCTGTTCTCCCGTCACTTTCTGTATCGGGAATCGCATCTCACGATATTCCCCGCTATGCGGGAAGGGTAGTACCTGCGTCTCCCCATTACTGAATCGCAACTGTATCGTATTGTGCTGCAGAGGTGTCCTTCCGCATATGACGATACTGTCAGAAGCATCTGTTCCAAAGTCCATATCCGCAAATTCCAGAGAAACATTGTTGCCGATCTGTTCAATGGCATCCGCGGTTCTCACAAAGCTGTCTCCATAAGTAACGCCGTCTGTGAGGGCAGACAGTCTCGCATAAGCTTTCTCCTGTTTGGTAAAATGAAACTCCTTCAGGAAAAATTTATCTTCCGACACAATTGTCAGATTTACCACGCCTTTCAGTCTCCGGGACAGTGTAAATGTCTCCGGTTGGAAGACCTCCCAGATGCCGGGCTTCTGATAGGTGACTTCTCCGACAAGTTCTCCCGTCTCTCCGAATCCGGATGCATTCTCCCTGGGTTCTCCCTCCCAGATTTGAATTCTGTGAGGGTCATTATCATTCGCAAAAATAGCCAGCGTGATCTCATCACTTCCGAATTCGCCGAAATCTACAGATCTATAAACCAGACCGGTAGGCTGTGCTTTATCCGTTCCGGCACTGTTCTCCACACCGCGGCTCACATCCCCGCCAAAACTTGTGTCATAGGAAATAGCAGTAACCGGTTCATAAGGTGACCGAAACGTCTGTCCCATTCCCTCCACCTGAAACTCCAGCTGTGAGATCATTTTCACAGAAGGGGTACCGTTGCAGGACATACATCTCACCTGGAAACTTCCGTCACTGATGCCTGTGATACGGATGCCTTCGCCGTCCGGAAGCTCTTCCGGCTTTGCGATCGGGCTGGGAATACCCGTGGCATCCGTAATGCTCCACAGAAGCTTACGGTCAGTGGCTTCCATAGGATAAATACGGGTATGCAGCAGTACAGAAGGGTTTTCCGGTGTCAGCGTCGTTGCGGCTGCGCTCAGTTCCAGTTTGCGTACCGGCACGAATCCGGGGTTCACGAAGGCAGGCGGATATTCTCTGTTTTCTTCCGTTGCACAGATACCGGGACGGATCGGTGCTTCGATAGCATAAAGCGTCACTGTCGCCGTGCGGTGCCCGGCAGCTGCCGTATTATCCGGAGTCTCGACTACTGCTGCGGCCGTTCCGATGACGGTTTCATCGGTCATGCTCGCCTTGGCTGTCCATGCGTCCTCCACGGTCACACGAATCTCTCCGGGGATCGTTTTCGCAGCGATCATAGCCAGAAGCTTCCCCTGGAACAGCTTGCGGACAGTTCCCTTATAGGAATCGTAGTCAGTACTATCACCGTTATCCAGTCCTATCAGTCTTCCGGCACCTTCCACGGTCACTCTCACATAATCGGAGGCATTTTCCACGGGATAACCGTCCTTATCTTCTGCCGCGATCTCCAGGAAGATCATATCTTCGCCATCGGCACGCAGAGTGGTTTTGTTTGCTTTTAATACATAATGATCGGTGTTGCCAAAGGAATGTCTCTCCTGTCTGGCAATCTCTCTGCCGGTCTCATCGTAAGCCACAGCACAGATACTGCCGGGCACATAAGGTACTTTCCAGGAAGGCTGCAACACCGTTCCCTTTTCATGATCGATCTGCCGCCTTCCCTGTGATACGCCGTTTACGAACAGTTCCACCTCCGGAGCATTGCTGGTGATCCGCACATCCACCTGCTGTCCCGGATTGAAGTCCCAATAAGGGTAGACATGAATCATAGGATCTTTTTTCACATCTGTCCACTCTGCGCGGAAGAGATAGTAGGAATCCTTCGGAAATCCCGCTGTATCCATCTGCCCGAAATAGCTGTTTTTCGTCTGATAAGGTGTCGGCTCACCGATGTAGTCAATAGCTGTCCAGATGAACTGTCCACAGGAATAGGGGGTATCTCTGTCCATAATGATACAGTATTCCGTATTTTGGGCTGCCCAGCTGGTAGTACTGTTACCCAGAGCGGAGCACTGTTCGTCTGCTTCGATCAGTGTCGCCCGATCCAGCGGGAAATGATAGATGCCGCGGCTCTGTACGACAGAAGAAGTCTCACTTCCGTAAATGATCCAGTCCGGATACTTTTTATGGTGCTCTTCATAATATTTTTCCGCGTAATTATATCCCGCCAGCTTCACGATATCTGCACATTTCTGTGCGTTTTCCCATGGCATATAGTTCGAACCGATGGTCACAGGTGCCACATTACGGTAGTCCCACTTTCTGACCGCGGCAATGAGGCTTCCGGTGATCTCCTGTCCGTGGGCATCCGCATGGGTGTCTGGGATCTCGTTACCGATGCTCCACATAATAATGCAAGGGTGATTGCGATCCCTACGGATCCAGCTGCGGACATCCTTTTCCATCCAATCCTTGAAAAATCTGGCGTAATCATATGGATTCTTGGCCATCTCCCACATGTCGAAGGCTTCGGACAATACCAGAAAGCCCATCTCGTCCGCCAGTTCCATCACTTCCACTGCCGGCATGTTGTGAGAAGTCCGCAGGGCATTGACGCCCATGGAACGCATGAGTTTGAACTTACGGCGCATGGCTTCCTTGTGGAAAGCCGCTCCCAACGCTCCGAGGTCATGATGGTCACAGGTACCGTTCAGTCGGATCTTCCTGCCATTTAATAAAAAGCCCCTGTCGGGATCAAATTGTATGGTGCGGAAGCCGATACGGAAATGTTCCTGCTGACATAGTTCCCGTCTGTTAGTCTCCTGCTCTCTCCACAGGCATACCTGCAGATCATATAAGTAAGGATCCGTAATGTCCCATTTCCTCGGATTATCCACAGGGATCGTCATGGATATCTTGTTCTGTCCACAGGTGAGGGGCTGTTTTACCCGGAAGAGCTCCGAGGTTTCTGTTTCTATAGGGCTTTTGCTGTTATCAGTATCTCGCAGACAGTATTCCAGTTCATAATTTCCACTATCTGTTCCCCATTCCAGTTCCGTGTCGATAGTCAGGTCATAACCCTTTTTCGTCTCAACAGAAGATGTGTAGATACCGTCCAGAGGAATATGTGTCTCCGGCAGCCGGATCATCCACACATTCCGGTAGATTCCGGCACCGCTGTACCATCTGCTGTTGGGCGCCTGAAATACAACACGCAGAACGATTTCATTCTCTCCCTCATGTAAAGCATCCGTAATATCCCAGTCAAAGGTAGAATAGCCGTATTTCCAGTCACCAAGGTGCTCACCGTTTACATAAATAGAAGAATCCATGTAGACACCTTCAAAGCGGAGGATGACACGGTCATCATTTCCTGTTTTATCCGGGGCATAGGCAAAGTTCTTCCGATACCAGCCGATGCCTGTCTCTTATACACATCTGACGCTGCCGACGAATAGCCT
>ERZ1027273.660-NODE-660-length-10296-cov-6.106435_pt1 | contig 10296 bp, 11 predicted proteins | sample MGYA00519256_ERZ1027273 | MGnify/ENA primary metagenome ERZ1027273 (study PRJEB26926, sample SAMN06164431) | human gut metagenome | biome: ENVO:00009003; feature: ENVO:2100002; material: ENVO:00002003 | host: Homo sapiens | place: USA | collected 2012 ...
GATATAAAACTTCTTCGCGCTGATAGGTGCGGATGGCACGGTTTAAGTTTTCTAAAGTAAGTTCCGGCTTTTCTTTTTTATTTTTTCCCATAGGTAATAACCTCCGTTTCAATCTGGAGATATTTTCGTATGAAGTTGTGTCTATTTGATGAAAATTGCGGGGAGGACACAAAAAGTTCACGAATCGACAGAAAATCAGATGTTACATGGAAGCCTGAAACCGGAATTCCCCATGATCTGCAAAGAATCCATAGACACCATGGTATTTTTCGACAACAGAGATCATGCTTTGTACGCCGATGCCGTGGTTGACGGAACGGGATATCGGAATATCATCTGCAAAAACGACAGGTTGTTCATAACTGTTTTTTATCTGGATACATAACTGTGTATTTTTCTCATATACCTTAAGTGAAATATAGCGTTGGGACTGCGGGTTCATCTGCTGGCAGGCATGAAGTGCGTTTTCAAGTGCATTGGCAAATAAACTGCACAGATCTGTAATCTGAAAGCGGGAAAATTCGGTCGCAGTAATGGAAATCTGCATTGGAATGTGGTTTACGGCAGCCTGATTGGCGTAGGAGGACACAATCAGATTGACCGATTCGTTGACACAGTAGCGAATGACAGAACTGTGTTCAAGATTGGTACAGATTTCGTGGATGTAGGAAGTCGCTTCTTTTGGGTTATTTTGATCCAGACAACTCTGGATGAAATTCATATGGTGTCGCAGGTCATGCCGGTAAATGGCTGCCTGCTGCTGGGAAGCGGAAAGCTGGGCAATTTCTTTCTGTGCCTGTGTGGCAGCCGTAGTAAGCAGAATATTTTCCCGTTCTGCTTTATTTTTTTCACTTGAAAATTTAAGCGAGAGAACAGACAGAATAAAAAAGGATACGACAAGAAAACTGTCCATAAAGTCAATAACGACTGCACCGCCCGTGTAGAGCAGATCCGTGTAGACAGTAAACGTGTATTCCAGGACATAGTATACCAGCGGAAGCAGGAAAAACAAAAATAGTGTTGTGTGGCTTTCATATTTTAACCGGATGATATACGGTGAGATAAACCGGATCACAAGAAAAAGAAGCGGAATGGTAATAAGGATGGAAGCAACATTTGATACAATGGGATTTCCATCAAAAAAGAAGGCAATAAAGGTACCAAACCATTTGCGGGGGGTGCACAGCAGATATGCAGACAAAACGGCAATGACGGAGATTGACAGATTCCGGTGAAACCGCAGGAAAATTAAGGCAATTAAAGGGATATGGATCAGAAACGGATAGCATTTGTAAAGCACCGACTCCCCCATGATCAGATAAAAAAGAAGCTGGGCAATACCAAAGAAAAAAAGCGTCAGGACATAGACACGCTTATGATCGCAAAAACCGATGTCGGCAAGATACAGTGCCGCCACGATGCCGAAAAATAATACAAAAGCATAATTAACTAAAGAAAAAACGGATGAAAGTTCAGGCATAATCATTCCTCCATCTGGAAAGCGAGATAATGTTTTTTGATATCGGCAACCCTGCGCTGTGCAAGCGGAATGTTTGTGCCGTTGTGAAGACACATATCCATTGTGCCGATCGAGCGGATATAGTTCATATTTACAAGGAACGAGCGGTGTACCTGAATAAATTCCCGGTGTTGCAGCAGGCTGTTGCATACGGACGAGAACAGTTCTGTGCAGACAATCTGTTCCCTTCCACTCGTATAGTAGATAACTTTGCGGTTCTGGGCTTCTACATAGATCAGTTCGGACAGGGGAACTTTATGTACGCCAATCCGGCTTTTTAGTACAAGAAAATGCCCCTGTTCCTGTGTTTTTACCCGTAGGATGTCATCCATGGCAGCAAAGAAAGCGTTGGAGGATACCGGCTTCATCAGATAATTGGTGGCCTTTACCGTATAACTTTCCACCGCAAAATCCGATGAGGTTGTAAGAAAAATAATATCGGCAGCATGGTCGAAAGTACGGATTTCGCGTGCAAGCTGCATGCCGGTCATATGTGGCATGAGGATGTCTAGCAGATAAATGTCGAATCGTTCCTTTGATGCCCGCAGGGCAAGTTCACAGCTGCTGTGATATTCTTGATAGGTAAACGGAATATTGTGAGTTTTCTGATAACTGTCCAAAAGCGACCGTATGTTGGACAATTCCTTCTCATCGTCATCACATAAGGCAATTTTCATAGGGAATCTCCTTCGTTTTCAATACATTTATTATACCGTAGCATCGGACAAATTACTATAGAAATCTGCTGTCATTCACGTAGAGAGAAAAAAGGGGGCTGTAAAATAAGTCCCTAATATAAGAAACGCCAATTCCGGCAAATGTCGGTTTTGGCGTTTCTTTGTATTAACTTTTCTATTTCTAAGCAAGTCTGCATCTTTGGGTATAAAAAATGGTGCATTTAATAAAGCTCGGCTAATCACGCCCGCTTAAGTTTTATGCAACTTTCGTCTGTCGTTGCTTTTTGTTGTGATATTTATAAAGATTGAATCCACATGAAATCAGTGTAAGCTCGAGAATTACATTTTTCTCGCCTCTTCGCAATAATCTTTTATACGCTTTATCCCACTTTAATACACCAAAAGTTCCCTCCGATTGAATACTTCGGTTCATTCTCAAGAGAGCACCATGTATGGATTCAAGATTTTGCAGCACTTCCTGATGGATAGCAGTTAATTCCTGATTCATTCGGATCGTTCGGTTTTTGTGTGCTCTCGGACAACATTCTTGTTTATGCTGACACCCTTCACAAGATTCACATTCGTATAATTCTTCCGTTCTTCCATATTTATTATATTTCACATGCTGTGTTCTCTTGAAGAGGAATTTTCGACCGTTTGGGCATAAGAGATTTCCATCTGCATCTTTTGCAAAGTTTACAGCACGATACGGATTCTCATGATACTTTTTGTCCGTCGTTTCTTTTTTGTACATGGTAAATTTCATGTATTTTTCCATGCCGTGTTCTTCACAATAAAGATAATTATTGTAAGAACCGTATCCGGCATCAGCAACCGGATATTTCGGATAGTGACCATATGTGCGATTGAATTTTTCCATCAAAGGAACAAAGCATTCCATATCGGATGCATATGGTTTTACGTCGATTACAGCTATGTATTCATCACAGATGGCTGCCTGTAGGTTGTATGCCGGAAGTAGCTGATCGTTTCCCATGTAATCACGCTTTAAACGCATGAAAGTTGCATCATGATCTGTTTTGGAATAACTGTTTCTTTCTTCTCCACAGGTCTCGATATGATATGCATAGGATTTCAAACGTTCCAGATATTCATGCAATTCTTCGTATTGTTTTTGTCGAATGCTTTTTCTATGACCACGTCCGGAAACGAAAGAAGTTTCATCCAGTCCGGTTGTTTCTTTGTACATCGTAAGTAATTCAGAGACATAGTCAACCGCGTACGCTTCACGCTTTTCAAATTTTATTCCGAGATATCCAAGTACTTCCCGATTCATAGCATCAATCAAGAGTGAAATCTTGTCAAAGACTTTCTGCCGGTTTTTCACACACGATTTTTTCCATACCCAGGTATATCGATTGGCATTTGCCTCAATTTTTGTCCCGTCAATGTATGTATGCTGCAGATCCACGTGATCTTTGGCAAAAATATATGAATTAATGTCTTCAAATATCTGCTCGATAGAATCGGTTAGTTCGTTTCGGATTAAGTTTCCAAATGTAGCAAAAGAAGGCGTTTTCATGCCATCAAGAAGATACATGTAACGAATGTCATTACGGCAGAGCTTTTCTATTTCTCGTAAGGAGCAGATGCCATTTTCCATAAAGGCAAAAAGTATTACTTTAAGGAGTTTTTGAGCATCACATCTTGGGCGACCTGTTTTATAGCCTTTCTCTACAAAATATCTGGATAGGTCAATGTGATCCATAACCTCACAAAAAGTGTATACCGGATCGGAAATATCGATCAATTTTTCGATTTCTAATGGTAATTTCAGCTGACGCATAGTATAATTACCATTGGTATTGTTATTTAGTAGCATAATTAATTATACCAAAAAATCGCTCAGACCTCACGGTCTGGGCGATTTTTCTGTCAGGGGAGTTTTTTTACAGCCCCCTTTTTGTTATGCACCGATAAAATCATCCGTCAGTTTTCCGTGTTTTTCATAGTTAGTGACCCGTGCAATGTGATTATCCGCATCGACAAAAACAACTTTCGGGTGATGTTCTTTTGCTTCTTCCGGTGTCATCTGTGCATAGCACATGAGAATGACATGATCGCCCACAGCGACCTGACGGGCGGCGGCACCGTTTAAACAGATCATGCCGGAACCGGCTTCTCCCGCGATGGTGTAAGTTTCAAAGCGGTTGCCGTTTTCTACATCGACGATCTGTACCAGCTCATATTCTAAAATGCCGGCAGCTTCTAAGAGATCGGTATCGACGGTAATACTGCCGACATAATTGAGATCCGCCTGTTTTACCACAGCCCGGTGAATTTTTCCTTTTAACATATTGTACTGCATGAGTAATCTCCTATTTTTCCACGATAAAGTTATCGATCAGTCTGGTTTTGCCAATGTATACGGCAATGGCTACAAGAATGGAACCTTCGAGTTTTTCGACCGGAGTAATGGTGTCAAAGTCAACGACATCCACGTAATCTATCCTGGCAAGCGGCTCTTTTTCAATCTCTGCTGTGATTGCAGACTTGATGACACAAGCGCGTGTTTCTCCGGCATCCACAAGGGCTTTTCCGGCTTTTAAGCTGCGGCTTAACACAAGTGCCGCCTGACGTTCTTCGGCGTTTAAATAAGTGTTTCTGGAGCTCTTTGCCAGTCCGTCATCTTCACGGATGATCGGGCAGCCGATGATCTGGGTATCCACATTTAAGTCTTTGACCATGCGACGGATGACGGCAAGCTGCTGGGCATCTTTCTGGCCAAAGTATGCGCGGTCCGGAGTTACAATGTGGAAGAGTTTCAATACAACCGTCTGCACACCACGGAAGTGAACCGGACGGCTTTTTCCACAGAGTTCGGTGGTCAGACCATTCATATCCACATAGGAACAGAAGCCATCGGCATACATTTCCTCCGGTTCCGGATGAAAGATGATATCTACACCTGCAGCTTCGCACAATGCAGCATCTTTTTTGAGGTCGCGCGGATAACTCTCCAGATCCTCGGTTGGTCCAAACTGCATCGGGTTTACAAAAATGCTGACAACAACACGGTCATTTTCTTTTCTGGCTGCATCAATCAGACTTTTGTGTCCTTCATGCAGATATCCCATAGTAGGTACGAATCCCACGGTTAATCCTTCTTTTTTCCATGCCTTTACGGCAGCCCTTACTTTACTGATTTCTCCATATATTTCCATTTTATGATCTCCTGATTTTCATTGTAATTTGGTTTTATTGTTATTTGACAAAAACATTGCGAATGATTCCGTAGGAATGTTTTAATATAATTTATCCAGAACGGTTTCATCCATTTTGAAGGTATGCTCAGCAGCAGGGAACGTTCCGGCAGCAACTTCTTCTTTATAAGTGCGGAATGCCTCGCGCATCTGTTCACCGACCTGTGCAAACTGTTTGACAAATTTCGGTTTCATGTTGGAATACATGGCAAGCATATCCTGATAGACAAGTACCTGTCCGTCGCATCCGGCACCGGCACCGATTCCGATGGTCGGGATATGAATGCTCTCGGTAATCTTTGTGGCAAGGGCCTGTGGCACACATTCTAAGACAACGGCAAAAGCTCCGGCTTCCTCAACGGCACGCGCATCATCAAGCAGTTTCTGTGCGGCAGCTTCGCCTTTTCCCTGTACCTTAAATCCGCCAAAGGCATTGACAGACTGCGGGGTCAGACCGAGATGGGCACAAACAGGGATGGAAGCGTCTACGATGGCTTTGATCTGAGGGCAGACTTCTTTTCCGCCTTCCAGCTTAACTGCCTGTGCACGGCCTTCTTTCATCAGGCGTCCGGCATTGACAACCGCGTCATAGACGGAAGTCTGGTAAGACATAAAAGGCATGTCGGTGATGAGGAGTGTATCTTTGATGCCGCGGGCAACCGCTGCACTGTGATGGATCATGTCCTCCATGGTGACGGAGAGCGTGTCTTCGTATCCTAAAACGACCATTCCGAGGGAATCGCCGACGAGAATGGCATTGACGCCTGCCTCATCAATAAGTCTGGCAGTAGAATAATCGTAGGCGGTCAGCATGGAAAGCTTTTCACCCTTTTCTTTTGCTTCCTGAAAAGTTACAACCGTATTTTTCATTTATGAGATCCTCCATTTTCTTTTTCCTGTTCATCAGCAAGTAAAACATGTCTCATGTTTTCATAATTCTGTGCTGGATTTTTTCCTTCTGCGATTGCCAGAAGCCGTGTGCCGAGCATGCGGTACAAAGCGGCATCTTCTGTGTTTAAACAGTGTAAGTGCTTTTCCACGGTTGCGACATCCCCACGCTCGATCGGACCGGTCAGTGCATGGACACAGCCCTGCGAGAGCACATTTTCGATGTTCTGACGGACCAGTGCAGCAGTTGCCGCAACGGCTTTTTCGCGGGAAAATCCGCAGTCTTCGAGAAGCCGGTACCCCGTATCAAGTACCGCGATCACCTGATTGCTTAAGATGCTGGCAGCTGCATGATATTCTGGCTTGGCTGCGGCATCAATCCGGCAGACTTCATTTCCATAGGAAGTGAGTAAGTCGGTGATGACCTGTACGGCATGTGGGTGGCCTTCCACGGTAAAAAATGCATGTTCTAATTGCTGGTATGATGAAAATTTGTTACTGAACGGTAACATGGGATGAACCGAGCAGCAGGATACTCCTGCTTCTTTGGCTCCGGAAAATGAATCGGATGAAAGTGCGCCACTACAATGACATATAATCTGATTCCTGTGTGACATGCCTTTGATTTCTTCCCATACGGGTACAAGGAGCGAATCGGGTGTCGTGATGAAGAGGATGTCTGATTCACGCACCAGTTGCTGCACCTGATTGAAACCGGCAGTCTGTGTAAACGCGGCGGCTTCTTTTGCGGCCGCGGTATTGGTATCATAATATCCCACAAGGTCTGCGTTCTTACTCCGGAAATATTTTCCAAGGGAGCAGCCTACGCGCCCTGCGCCTATGATTCCTGTTTTCATGCTACCACCTTCCTTCTGGTAATTAAATGGATCGGATCCTGTGTAACAGGTGTCCGTCGAAATCCTGTGTAAAGGTGACTCACATATTCATTTGGGGCGATACATCATAAATATACCGCAGTCGATACAGTTTCTGTATGAATACCGTTCAGAACCCACTATAACATAATCTTGGGAAAAACTCAAATAAAGTTAAAGAAAAGGCTTGAAAATCCGCATAAAACATGGTATAGTATATCCTCGTGATAACTATTTTTTCCTTGTTCACAGGCATAATCCTGTGAGCCAGAGACCAAAAGGAGGTAACATTTCGCATGAACAAGTATGAATTAGCACTCGTTGTCAGTGCAAAGATCGAAGATGATGCGAGAACAGCAACCGTTGAGAAAGCAAAAGAGTATATCACTCGTGCAGGCGGTACTGTTACAGAAGTTGAAGAATGGGGTAAGAAGAAATTAGCTTACGAGATTCAGAAAATGCATGAAGGCTTCTACTATTTCATTCAGTTTGAAGCAGACGCACAGTGTCCGGCAGAAGTAGAAAGACATGTACGTATCATGGACAACGTATTAAGATACTTAGTCGTTCGTAAAGACGCATAATCTTTTTACAGATGGATTTTAGAAAGCACCATTAAGAAACCCGTTCACTCACTATGAAGAAAGAGGTATTTTAATGAACAAAGTAATTTTAATGGGACGCTTAACAAGAGATCCTGAGGTAAGATATTCCGCAGGAGAAAATGCCCTGGCAATCGCCAGATATACACTGGCAGTTGACCGCAGATTCCGTCGTGACGGAGAAGCAAATGCTGATTTTATCAACTGTGTTTCTTTCGGACGGACAGCAGAGTTTGCGGAAAAGTATTTCAGACAGGGACTGAAAATTGCAGTTACGGGACGTATTCAGACAGGAAGTTATACGAACCGTGAGGGACAGAAGGTTTATACGACAGAGGTTGTTGTTGAGGATCAGGAATTTGCTGAGAGCAAAGCGTCAAGCGACAGCTATGCAGCATCTCATCCGAGAACAGAAGCAGCACCTGCACCGTCTATGCCAAGTCCGAGCGCAGCAAGCGCCGACGGCTTCATGAATATTCCAGATGGAATTGATGAGGAGCTGCCGTTCAACTAGAACATCTGATCAAGACAGATGAGACGAATAAGATAGGAGGAAACAATCATGGCTTACAATAGAGGCGAGAGACCAGATTCTCCGATGAAGAGAAGAGGCGGACGCAGAAGAAAAAAAGTTTGTGTATTCTGCGGTAAAGAAAATAATGAAATCGATTACAAGGATGTAGCAAAACTCAGAAAATATGTTTCTGAAAGAGGAAAAATCCTTCCAAGAAGAATCACAGGAAACTGTGCAAAACATCAGAGAGCTCTTACAGTAGCAATCAAGAGAGCCCGTCACGTTGCATTAATGCCATATGTAACAGACTAATTGTAAAAATAAAAACAACATTTAGTATTCTAAAAACCCTCGCACCCAATCCGTTGTGGTGCGGGGGTTTTGCTTGTCCCAAGATGCAAAAAATGCTTTAAATATAGGGGTTTTAATGCTATACTTATATAGATTGTACCCACCTATAAGGAGTGGTATGACATCACAAAGGAGACATTATGAAACGTAATATTAAATTAAAAGGCCGTCTGCGGAACTATATGTACTGGCCGATGATATTGACGATATTATTAGCTGTATTCAACGTACCGGTGTATATGATCAATACAAAATCCGGCTGCGTGGTTACAGTATTTACCGTGATATATTTCATCGTTGTGTGCCTGTCCTATAATTATAACAAGCCGGTGCTTGTCAATGAGCTGATCAGTTTTGCGACACAGTACGGCAGCGCGCAGAAAAAGCTGTTAGAGGAATTTGAGATTCCCTACGCGCTTTTAGACCATGACGGCAAGATCCTGTGGCTCAATCAGAACTTCAGCGAGGTAACAGGAAAAGACAAGACCTATCACAAGACCATCAACGGAATCTTTCCGGCACTGACAAAAGAACTGATCCAGAAAGAGGATGACGTGCAGGATGTCTATGTGACCATGGATGAGAAGAATTTCCGCATCCATTTAAAAAAGATTTATTTTGACAGCATGGCACCGGAGAGTGCGATCGTCTCATTAGAGCAGAGCGAGGATTTTTTGACAGCACTCTATATTTTTGATGAGACAAAGCTGCAGCAGTATATCCGGGAAAATGAGGAGCAGAAGTTAGTAGCATCCTTAGTCTATATTGACAACTATGACGAGGTTTTAGACAGTATAGAGGATGTCAAACGTTCACTATTGATCGCATTGATAGACCGGAAGATCAACAAATATTTTTCACCTGCAGATGCATTGGTGCGAAAGATAGAAAAAGATAAATACTTTGTGGTATTCCAGCACAAATATTTAGAGGAATTAGAAAAAGATAAGTTCAGCCTGATCGAAGATGTTAAGACGGTCAAAGTAGGAAACGAAATGGCGGTAACGCTCAGTATCGGAATCGGATACAACGCGGGAACCTATAACCAGAATGCGGAGTATGCAAGAGCGGCGATCGACCTTGCACTCGGACGAGGCGGCGATCAGGTGGTCATCAAAGAGCGTGACCAGATCACCTACTATGGTGGAAAATCCCAGAAGGTAGAGAAGAACACCAGAGTAAAAGCCAGAGTAAAGGCAGAAGCGCTCCGGGAGCTGATCGAGGGCAGGGAACGTGTCCTGATCATGGGACACCGTATAGCCGATGTCGATTCCTTTGGAGCTGCAGTCGGAATCTATTGTGCAGCAAGAGTTCTTGGAAAGCCGGCACATATTGTCATAGATGAGGTTACCTCCTCCTTACGCCCGATCAAGGAGTGTTTTACCAAAGAGAATGGTTATCCGGAAGACTTATGTATTACCAGTGAAACGGCATTACATAAGGTAGACAGCCGGACGCTGGTCATGGTTGTGGACACAAACCATCCAAATTACACGGAATGTCCGGAGCTGCTGACGAAGACAAAGTCGATCGTAGTGTTTGACCATCACAGACAGACCAGTGATGTGGTAGAAAATCCAATTTTATCCTATATCGAGCCATATGCATCCCTGTCTCTTATACACATCTGACGCTGCCGACGAATA
>ERZ1027273.681-NODE-681-length-10118-cov-9.396502_pt1 | contig 10118 bp, 9 predicted proteins | sample MGYA00519256_ERZ1027273 | MGnify/ENA primary metagenome ERZ1027273 (study PRJEB26926, sample SAMN06164431) | human gut metagenome | biome: ENVO:00009003; feature: ENVO:2100002; material: ENVO:00002003 | host: Homo sapiens | place: USA | collected 2012 ...
AAGCCCTTTCTTGGCTGAACGATAAGCGCCAAGAAAGCGGCTTCATTTTTTTGAATAAATACGGCGAGAGAATTACCACCAGAGGCATCTCAGGGCAGCTAAAAAAGCTGGCAGTCCGGTATGGCATCGATCCGGTGGTCATTTACCCACACTCGTTCCGTCATCGCTTCGCAAAGAGCTTCTTGGAGCGCTGCAATGACATTGCATTCCTCGCCGACCTTATGGGGCATGAAAGCATCGAAACCACCCGCATTTATCTCCGCAAAACCTCTACCGAGCAACGAGCCATCGTCGATGAGGTCATAGACTGGTAAAACGAAACCAGGCATACTCACTACTTTGGCGTATGCCTGGTCGTTTTACAAATTCTGCACTATGCTGAGAGCCGTATCGATGGCGCTGACAATGCGTTCCTGCTCGTGGAGTGGCGGTAACGGAAACAGCAGATTGTGGATTGCATTGGAGGATAAGCCCTGAATAGCAATGCCTTTTCCGCCAATCCAGCCTGCGCCTTTGTAAAGGTAAAAAAGGTAGTAAAAGAATCGAGTACAGACAGGCGCATAAGCCCGCAGCCTGTGAATGTGATTCTGAATACGCATGGGTGCGTTGCTTCCCCAGATAGCTGCACGACCGATATCCCCACCCTCACAAACCAAGAGATCGCCCTGCCGTACTGTGCATTTATCGACTTCCGAATCCGTAAATGGCATGGCTTTGAGGTTGTCCAAAACGAAACGATCCCAGTATAAGTTGGAGGTTGTGATATAAGTCAGTTTTTCTCCTTCTCGATTAGAGGCATTTAAGGCTTTCCCCGTGTTGTGCTGAAAAACGGTACCGAGCCGTACCCACTCCCACGATTCCGGTATTTCAAAGGGCAATTCATCGTCGATACAGCGCTCCACACCGTCCAACTTCTCATAATGAGAATAACGGGTTGCTGGACAAGGGTGTAAGTAGGTTCATCGCTGTTTTAATTGCCGCTATAATCCGTCTCTGTTCGGACAGTGGCGGCACAGGAATGAGCATAGCTGCAAACTCATCAAATTTAAGGCTCTCTACCGTTGTGACTGATTTCACCAGCTCTTTGAGAATGAACGGCTCAAAGGCTTTAATCCCGTAGAACAACCATTCTGATAGCTCAATATCATAAAGCGAAAAGGCTTTTATATCCTGGTTTATGGTGCTGTCGATGCCCAGCTTGCAAAGAGGGAGTAATCTTTTCAGAATGCCGCTTCGGGCAACCAAAAGGAGTGTACCGGCGGGATACAATTGCATAGTAGCCGCTGCCGACTCGGAAATATGCATCTCAGAGTCTGTAATTACTGGACGCTTCATATCCTTTGAAGTTACCCACGGTACATAACCATTCCAGAACTGCGGGTTTGACATCGAGGGCGTTTTACCACTACTGAAAACGCCAAACGACGAAAGGCGCGCCCAAGCCCAGTTTTCTGGTATCTCAAACGGTATCTCATCGTCGATACAAACCTCTTCGGAACCACGCTTTTCATAATGAGAATTATCCCGTCTGAAAATGACGGATTCGTGCTTGTCCTTCTTGATTTTGCCTTCCTTGATGAGCCGCTGTTTCTCCGCCCGGATACGCTCCAGCAGAGCCTCTGCAGGCTCGTCGGACGGGTCTTGCGATACCAGCTTACCCTGGACTGCTTCTTGCAAAATCGACTTTTTGAGGCGCTCTGGGAAATTCACATTAAGCTCAGTTACTTTTTGCTCCGCCGCACCATAATCGAGCAACGGTGTGGTCAATTCATGTAGCTTATCAAAAATGCGCTTCTGCTCCATTATTGGCGGTAACGGAATCAGTAGGGCGTCCAAACTATCCGAGTTGAGTGTGTTACCCTTGATTGCCGATTTGGTATCACCACTTTGCGAGAGAAGCGGCAGCGTAGCGAACAGAAACATCGTAGTTATCTTATCGTGATCAACAAACGGGTATATTGAAATGATGGCTTCGTTATGAAATGCATCGATTCCCAATATTGACACCTTTCCGACCGTCAATTTGAAACTCATCAACAAAGTACCAGCCTTGCTGATTTTCCCTTTGAAGGTATTTTCAGCCGCAAAGCTGTTGACACATTCTTTAGTTGCAGTCACAGTCCCATCCGCCACCAAATCCGCAATAGAAACCCAAGGGAGCGTACCGTTGCTCCAGTATTCCGTCTCTTTCCGTGGAGGCGTTTTTCCCATCGAATAGTCGACTAAATCTTTAAATCGAACCCACTCCCACGAATCAGGGATGTCAAACGGTACCTCATCCGCCAGCGACCGCACTTCATCGCCGATTTTCTCATAAGGAGTATTATCAGAACTCGGCTGTTTAACGATTACCTCGGTAGTTTAACGAATACTCCAGTAATTCAACGATTACCCCAGCTTTTTAACGATTACAACGGCACAGAAAGCTACAATCCTCCTAAAACGCACAAAACACCGCCGCAGAATTGCCTGCAGCGGGGTTCGTTTATGAGCCTGAACAGCCGAAAAGCCCTATTTCAAGCGGTTTTCGGGCATAGAAAAAGTCCACCGTAATTCTATCAAAATTACGGTGGACTTATGGCGGAGAAGGAGGGATTTGAACCCTCGAACACCTTATGGGTGTTACACGATTTCCAATCGTGCGCGCTCGGCCGGACTACGCGACTTCTCCGAGTACAAACAATATTCAAATGTTCAGCTTATGTATTATAATTCACTTTTCTGCTAAAGTCAAGCCTTTTCTTTGAATATATCATGCCGCGGCGGCAACAATAGATTTAAGGAGGGATGGCTTATGAAGGCAATTATCATGGCAGGCGGCGAGGGAAAACGCCTCAAGCCGATAACCGGCAGCACGCCGAAGCCGCTTGTGCCGCTGTGCGGCAGGCCGGTTATGGAGCACATCATTCTGCTGCTGCGCAGGCACGGCATAACAGATATCTGCGCAGCGCTAAAATACCGCCCGGACGACATAAAAAACTACTTCGGCAGCGGAGAAAAGCTCGGCGTGCGCCTTGAATACCGGGTCGAGCAAACCGCGCTCGGCACGGCAGGCGGCGTAAAAAACTGCGCCGATTTCTACGGCAGCGAGGATTTCCTCGTCATATCCGGCGACGCCGCGTGCGACATCGACCTGTCAAAGCTCATTGCCGAGCACCAAAGGCGCTCCCCTGCCGCGACGATAGCTCTGTGCCCGGAGCCTGAGCCTCTGCGCTACGGCCTTGCGCTGTGCGACCGCGAGGGCTTCATCCGCTCGTTCATTGAAAAGCCCGACTGGCGGCATGTTGTGACAAACCTCGTTAACACCGGCATATACATCATCTCTCCGCGTGCAATGGAGCATGTTCCCGAAAACGAGGAATTTGACTTTGCAAAGGATCTGTTTCCGCGTCTTTTGGATAAGGGCGAGAAGCTGCTCGGCGTTCCGTGCGACGGCTACTGGTGCGATATCGGCACGCCGAAGAGCTACTATAAATGCTGCGCCGACGCTCTGTCCGGCAAGCTGAAAATTGAGCTTGCCGGAGGCTTTGAGGCCGACGCGCCCGACGAATGCTCGGATCCCGAATGCAAGTGCATGGAGCACGCAGACTGCGCCTGCGCCGACCGCGCGCGGCTTATGGACAGCATAAGCGCCGCTTTTCTGGAACTCGGCGCCGACTACTCGGACGGCTTCAGCCTAAAGGGAGACGACTACGAGCTGCGCATATCGCCGCTTGCCGTCGGCGCAAAGCTGCGCATCGAGGCAAATGCGAACGATACAGAGACCGCACGTGAGCTTGCCGAAGCGGCCTGCGCGCTGGTCAGTGAGCTTGAAAAGCGGCTTGATTAATTAATATCTCTAATATATAATATCCGTCAGAAGATACTCTGACGGAGGTTTTACATATGGACATTGAAAAGACAATCAAAAATCTCAAGGCGCGCCATTTTTCGGTGCAGCATTTTGCAAGCGGCGAGGAGGCCTGCAAGTACCTTCTCGGCGAGATAAAGGACACGAGCGTCGGCATAGGCGGCTCAAAGACGGTCGATCAGCTCGGCCTGTACGACAAGCTTGTCGCCAACGGAAACGAGGTTTTCTGGCACTGGCGCGAGCCGGGACTTGAGACACTGGATAAGGAGAACGCCGCAAAGGTGTTCATCTCAAGCGCAAATGCCATCGCCGAAACCGGCGAGATCATAAACATCGACGGGCGCGGCAACCGTCTTGCCGGTCAGGTCTACGGCCGCAAGACCGTTTATATCATTGCCGGAACAAACAAGATCTGCCCCGACTTCGAGTCGGCGGTTTTCCGTGCGCGCAACACTGCCGCAGTGCAGAACTGCAAGCGTTTTCCCGCAAAAACCCCCTGCAAGATCGATGATAAGTGCCACGATTGCCGCTCGCCGGAGCGCGTGTGCAATGCGATGCTCGTCCTGTGGGGGCCGATGATGGATATGGAAAAGGTCGAGATCGTGCTCATTGACGAAGAATTGGGGATGTGATGAATGTACATTGACTGGACGTATATAGTCCTTGTTCTTCCTGCAATGCTGTTTGCAATGTGGGCAAGCTCAAGGGTCAACTCGACATTTAAAAAGTACAAGAACACGCGCAACTCGCGCGGCCTGACCGGCGCGCAGGCGGCGCGCTGGGTGCTCGACCGCAACGGGCTGAGCAATGTTCCGATCGAGCACATTTCCGGCTCGCTGACCGATCACTACGACCCCTCGGCAAACGTCGTGCGCCTGTCGGATGATGTTTACGGCAGCACCTCGACTGTCGCCATAGGCGTTGCCTGCCATGAGGTCGGCCACGCTATACAGCATGCGACAAACTACGCGCCCGTCAAGATCCGCACGGCGATAGTGCCGATAACGAACCTCGGCGCAAAGCTGTCGGTTCCGCTTATCATACTCGGTCTTATCCTCTCGTCCTTCGGCGAGGTGTTCGTTACGATCGCGTATATAGGCTGCGCGCTGTACGGCCTTGTTACGATATTCCAGCTCGTCACCCTCCCGACGGAGTTCAACGCTTCATCAAGGGCGCTCAAAACCATCGAGGAGACGAATCTTTTGCAGGGCGAGGAGTTCAAGCAGGCAAAGCAGGTGCTCTCGGCCGCGGCAATGACCTATGTTGCCGCCCTTGCCGTGTCGCTTGCTCAGCTTATGAGATTTCTTATTATTGTAGGCGGAAGGAGAAATGACTGATGATCATCCGAAACGAAGAACACAAACGCAAAACCGTTGAAAACCTGCTCGGCGGCAGCGGAAAGGCACATTTTAAGAACATAATCGAAACGCCCGAGGAGCTTTACGACAAGGGCAGGGTATTTTCCTTTATAACGCTCGACCCCGGCGCGGAGTGCGGCTGGCACGTCCACAATGGCGACGGAGAATATTACTGCATCCTTGAGGGCGAGGGTGAATACAGCGACAACGGCACCCCCGTCATGCTTCACGCCGGCGACACGGCATTCTGCCCCGACGGCGAAGGACATTCCCTGAAAAACACCGGCAGCGAGCCGTTAGTGTATCTCGCGCTTGTTATCTATAAGTAAAAAACGAAGCTGCCCCGGACGGCGTTTTACGCATTGTCCGGGGCAGTTATTATTATGCCTGCTGCTCGCGCCATGCGCGGTAGCGGTCAAGCTCCTTGTCGATGCAAAGCTGCATGACAAGATTTATTATAAGCGCATCGTCCACGAAGCCTAAAAGCGGAATGTTATCCGGAACAAGGTCGAGCGGACTTACAAGATACGCAACTATCGCAGCCGTTCCGGCCATTACGACCGCCGGAACCTTTTTATATTCGCCGTGATAGTAATCGTGCAGCATTGATATAAGGTCCTGCACATCGCCGATGGTGTCGCCGATAAGGGGAATATGTGAAAGCGGTCTGAGCTTCACGCTCGCGTTGTCGAGAAAATCAAGCAGCACTCCCGTGCCCTTTGCAACGGCTCTTGCGCCGGTCGCGACGGCTTGTGCGCCGGTTTTGATTGAAAATGACATAGTTCTGCCCTCCTATAGTGATAATAATATCACACAGCGCCGATTTTTCAAGCAAAAGCGACGGCATATAGCACAAATTTCGCATACGCGCGCTTTGCGGTATTTGGACAAAAGACGCAAATCATAAAAATAGCTGGATTTTACACAGCTTTTACGTTATAGTTATATTGCGATATTATCGATCACAGGAGATATGCTATTTTGGGGATTTCAAACGTGCTTGAGCTTTTAGGCGGCGTTGCACTGTTTCTGTTCGGCATGGCGCTCATGGGCGACAGTCTGAAGAAGGTTGCAGGCAACAAGCTCGAGCTTATTCTGTTCCGCCTTTCGAGCACGCCTTTGAAGGGCATATTGCTCGGCACGGGAGTTACGGCCGTTATACAGTCGTCCTCGGCCACATCCGTTATGGTCGTCGGCTTTGTTAACTCCGGCATGATGAAGGTTCGTCAGGCGATAGGCGTTGTCATGGGCGCGATAATCGGAACGAGCATCACCGGCTGGATAATCTGCCTTTCCGATATTGGCGGCGGTTCCTCGGGCTGGCTTGAGCTTTTGTCCACCGATACGCTCACGGCGGTCATTGCCGTTATCGGTATCGTTCTGCGCATGTTCTGCTCCGCCCCGACGAAAAAGCATGTGGGCGAGATCATGCTCGGCTTTGCGGTTTTGATGTTCGGCATGAAGGCAATGAGCAGCTCGGTCTACGATCTGCGCTCGAGCGAAACATTTATAAACATGCTCACCACCTTCTCGAACCCGATCCTCGGTATTGCCCTCGGCATTGTTTTCACCAGCGTCATTCAGAGCGCCTCGGCCGCGGTCGGCATTCTTCAGGCGCTTGCAATAACGGGTGCCATACGCTTTGATATCGCGCTGCCCATCATCATGGGCATTGCGATCGGTGCCGCCGTTCCTGTTTTGCTCTCGGCTCTCGGCGCGAGTGCCGACGGAAAACGTACCGCGCTTTCCTACCTAATGGTAGACACGCTCGGCGTTGTCATAACCGCACTTGTGTTCTACACTCTAAACGCCATATTTGATTTCTCCTTCATGTCAATGACCATGACGACCGTGAGCCTCGCTCTTATGAACACGGTGTTTCGCTTTGTCATCGTCGCAATACTTGCTCCGTTTATCCCACTGCTCGAAAAAATCTGCAAGCTCATCATCAAAGATAAGCCCGAGGACGCCGCTGTTCTCGAGGACTTCGACAGACTGGAGGAGCGCTTCCTTGACCACCCCGCCCTCGCCGTTGAGCAGAGCCGCCTGACGGTAAACTCCATGGCCAAAAAGGCGCGTGAAAATCTGTTCGACGCATTTGCGCTTATTGACAACTACTCCGATGACGGCTTTGCCCACGTCACCGATACCGAGGATATCGTCGATAAATACGAGGATAAGCTCGGAACATATCTCATACATATAACAAGCCGCGAGCTTAACCCCGAGCAGAACGAGGCCGTCGGCAAATATCTGCACACGATAAATGACTTTGAACGTATCTCCGACCATGCGCTGAACGTTGCAGAATGCGCGCAGGAGATACACGAAAAGGGCATCGTCTTTTCCGAGGACGGTGCGCGCGAGGTGAACGTCCTCATATCCGCCGTGACCGAGGTCGCAAACACCGCGATAGATGCGTTTATCACAAACGATCTGGAAAGCGCTTACCGCGTCGAGCCGCTCGAGGAGCTTATCGATAACCTCTGCGACGAGATGAAGCTGCACCACATCGACCGTCTGCAAAAGGGCATATGCACGCTCAACCACGGCTTTGTGTTCAACGATCTGCTGACAAATCTCGAACGCATTTCCGACCACTGCTCGAACATAGCCGTCGCTCTCATTGAACTTGAGTCGGACAGCTTTGATACGCATGAGTACTTAAACAGCCTCATCGAAGTCCGCTCGCACTGCTTTGATGAGTATTACGCGGAATACAGCAAAAAATTTGCTCTGTGAAGATATACAAAAATGCCTTCCCGTCGGGAGGGCATTTTTTCTTTGAAGATCGGCTGACATATGATATACTGAAAAAAGTTTTTATTTTGGAGTTTTTATAATGTCACGGTCAAAAAATCTTGTGTTTTTAATAGCGTCAATGATCATATTCGGCACCAATGGGCTTCTTGTTGCAAACATATCGCTCTCGAGCGCCGAGATCGTCCTGATGCGAACGTTTTTGGGATTTATCTTTCTGCTTGCGGTCGTTGCCGCGCGGCGGAGCTTTTCGTTTGCCGAGCTTAAGGCGGACATTATTCCTGCCACTGTCGGCGGCGCTGCGCTGGGCTTAAACTGGGTACTCCTGTTCGGGGCATACAGATGCGCCGGGGTGAGCATATCCACGCTTGTTTACTACTGCGGCCCGATGATAGCGATAATCCTCAGCCCGATCGTTTTCAAGGAAAAGCTCACCGCCAACAAGCTGATCGCGGTCATAGCGGTCGCGGCCGGCATGCTGTGCATATCCGGAAATGTATCGAAGGGTTCGGACATGCAGACAGGGATTCTCATGGGTGCCGGCGCTGCGGCGCTTTATGCGCTCATCATCATCGTGACAAAGCGCGTAACGCACATGTCGGGGCTAAACTGCTCGGCCTATGAGCTTTTCATCTCATTTATCGTTATGGTACTTTACCTGCTTGTAAGCGGAGTGAAGCTGCCCGTCATCCCGGCAGCGGAAGATATAGTTAACGTCCTCATCATAGGCTTTGTCAACACCGGGCTTGCCTACTACATGTATTTTTCCGCCCTGCAAAAGCTCCCGGCGCAGACCTCGGCGCTTATAAGCTACATTGATCCGCTCACCGCCCTGATCGTATCCGCGGCCCTCCTCGGCGAAAAGCTCGGCGCAGTCCAGCTTCTCGGCGCTGCTCTCATCCTCGGCGGCGCATGCCTCGGCGAGCTGAAAATCAAAATCAGCGCAAGGCGCTGAGCATAAAAAACCGGCTGCCTTTAGGCCGGCTGACACAAGACAACATACGGTTTTGAAACGATCTTTTTCGCCCCTGCGGCGTCCAAAGCCTTGAGAATACGACAGTATGCTCTGCAACTTTGTCCTTGCAGGAACAAAAAATCTCAGCTTCAAAACTGCAAAGCACCAAAAAAGACGGAGCAAGTGCGAGGTCGAGGCGCGGCGGCGCAGGCATACTTTGTGTATACCCAGCCGTCGCAACGAAGACATTCGTGCTTGCTCCGCCTTTTTGGGCGTGTGTTTTCTCGTGTCAGCCGGCCTTTTACAACCGGTTTCACGTTTATTTCTCAATTGACGTATAAGGCAGAGCCATCATTAATCTGTCGTACTGCTCGTCGGCCTTATCTGCGGCAGAGCTTGAAAGCGCATCGGCAAGCTTTATGATCTGCGCGTTTTTATCCTCGTTTTCGTATATGTCGAAAAACGCCGCCAGAGTGTCGCTCTGCTCATTATCTCCGTCGCTTGTTGCGGCAAGCGCATCGCGGTAGCGCTGCCAGTTTCCGTCACTTAGCTCACCGAGAGTAAGCGAGCCGCGCCTGAGCTTTGTGAGAGCATCCGGGCATTTTTCCTTCACGTTCTCGATCGCTTTTTCCGGGTCGTCGAAGGTCGCATATAGGTCGTATTCCTCGCCGTCAAGCGCAAGGCAGCTTTTGACCGACCATGTGCCAATATCCGAAAGGAGCCTGTTTGTTGTCTCCTCGCCCTGCTTATCCTTGACCTCGACAGTTCTCGGAACATTTTCATTATCATGCTCCGATGCAGGCTCATCGCGCATTGCGTAGGCCGTGACTGCCGCCGAAACGACCAGCACGGCGATAATTATCCACAGTGTATACTTTTTCAAGCCGATCTCATCTCCTTAACACTTTAATTTTTTCAACTATTTGCCATATGTTTTTATGGTATCATACATCTTCTATGACATCAATGGACATTTTGTAAAAATTGCCGCCATCCGTTTGGATGGCGGCATCGGTTTGTCGAAAGACCAATCCCATTCATTAAGCTACAGCCGGATTTCGTTCAAGAAAGAGGAAAACGGCTCGAAAAAGCGGATAGATAAAACACTCCTTCCACTTCCGGGTTGCCAGCTTTTTCAGATTCATGGCAGCAAACTTAAGCTTCACCCAGTTCGTCACCTGAGCCAAGCCTCTGT
>ERZ1027273.683-NODE-683-length-10116-cov-8.011331_pt1 | contig 10116 bp, 8 predicted proteins | sample MGYA00519256_ERZ1027273 | MGnify/ENA primary metagenome ERZ1027273 (study PRJEB26926, sample SAMN06164431) | human gut metagenome | biome: ENVO:00009003; feature: ENVO:2100002; material: ENVO:00002003 | host: Homo sapiens | place: USA | collected 2012 ...
ACACTCAGCCCCTTCCCACGGGGAAGGGGTTTGGGGATAGGGGTTAAGAACAAGCACTTTTTTGAAAAAACAGACTTTTCTACAATCAGAACGCACTTGACTGTGCGTTCCCAAAAGTGCGTTCTTATTAATTCTTTATATCGCTCTTGAAATGCTCCCCGTATTTTTCTTTAAGTATCTTCCACTGATAACGGTATGCATAGCTTGCACTGAACACTCCGTTGTCTTCCTTTTCTGATTTGAATACAAACGGTTCACTTTGCTCTAAATCAAAAACGATAGGATAAGCATTATTGTAAATATTTCCGTCAACTTCATTCGCAGTAGTATCATTATCGGCAAAAATCAGATAAGATTGACCCTTTTGCAATAAAACAGGATTCCACGTTGTATGTATATATCTTCCGTTTCCACTTCTTAAAGTGTTGTAATACTCAATTTTCCCGTCATAATATTTTTTATCAATTTCACTGTGTTTACTGCTGTCAAACTCACCCGACTCATTTTCAAATTGAGCTTTCAGATTTTCTTCCGCTGTTTGCACAAAATTTAAGCTTCTGTCGTTATACTGTTCTGTTATATCATAAGATTCACGGATATACAATATATCACCTTTATTATACAAGCATTTTCCGTTATTGGAATCGACAACTTCTTCTATAACAACAGGCGTGTAGATGAAAGATAAAAACGGCTTCATAATCAACGTTTCACCGCATTTACCGTCATTGATAACATAACTGTCGCCTGCAACTCTGCATTTGAGCGCTACAAGTTCCGATGATTTAACGTCTGTCGTTTCTTTATACAAGTCATCAAGATTCGGCTCAACAGGAGTAAACATATCATATATGGAATAACATATGTTACAATATATGTAGTCGTTTGTAATCTCGTATTTGTCCTTATCGTAAGAAAACGTCTGATACCCCTCGATATTCTTTACAAGGTTTTCTTCACTTTCCTTGCTTGTATTATCAGTTGCAGAGCTGTTTTCTGTAGCCGAGCTTTCGGTTTTGCTTTCATTTTTACTGTCGGTAACCGAATTTTCCGCAGGCGGTGTAGTATCTCCTGCACCGCTCTGTGCGTTGTTGTCCGTACAACCGAATAACATAAGTGCCGATAAGATTAGAATTGCTGTTTTAGTAAGTTTTTTCACAATAGTTCACCCCGTTTTTCTTATTATGTTGTTTTGTTTCTTGTGTTGACTTCCTGTTCTTGCGTAAAGAAACACTTCCTTATTATCAGATTAACATTTTTATTGTACAAAATCAAGCTTATACAATCGCTTTTGTGAATGTTAGACAACAAAAATTGTAAATATAAACAAATAACAATCACAATCTTTCGGCGTTGTTTATGTCGGCGCTCAGCAGAAAATCTTACCGAAAATAATCGCTTGAAATCGCATTATACCGTAAACGACAGCACCTCCTTTCTTTTGCGTAGTATCATTACCCGTTGCGACAAAAAACGCTGTCGGACAACTGTAAAATAATTACATGGTAGGTGACGGATGTCTGAAAGCGAAAGGAAGTTTGAAATGTCAAGGGCAGTAACAAAGGATAAGATAAATATCCGTGAACATTCGGTAATAAGATGTACGGCTGTAATGATAGCGGCGGCGGTAATTTCAATGAGTACAGTGCTCGGAAAGCCATCGCCGTTTGCGGCATCGTTTGCGGCGGCTATGAGCGGAATCGACTGTATCAGCGCATTTGTGGGAAGTGTTGCAGGCTATATTCTCGGCGGAAATTATACCGACGGCGTTACCGTTACATCCGCTCTGCTGTCCGTTGTTGCTATCCGTATGATAGTTTCACGCAGAAAATCAGCCGTGTCTGAGATAGTATCGGCTGTCACGGCGGCAGGCTCAGTCTTTGCGGCGAATTTTCTCACATCGTCTACCGTAAGCGAGGTGATGAACTGCATCGTTCTTTCGGTCATGGCAGGCGGAGGTGCGGTTGTCGCTTTACGCTTGTCACGGCTTGCCGAAAAGCGTGAGATAGCAAAGATAACCGTCCGCAGCGATCCTCACAGCTTTATCTGCGTTCTGGGCGGCTGTGCTATAGTGTCCGGTATACTTTCGCACTACAGCGTCGGCATCTTCAATATAGGAATAATTTTCGCATCCTGCCTTTCTCTTTGCAGTGCTATGAAGTACGGCAGGGGAGCAGGTGCTGTGTGCGGTGCGATGTCTGCACTCGGGTGTGCGGTTGCCACGACCGACTACGCTTTTCTTGCGGCTGTTGTTGCTCCTGCGGCGGCTGTCGGAGGTATGTTCAGCGGCGGAAGAAAGCTGAGTGCCGCAGGAGCCTTTGTGCTGACCGCAACGCTTGGCACTGCGCTGTTCGGAATGGATAATTCAAAGCTCGCCGTTGTTGCCTGCATATTCATGTCGTCGGCGGTCTTTATGCTGTTACCGGCAAAGCTTACAGCCGAGCAGGGTGATATTGCCAGAGTTAAAGCAGGTGAAAACAGCGTCAGAAAACTGTTTTCAAAACGGCTGAAATTTGCCGGAGGAGCGATTGCCGAGGTCAGAAGAACGGTCGGTATCACTGCCGAAAAGCTGGATAATAATATAGGAAGCGATATAAGCTGGGTGTACAATACAGCCTGTGACGAAATATGCCGTAAGTGCAGGTATAATATGCAATGCTGGGGCAAGGAGTACGGCGACAGCATTAAACAGTTTGCGAAGATTACAAATATGGTAAAGTCCGGTGAAAGTGCCGATCCGGATGCTTTTTCTGAGCCTTTAAGCGAACGATGCCCTAAAAAGCAGGAACTGATTGACAAAATCCGCAGGCTGTGTGATGTTTATGTAGCGAACAGTACGGAAAAACGAAGAATTGCCCGTATGCGTAATATCCTGACGGCTCAGCTGTCGGCAACGGAGCAGATTCTCTCGCAGTTATCCGATGAGATTGAAAACAGCGGAGAAATAGAGCCTCAGTACAATAAAACAGCCAGCAATGTGTTGTCGAAGCTCGGCTGTGAAGATGCAGACGCAGTGAATGTGGAGCTTGGCGAGCAGGGAAGAATGTTTGTCGAGGCATATTCCGATACCGGTTTTTTCGCATCAAAGCAGGATATATGCGAGGCTATGACGCTTGCTTTCCGCCGCCGCTTTGATTTGCCGACATTGAGCCGTGTCGGAGGGGCATGTAAGCTGAGTCTTTTTTCAGGAACCACCTACACGCTTGACGTTGAAATATGTCAGATAAGCAAGACGGAGGGTACTGCCTGCGGCGATTATTACGAGAGCTTCATAGATAAGAACGGTACAGCGTATGTTGTATTATCGGACGGTATGGGCAGCGGAGGCAGGGCGAGAGTGGACTCATCGTTTGCCTGCGCTATGCTCATACGTCTTTTGCAGGCAGGTGTCGGAGTAGAGGCGGCAATCAGCGTGATCAATACATCGCTTGTGTGCAAATCCTCCGATGAGAGCTTTGCTACTCTTGAAATATGCGCTGTCGACCTTTACAGCGGAAAGATTGACTTATACAAGGCAGGCAGTGCCAACACTTATATCAAGTGCGGAAACCGCTTTGTCACTATAGGCTGTAAGGGCTTGCCGATAGGAGTAAAGGACGAGCCTGTATACGACAGGAGAACGTTTACGATAGGAAGCAGGGATATGATAGTTATGACAAGCGACGGTGCAGAGCTGAACGAGAAATGGCTTTACAGGGAGATGGATAAACAGCCCGACCTTAAGGAATTCTCTAAAGAAGTCGCCAATACTGCCAGATTCTATGCCGGTGACGAAAAGAGCGACGATATATCGGTGATTGCAATGCGGCTCAGCAGATAACATTCCGGATGATGCTGTGCGTTCCGCAACGCTGTCGGAATATCAGAAAAAACAGTATTGACCTTGTTCTTTCAGAGTGATAAAATATATAGCGGTGTGTCTGTGCGTTTGTGCCGAAGATACACCGCTTATTTTGTGCATATAACGAGGTCATTATGAAAGCCGATATTCTGACAAAAACTTGGGTAGCCGCAATTCTCGCAATATTCTGCTCTGCTTTGTGGGGCAGTGCTTTTCCCTGCGTAAAAATCGGTTACGGGCTTTTTGGCGTTGACACTTCACAACCGATGTCATTGATACTTTTTGCGGGGATACGTTTTTTCACAGCAGGAATTATGGTTATTATAACAGGAAGCATAATGCACAAAAAGCCGCTTGTTCCGAAAATCAAGGAACTGCCGAAGGTGGCGGCACTGAGCCTTACTCAGACGATTTTACAGTACCTGTTCTTCTATATCGGACTTGCCAATACAAGCGGAGTGAAATCTTCCGTCATTGAGGGCATGAGCGTGTTTGTGTGCATACTTATCTCATCGCTTGTTTTTCGCCTTGAAAAGCTGACAAAATTCAAACTTATCGGCTGTGTGCTTGGCACTGCGGGAATAGTAGTTATAAATCTCGACCGCTCTCTGCTCAGCGGATTCAGCCTTACAGGAGATGGCTTTATTCTTCTTTCCACCATTGCCTATGCGATTTCCTCCGTGCTTATAAAACGCTTTTCCAAAGACACCGACACTATGATGCTCAGCGGCTGGCAATTTCTGCTCGGCGGTGCGGTCATGACCGTTATCGGATTACTTGCAGGCGGCAGCATAACTCTGCCCGAATCGCCTCTGCCTGCCGTACTGATGCTTTTTTATCTTGCGTTTATTTCCGCTTGTGCCTACTCGATCTGGAGTCTGCTGTTAAAGTACAACCCCGTATCGAAAATCGCTGTTTTCGGCTTTATGAACCCGGTTTGCGGTGTGCTTCTTTCTGCGCTTCTGCTCGGAGAGGCACAGCAGGCATTCCGCCTTGAGTCGCTGATTGCTCTTGTACTGGTCAGCGCAGGAATATTCATAGTCAACAAAATGGGAGAGAAAAATTGACGGATTGTTTAAACCGTTTAGAATATAACTGTTAGTAATTCTAAAAACGAAAACAACCGAAAAAAATCTAAAAATATTTCAAAAAATGCTTGACATCGGCTTTTCAGTGTGATATAATAATCTACGTTGTCACGGCAGTGATAACTTAAAGAATATTGGGGTGTCGCCAAGTGGTAAGGCATCGGACTCTGACTCCGCCATTTCGAGGGTTCAAATCCTTCCACCCCAGCCATTAAAACCGCATCAGAACGATGCGGTTTTGTTTTATGCCGATATTAAAACCTTGAAAGGCTTAAAGCCATTGTCGGCATACTCAGCAAAACAAAACACCGACCCTTTTCGCATAGTGCTAAAGGGTCGGTGTTTTTATTTTTGTTATGCTTATTTGCCGAGTGCAATCTTACCCATAGCGTCAGCCTGCATAATAGCGTCATACAGTTCAACGGGCTGTACATCGCCTGCGAGGTTGTGGATAGTTTCGCCGGGGATACAAGCGTTCTCGGAAATAGTCTTTACCTGCTCAGGAGTTGTAACGCCGATTTCTTCAAGCGTTACGGGAAGACCGACCTCAAGGCAGAAGTCCTGAACTTCCTTGAACTCCTCTTTAGGCGCACCCTCAAGCACAAGCTGTACAAGCGTGCCAAGTGCAACGCAGCAGCCGTGATCTGCGTGCTTTATGCCGAGAGAAGTAACGCCGTTGTAGAATGAGTGAGCGGCGGCACAGTTTACGTTATCGGCGCCGACACCTGAAAGGTAAACGTTAGCTTCAACGATATTTTCAAGTGCGGGAGTAACGGCGTGTACCTTACAAGCCTCGATAGCCTGCTTGCCGTATTCACGGAGCGTGTCATAGCAAAGACGAGCAAGCGCCTGACCTGCTCTTGTGATGCCCGTACCCTCAAGGCTTGCGGATTCAGTGCGGATAGAAGCACGACCCTCGAAATATGTGCCGAGCGCATCACCCATACCTGCGATAAGGAACTTGACAGGCGCATTTGCGATAACGGTCGTGTCGACCATTACAGCGTCAGGATTTGTCGGGTAGAACAGATATTTATCGAAGCTGTGGTCATCGTTGTAAATTACGGAAAGTCCCGTGCAAGGAGCGTCTGTAGCCGCAACTGTAGGCACGATTACAATGTGTTTTCCGCTGTAATACGCAGTTGCCTTTGCGGTATCTACTGCGCTTCCACCACCGACTGCGACAACAGTATCAATATTGTCGGCTTCAACGATGGCTTTCATTTTGTTTATCTCGCCGTTGCTGGAAATGCCGCCAAAAACCTCATAACGTCTGTAATCGTCAAGGTCGCCGAAGCTCTTTTCTATCTTATCATGACAGGCTTTGTAGCCGCTGTTTGAGCATACAAACAGCCAGCGCTTGCCCATATAACCCATTTCTTCGTGAAATTTAAGCAGTGCATCTCTGCCCTGTACATATTTGAGCGGCTCACGCATCGCTCTCAGTCTTCCCATCATAATTGAAACACCTCCGTAGAATGATACAAAATACAGACATTATTATCTGCTTTTACGACTAATTTATATCACTTTTTTATGGGTATGTCAATATTTACGGGCATTCCGATTTTTGATATGGGTATGCCGAATTTTCATTGCAATAAAGAAACAAATATCATTTTAAATTGAAATTGCGGGGGATAAGTATTGTTTTTATCGGCAAACAGGAGTATAATATAATAAAAATAAAACGGGGTGATTATTATAACTGTTATGACGATTGAACGTGCTGTAGATAACGCGATTGCTTCCACAGAAATGGAGGGTTTTACGATAACCGAAAAACACAGGGAACTTATCATGAAACTGATGAAAAAAGAAATAACATTGGATAAAGCTATAAAAGAGCTTAATAAGAAGAATGGTTGAATATGGCATACAATCTGAACATTACAAATGCCGATTGTTACACCGGCACTACAACTTTGATTAACAAATTAGGGATTACTGACGAAAATGAGTTGAGCAGTACTGAGGCATTGATAACATCATACAAAGCGGCAAGTATTATTAAAGAAAAACAGATTACTGATTTCAACTTTGAAAGTTATGAAGAATTGCATAGAATTTTATTTTAAAATCCACTGACTTTTAAGGTCGGTGGATTTTTGCATAGCAACAAGTTATTTCGCAGATTAAACCGCAAAGCTTTGCATGGCTTGCGGAAAACCGCCATACGTTTTAAGAGGCAAAAGCGACAATACACATAAAACAAAAGCCTCGCAGATTTCTCTGCGAGGCTTTTGTGGTGACCCGTACGGGAATCGAACCCATGATTCCGCCGTGAAAGGGCGATGTCTTAACCGCTTGACCAACGGGCCGTAGAAATGGTAGCGGCAGTCGGATTTGAACCAACGACACCCTGGGTATGAACCAAGTGCTCTAGCCAACTGAGCTATACCGCCATATCTTTCTGTTTTTTGTCGCTCTGTATCAGCGACTTTTATATTATATCACAGCGCTTTGCATTTGTCAATACTTTTTTTAAATTTTTTTCGATTTTTTTCGTTCTCCAAAAACGCCGTGATATTCTATATAAAAATCCTTAAATCAGACCTCTGCGTACTGCTTTCTGCCTGTTTCGAAAATGTTGCCGCCGACAGCATCAATCGCAACTATAAGAGGGAATTTGTCGAAAGTCAGCTTCTTCACACTTTCACAGCCCAGATCCTCAAAGGCTATTACCTCACACTCGGTTATGCACTGACAGGCGAGTGCGCCTGCACCGCCTATGGCACAGAAGTATACCGCACCGTTGCGTTTTATGGCGTCTACTACGGCAGGCTTGCGTTCTCCCTTTCCTATCATTGCGGATAACCCCATATCGAGCAGCAGGGGAGCGTAGGGGTCCATTCTGCCCGATGTTGTAGGACCGCATGAGCCGATAGCCATTCCTTCTTTAGTGCCGGTCGGGCCTGCGTAGTAAATAGTCGCACCGTCTATTTCAAAGGGCAGTTCGCCGCCTTCGTCAATAAGCTGTTTTATACGCTTGTGTGCGGCGTCACGGGAGGTGTATACAGTACCGCTCAGCTCTATCTTGTCGCCGGCTCTGAGCGTTTTTGCCTTTTCTTTAAGTTCGCTTGTGTTAAGTTCCAAGTTCGTACTCCTGTTCGCATTGAATTTATTATGCCGGAAAGCATACACTTCCCGGCATATGATATTTACTTTTGATTAAAGGTCGAAGAATCCCACATTATCCGAGCTCATCTCGTCGTCGTCATCGTCATTGTCGTTAAGACCTTCCATCATCTTGAGATCCCACGAAGGATCGTACTGTGCCGTGTTGGTGGTCATATTGTCATTAATTCCGCCGAGCATGGATGAATAATCGGACATATCAATCTTTTCTTCCTTAGCGGAAGCTGCGGGAGCGGTAGGATCGTCAAACGAAGAAGTCATTCCGTCATCGTCCGTCTGCTTTTGTGCAGGGGGAGGAGTGATCGTCATACCGTTCATCTGTGCTTCAAGATCCTTCCAGGGATCGTTCACCTTTTCTTCCTTGCCGGCAACACCCATTGAACGACTTTCATTCAGCTTTTCCTTCGGCTTATCACCACTGCGGTCGACAGCCCGTTCGGTCTTAGCTGCGGGAGCAGGTTCTTCTGCAAGCAGGTCACTGAAATCATCGGCTGCAGGAGCAGGCTCTGCCTTAGCTACAGGAGCAGGAGCAGGCTCTTCTGCAAGCAGGTCGCTGAAATCATCGGCTGCGGGAGCAGGCTCTGCCTTAGCCACAGGAGTAGGTGCAGGCTCTTCTGCGAGCAGGTCGCTGAAATCGTCAGATGCAGGAGCAGGCTCTGCCTTAGCTGCGGGAGCGGGAGCAGGCTCTTCTGCAAGCAGGTCGCTGAAATCGTCTGCTTCGGGAGCAGGCTCTGCCTTAGCTACGGGAGCGGGAGCAGGCTCTTCTGCAAGCAGGTCACTGAAATCATCGGCTACGGGAGTGGTATCGGCTTTGGGAGCAGATGCCACAACAGGCTCCTCTGCAAGCAGATCGGCCATATCGTCTGCCGCAGGAGTTTCCTCAACGAGCAGATCGCCCGTATCTACGTTATCCGCAGAAATATCATCGTCACCCGATACTATCTCAAATGAACTGAGCAGGCCGTTGTTGTCTGTCAGCATATCGTCGTCATCGTCATCGTCCGTCTGAGCAGGCATATCCAGCTTAAGCTCGAATGTATACGGCTCGATTTCCATCGGAGCATAGGCGTCAAGTTCGCTCTCGTCAAGTCCGCCGATATTTTCAAGCTCGCTCTTTGCGTTGATAAGCTCCTCATCATCGGACAGCTTTTCTTCGGGAACGTCAGCCGTGTTATCGGCGGTTGCTTCTGCCTGTGAGGCTTCTTCAACAGCCTTAGCGAGTACATCGTTCACAGCCTTTGTATCTTCAACAGCCTTTGCTACCGCATCGTTTACGGCATTCGCTCCGGCAAGTGCCTTTTCAACGGCTTCATTTACTGAGGCGGTTATGTTGGCAAGAACAGCCTGAATATCTATTGCGGGAGCAGCCGCCGCACCTGATGTAACGCCGTTTGCGAATGTGTCTGCCTTTTCAAGCACAGACTGCTTGTAATCGTATGTTTTCTTTACCGTATCGGCAAAATATGCCTTTGCGGCTGTGATAATCTCGTTCGCCTTGCTCTGAGCGTCATTGATTACAGCGTTTGCGTCGGCATTTGCTTTTGCGGAAATTTCTGCAAGCTGAGCAGGGTCAATTGTTCCGCCGCTGTGCTTTGCTTTATCTATTTTTGAGGCTGCCTGCTTTTTGAATTCTGTGAATTCTTCTGTCAGGGCAGAATATTTGTCTTGCATAACGTGCAGTTCTTTTTCGGTCTGAGCCAGCTTGCGTCTTTCGTCAAGAACCTGCTTTCTGCTCTCAAGGATCTGTGCGTCAAGTTCAGCCTTTTTCTTTTCAAGTTCGGCTGTCAGTTCATTGTTCTGACCTTCATTTGTCTGCTGTTTTTCTTCGAGTGCTCTTTTCAGCTCGTCATTTTCTTCTTTAAGGGCTTTACGCTCTTTGTTGTGCTGTACTATGTATGCCATTACTTCGGCTTTGTCGAAGCCGAGCGGTGAGGTTTTGAATTCGCCGTTTGTAGATGGCGATTTTTTCTGTTCTGCCATTATTGTACCCCCTGAAAAATCTGGTTATTGTTATTATACCAAAAATTATCTGTCTCTTATACACATCTG
>ERZ1027273.684-NODE-684-length-10096-cov-4.731700_pt1 | contig 10096 bp, 7 predicted proteins | sample MGYA00519256_ERZ1027273 | MGnify/ENA primary metagenome ERZ1027273 (study PRJEB26926, sample SAMN06164431) | human gut metagenome | biome: ENVO:00009003; feature: ENVO:2100002; material: ENVO:00002003 | host: Homo sapiens | place: USA | collected 2012 ...
GATCTGCGCATGTCTCGTGGGCTCGGAGATGTGTATAAGAGACAGGCGAGGTATTGATAACGGGCGTGACGCTGCCCGATTACAACGTGGTGGTGGAGGATTCCTTCAAAATAGGGCTTACTTTGCAAAGCTCTTTCGTCGGCGCCGCAAACGTAACCTTGCTTGACAACGGATAGCCTGTGGGAGAGCCGCATGCAATCGAGCTGGTAAGCGGCACGCAGACGGTTGAGTTCGAGCACGTGTTTCACGAGCAGGGACTGCACGCGCTGAGCTTTGAAATCTCAAACGACAGGGATACCCTTACTCAAAACAATATATTCAACTCCTATATTTATTTGGAGGTTTTCGACGACCTGCTGATTATCGAGCGCAACGCCGACGAGTCCGCCGCCCTTGCGGAAATTCTCGGCGAACAGTTCAACGTCAGCGTGGTCAACGTGTTCAACGAGGAAGAAATGCCGACCGAGCTTGACGAGCTGAGGCAGTACGACGAAATCATACTCATGAACATTGCCAACGCGGATATGCCGGCAGGCTTTGACAGCATTCTGTATTCTTACGTAAACGAAATCGGCGGCGGTTTGTTCACCGTCGGCGGCAACAGGGAGGACGGAGAGGGCGGAACGGTTGCAAACACCTACGACAGGCAGGATATGGCGGGCACGCTTTATCAGCAGATGCTGCCCGTGCAGGCGATAGACTATACTCCTCCCGTCGGCGTGGTTATAATCATCGACCGCTCGGGCAGCATGGATATGCGGGTAGAAGGCAGCGGCGGAAAAACCAAGCTAGATTTGGCAAAGGAAGGCGCAATGAGCAGTCTGCTGTCTCTGACCGAAAGAGATTATTGCAGCGTCATGACGCTTGAAGACGACTACAACGAGGATTTGGAGATGACTCCGCTTCCGCAGAGAGCCAAAATAGAAGCCGCGATAGAAAAAATAGAAATCGGCGGCGGCACGATTTTCACGGGAGCATTGGAGCGCGCGGGAGCGGCGCTGAGAGGACTTCGCAGCGTGGAAAGGAGGCATATAATTCTCGTCACGGACGGCGAACCCGGCGACAGCTTCTGGACCGACCCGATAAATCAGGTGGGCGGCTACGGCGGCGCGATAAAAAACAACGCTCTTTCGGGAATCACTCTCTCCATCGTGGCAATCGGCGTCGATTCAAAAGCGGCGCAGACCATGAAGGAGGCGACCGAGCTTGGCGGCGGCGAGTTTTACAACGTCTGGGACGCTACCACTCTTCCCGGCATCATGCGCGAGGATATGGACATTCCGCAGATAATCGCTTACAATCCCGAGCCTTTCACCCCCAAGGTGCGCGACCACAATTCGGTGCTCAACGGCGTGGACGAGAGTCTTTTGCCCGAGCTTGGCGGTTTTTACGGCACAAAAGTTAAAAGCGGCGCAAGCGTGCCTCTTATGGCGGAGTATGTTCCCGTGCTGGCGCAGTGGAAGTTCGGCAACGGAATGGTGGCAAGCTTCATGTGCGACTTAAACGGCACGTGGTCGTCGGAGTTTCTGGAAAGCGAAACGGGGCGCAAAATACTCAACAATCTGGTAAACTGCCTGTTCCCCGTGAAAAATATAAAGCCGGGCGCCATTGACACGCGTATGACGGAGGAAAATTATATTACGTCTTTGAGCGTTTACGCTTCGTTGGAGGAAAACGAAACTCTTGAAATAACCGTAACCGAGCAGACGGGTACGGCGCAGCCCTCCGTTCAGAAATTTACTCCGACGGTCACCGACGGTTTCGGCAAGGTGGAGTTTGTGATAACCAATCCCGGCGTGCACGAAATCGCCGTGCAAATAAAAAACGCCGACGGCTCGGTTGCGGAAAGCTACACAACCTACAAGAGCTTTTCTTACTCTCAGGAGTACAACGTGTTCACCGACGACGAGGAAAACGCGCGGCTGTTGGAGCTTATTGCGGCGCGCGGCGACGGCGCGGTCGTGTCTTCCGCCCAACCGTGGAAAATTTTTGACGACTTTCAACATACGCTTGAACACGAGTTCGACCCGAGATGGGCGTTCATAATTGCCGCTCTGGCGTTGTTCCTTCTGGATATAGCGGTAAGAAAATTCAAGTTCAAATGGCTGCACGAAATCGTAAGAGACCGAAAGCTCAAAAAGGAGCTGGGTCAAAACAAAAAGTAGGCTCCAAGGAGGAAAAAATTGAGAAAATTCTTTAAACTTACCGTTACATTTACGTTGTTTCTCTTAACTCTTCTTGTTTTGACGGCTTGCGATTTTACGCCGAGACTGATTGCTCCTACGGGGCTTTCGGTAAACGAGAACACTCTTGCGCTCGGCTGGTACAAAATCGGCGGCGCAACGAGGTATACGGTGGAAATAAACGGCGTCGAATATCCCGTCGTCGAAAATTCTTATCCGTTGGCAAATCTCGAAGCGGGCGAGTATCGAATCCGCGTCAAAGCAATGGGCGACGAGGAAAATTTTCGGGATTCCGATTGGTCGGAGCCGCTTGACTTTGTCAGGGAGCAAGAGTCCGGTTTGACCTACCGACTGATTGACGCAAACACGGCTTACGAGGTCACGGGCATAGGCTCGGCGTCGGGCAATGTGCAAATCGACAGTGTTTTTCGCGGCAAGCCGGTAACAAGCATAGGCGACGGCGCGTTTGCCAACAACAGCCGCCTCACGGGGGTGATTGTGCCGGAGGGCGTCACGACAATCGGCAGGCGCGCGTTTTACAACTGCGCTTATCTCACGGAAGTGGCGTTGCCTCAAAGCGTAACGGGCATAGGCGAATACGCTTTTCAGAGCTGCCGCCGTCTGGAAAAAATTAATCTTCCGACAGAACTTAAAGAAATCCCCGCTTACGCCTTTTCCTATTGCCGCGCGCTCACGGAAATCAAAATCCCCGACGGAGTAGAGAGCATAGGCGAATATGCGTTTGCCAACTGCGAGGCGTTAATCTCCGTTTCCGTTCCCGACAGCGTAAGGACAATCGGCGAATACGCGTTTACCGTCTGCACGTCGGCAAAGACAATCGAGCTGGGCGCGGAGCTTTCCGCAATAGGCGAATATTCCTTTTATCGCTGCTCGTCGGTAAAAAGCGTCGTGTTGGGCGAAAAATTGAAGGACGTGGGAGCGTATGCTTTTTCGGCGTGCTCGTCGCTTGAAGCGATAGAAATTCTCGGAACGGAGGTGTCAATCGGCGAATCGGCTTTTTACAACTGCACGCTTCTTTCTCGGGCGGACATAAAGGGCGATGTGCTTTCCGTCGGCGAGTATGCCTTCGCCGGCACCGCGTTCTGGACGGAGACCGACCCGCTCGTTTATGTTGACAATTGGCTGGTGGGCGTAAACAATATTGAGGTTGAAAGCGTTTCTCTGCGGCAGGATACAATCGGCATAGGCGCGAGAGCGTTTGCGGGCTGCGAGCAGTTGAGAGACATATTGATACCGTCAAGCGTCAAATCCGTAGGCGAGCGCGCTTTTTACAAGTGCACGGGGCTGCGCGCGGTAGTGTTCGGCAACGGCGGAGTGGAAAGCATAGGGGAATATGCCTTTGCGGGCTGCACCGCGCTTCAAAGCTTTCAGCTGGGAGACAGTCTTAAAAATATCGACGGCTATGCGTTTTACGGCTGCACTTCCGTTACCTCAACCACATTTATCGGCGGGCTTCCCGCGTCGCTTGAAAGAATCGGCGTTTACGCTTTTTACGGCACGGGCGTGTGGAACAGAACAAGCGGCGTGGTGTATGTGGGCGACTGGGCTGTGGGCGTCAACGGCTCGGAGATGTACGTGACGCTGGACGCAAAGACGCGGGGAATAGCGGACTACGCGTTCTACGGCGCGACAGTGCTCGAAGTCAACATTCCGCAGACTGTGGAAATAATCGGCCGCGCCGCGTTTTACAACTGTATGTTTTTGCTGGAAGCGACCTTGCCTTCCTCAATAGAAAGCATAAACGACTATATGTTTTACGGTTGTATGTTTTTAAGCAGCGTCACCATTCCCGAAGGGATTACGGAAATCGGCCGCTCGGCGTTTTACGGCTGTCCGAGCTTGTCAAGCATAGTTATTCCCGACAGTGTGAGCAAGATTTCGGATTTTGCGTTTTACGGCAGCGGTCTGCGTTCCGTCGAAATCGGCGGCGGCGTGAGAGAGCTAGGCGAAAACATTTTCAGCGGCTGCGTCAACCTTCAAACCGTAACAATAAAAGACGGGCTTTTGACTTTGGGGACGCGTATGTTTTATCGCTGCGAGTCCTTGAAAGAAGTCGTTTTCGGCAACAGTCTGACAACTGTCGGCAATTACGCCTTTTACGGCTGCAAATCGCTTGACAACGTCACTCTTCCGTCTTCGGTGGAAAGAATAGGCAATTACGCCTTTTACGGCTGTTCGTCGCTTAAAACGCTCGTCCTCAACGAGGGGCTTAAACAGATAGGAACAAGCGCGTTTCTCGACTGCAATTCAATCGAAACTATCGTTTTGCCTTCAACGGTGACGGATATAGGTAATTACGCTTTCAGGGGGTGCTCGTCCCTTTTTGGCATAACGCTGAGTTTAAGCGTAACGACGTTGGGCAACCACGTGTTTTACGGCTGCAACACGCTCACGATTTACTGCGAGAGCAAGGCGGCGGGCGAAAATTGGGGAGCGCGTTGGAATTCGGGCTATCGTCCGGTAGTGTACGGCTGCGTTCTTTCTTCAGACAAGTCTTTCGTGCAGGCCGTTGAAAAAAGCGCGGTGGAAAATTATCGGCTTGTTGACGGCGAACCGGTAAACACCGTTACCGCGCCCGTGCGCAGAGGGTATGAGTTTGTCGGTTGGACGACGACTGCGGGAGGAACGACGGCGGAGTACGCGGCGGAAAATTTTTGCGACGCGCCCGACGGCACGACGCTTTACGCCGTGTGGCAGGAAAAGCCCGAGCCTCAGCCTGACGAGCAAGAAGAAAACTGATTTTTTCGGCATTTAAAAGCCCCCTTGAAAAGCGAGGGGGCTTTGATGTTATATATATTAGTTAGACTGCTTTTTTTCGGCGTGGCTTTGTTGTTTTTTCAAGCCGCCTTTTGCTTCGCGCGTTTGTTTTCTGTTTCAATTATATATAATTGTTAAATCTCCGAGCGCGGCAATTCTTTCATTTGAAAATTTTGTCCGCGTCGTCGAAAGGAGTTTGGTCGTCCTTGAAATACGTCCTTCCCGCTCCGAAGTAGCCGACAAAGCTGCCTTTTTCTCCCTCGTCGTCGGAATGCGCGCAGCTCATTTTATACACCGTTAAGCCGCTTATTTCAATCGGAGCGGCATCTATTGTCAGCAGCGCTTTTTCATTGAAAAGCGAGTTGTCTCCGCTTCGGCGTTGGTGGTACAAAATGTAGTCCGAGTTGATTGTTTCTATGGATTCGCCAAGACGGAAATGCAGCCAATGTCCCGTTTCCAGCAGTGCGACGAGGTCGGCTTCCGTGGGTTGGGTTTTGAATATCGCCGAGTCGATTATGTCTATATTTGTTTTGCTGCCTGCCTGATACACTCTCGAATACATACGCGTAAAAATAAATTTACTTTCAGGATCGGTCTCGTACGTCGACGGCTGTCTGATGAAAATTTCCGTTTCGGTATCGGTATTGGCTTTGGTGAATTCGACGGAGGTGTCGAGAGCGTATTCGAGTTGGTTGCCCGTTGAGCCGATAAAGTGGATGTGGGAACAGGTGTCGGCGGGAAACCATATTTGCGTGGCTTTCGTGCTTATTTTCAGTCCCGAAAAGGTATCGGCTGCGCTCGTGTCCAGCTTGCCGTCCTCCGTCAGCTTGGGAGTGATTGTGAGATTGCTTATATCAATGGAGACGCATTCGGGAGCTAGACTGCCCATGCTTCCCCAATTGTAAAAATTGAGGCTGTAATCGTCGAAAACAAGCGTTTTGTCCTCGCCGAGGTTGGGCAGCACTATGCGCAGGGAAATGCCGCCGTCGGTTATGGTTTGTCCGTCAACCGTTATGGTTGTGCCGTCGGTGAAGGTAGCGGCAGTTTCTCTTGATTTCTTACCGGTCGCGGAGTCGTAAACGGGTATATTTTCAACCGTGTAGGATGGAAATTCGTACGCGCCGCCCAAAATGGCGTAATACATGAAGTCAAATGCCTGCGCCGTAAATTCGGTTATAAAAAAATTTGAAAAATCAAGTATTATTATCAGATTGTTGAGGTATTCGCACAGTGAGTTTTCGTATTTGGCATAGTGAAGAATACCGTTTGTTCTCAGATTTTCGTTTATTTTATCGTTTCCGCCGTCGGGAAATGCACCCGAAACGGAAAGTCCGCCGTCGGTGATTTCCACGTCGAAGCCGCAGCCGCGGTCGGTGCTGCTTTCGCCCGCCAAAATTTTGCTTTGTTCTTCAAGAGAGGTTTGGTCGTGGTCGGGGACGGGCGTGACGTCGGGTTCCTCCGCAGAAGCGAAAGAGAGCGCGCCCTCTCCCGAGATACCCGTCGAGGGCGACGCAAGCAGCGCGAGGGGCGCGACGACTGCTGAAAGGAGCAAGGCGGCGAGCAGCAAAGCGCCCGCTATCCTTACCCTGCGGTTAAGCGTCTGTTTTTTCACCTTCGTCCTCCTTTGAATCCAACGGGACGTTTTGCGTTTTATTCCCGTTCGCCGAGCTGAACGAAAACGCGCCCGTAGCTTTAATCTGTCTGTACACCTTGGCGACGCGCCCGATTTTTCTTCCGTTGTTCAAACTGCGGAGAGCCTTTTCCGACTCCGCCGCCTTTTTCGCGTCGCCTTCCGCCGTGCGGGATTTTTTGTTTGTAGAAAAAGCTTTATTTTCAACGCGCCTAATCAAACCGTCGGCAAGCAGCTGTTCAAAGCTCCTTGACGGGGGCGCAAAGTCCTGCGGGACCTTTTCGATTATTGTCAGAGAATGGGTTTGCGCCAAAAGCTTTATCAGCTCCGACGCGGATTTTACGCCGCGCTCGCTGTTTACGCGAAACAGAGAGGGCACGCCTCGATAAAATTTGCCGCGCTCGGAAACGTCGCAGATAAAATATTTGGCTTCCGTCGTCTGCGGCTCGATTGCAAGGCAGAGCAAAATCTTTCTGCCTCTTACGTTCAGCTTTGCGAGGAGCTTTCTGCCCTTTCTGAACGTTTCGCACCGTTTGCTTATGCGCGCTTTGACTCCCGAAAGGGAAAGCAAAGCGTTTTTTATTGCGGAGTAGCGTCTTTTTACGTCGTCGTCCGCCAAAATCAGCCTTGCGCCGAATGTTTTTACAAAATATTCCTGTTTGTCCGTTAAAAAGAACGGAGGCTTCTGCGCGGCGGTTTCCGTTTTTTTATCCGTCGCGTCGTCAAAAGCAATTGCCGCCGAGCTGAGAGCGTCGTCAACCGTCGTCGCAGTCCGTTTGGTCGTGTTGCCGCCGCCCTGCGTTTCCGCAGCCGCGTCGCGCGCGGTGAACAGAATGACAAGCTCCCAGACCAGATAAATCGTCATAGCCGCGCACGGGCAGATAATCAGACTGATTATTCCCGCTTTGGAGCCGACAAAGCCCACGGTTTTGTTGAGGAACGCGGGCAGGGGAGTGGCTTTGCCCAGCACAAAATCCTGCGGTACGTAATAACCGTCGTCGAATACGTTGCTCGTGCCCTTTGTCAGATAAGTTCTTCTTCCCTCTGCGTCGGTTGAAACGGCGACGACCTCGTGCACCCAAACGGGACAGTCCTTTACAAGCTCCGCGTTAAAAGCGTTTTTGTATTGGGCTACCGCGCGATAAAAAACAATCACGTCGCCGACGTCGTATTGGTCTTCCCGATTGACGAAAACGACGTCGCCGACATAAAGTTCGCTTGCTTCCATGCTTTTTGACCTGATTACGCCAAACCTCAGTCCCGCAACGCCGTTTTCGCGCTGTGCGAGGGTGGACACGGTCATAAACAGGGAAAAAAGCAAAACAAGCGCAAACAGGACGTCGAGGACGACGCCGAGAGATTTTTCAATTTTTTCGCTTTTGAAAATACTCATGGTTTGCCTCCCGTTTGCGCTTGCGCTCGGTTAAGTGATTGCGAAATTAATCTTGCGTCTGCGTCAGATTCAGCGAAAAAGTCAGATTGTCGGTAAAGGCTTTTGCGGGAGCGCTGTCTTTGACGGAAACCGTGATTGTGTAAACCACGGGCGTGCCCTGCATGACGACCTCTGTTGCTTGGGCGGCTTCTTCTCCTACCTTGATTTTGACTTCAAAATTGCTTTCTGCGGACACGGTTGCCGTGAGCTTGGAATCTATGGTTATATCGGAGCCGGCGGCAAAGGTGTTGGTTACCGTCACGGTGAAAACCCACGTGTCAGTCGTTTTGTTTGCTTCCGTAAACGTGAAGGTCACGCTGTGGCTTTCGGCTGTTGTCGTTTCGTCAAAGCTGTAAGACTCCTGACCGAAGTTCACCTGCTTGGTGCCGCCCGCGTCCGCAAAAGCTACCGTTGCGTTGACGTCGGTCGGGTTGAAGGTTAGCGTGCCCGTCGAGCTTAACGTGACGCTTGACGCCGCCCAGATGCCCACGCACATAACGGCGAGCACAAGCGCAAGCGAAACGATGGTTGAAAAAATCCTTACTTTTCTTCTCATAAAAAGGTCTCCTTTTTGTATTTATATCGCGTCGTCGCATACCCTTTCGGGAAAAGGGTATGCGACGATTTAATATCCGACATTTTGTTTTCCGAACGGGGAAATCTTTCGGCAATACCGTTTGTGTGTAAAATTATAACATAGGTGCCCCCCCCCCGTCAAATGTTTGAATGATAAATTTTTGTACTACAGTTTTGCAATCGATAAATTCAATGTAAGAATATAAAAAAATATTCCTGTTTTTTTGCGAGCTTTTGTCTTAAATCGTTGAATGTTGGAGATTTCTTTTTAAAACAAAAAAAGCCCGTCGAAAACGGGCTTTCATTCATATTCCGACCGCCGCGGGCGCGGCGTAATTCAAAGCGTAAATTATTTGTAAAGAGACGTAGATTTTCTATGCTGAAAACTCGGCAAACTCGGCAGGCAGCGAGTTTACGCTTATCACCTTTCTCAGCGTTTTGGAAACCGCCGTCATATGGCGGTAAAGCTTGTCAAGCTCCGCTTCGTTCAGATGCTCCACAAGCTTGCCTATCAGGATTTGCATGGTCGCGTTGTTTTTGCCGATAAAATTTTTGCCGCTTTCGGTGATTTTCAAAATTACGACTTTTCTGTCAGAGGGCAATTTGGAGCGCAGAACAAGTCCGCCTTTTACCAGCCGTTCGACGATTCTTCCTATCTGATAGGGGGGCGCGTCGATTTTTTCCGCAACGTCCTGCATTTTTATAGGAGAGTTTTCGTCCACAATCGCCAAAACCTCGTTGTCGGCTATGTTCTGTTTTGTTTTGTTGGCGGTTTTTCCCATGAAAACGGGCAGAATCAGGCGGGTGTTGAGCAGTCGGGATTCTGCGTTGATTTGCTCTTTAAGCTGTCTGCACAGAGCGAAAAAATCGTATTCTCCTTTTTTTTCGGCGGGCAGCGGCTTTTTTTCAAACGCCGCAAGTATATAGTCGTAAATATTTGTAAGGTTAAGCAGCTCTTTCTCCGAAAGCGAAGCGCGCAGCAGCTCGTGAAAAGCAACGTCGCCGGAGTTCTTCATTTTGTCCATAAATTCGTTGCCGCTCTCCGACAGCCTGACGAAATTTGTTCGGCGGTTGTTATCCTTCTGATAGCGTTCAACGAGGTTGTTCTGTTCGAGCTGCGAAATAAGCAGGCTAAGATAGGGCAGAGTGAATCCCATGGTCTTGGCAAGCTCGCTTATACAGATATCTCGCGCGTTGTCTATGGTTTGCAGAACGCTGTATTTGAGGTTGTTGAAAACGGAGGACACGTCGAAAAGGGATTTGTCGCCGTTTAGCAGCTTTTTCGTGCGGGCGTGATGAATTTCAGCCAGCTCGTTTATCAGTTCGGTGCGTTCAAGCAGAGTGTACTGCAAATTTTTCAATGTTTCGGAAGAATACATGCCGGGTTGGTTTCCTTTTGTCACTGTTTATCAGTATATATATTTTGAATATATTTGTCAATTATTACTCTGTCTCTTATACACATCTCCGAGCCCACGAGACATGCGCAGATCTCGT
>ERZ1027273.695-NODE-695-length-10001-cov-2.924090_pt1 | contig 10001 bp, 10 predicted proteins | sample MGYA00519256_ERZ1027273 | MGnify/ENA primary metagenome ERZ1027273 (study PRJEB26926, sample SAMN06164431) | human gut metagenome | biome: ENVO:00009003; feature: ENVO:2100002; material: ENVO:00002003 | host: Homo sapiens | place: USA | collected 2012 ...
ATGTCTCGTGGGCTCGGAGATGTGTATAAGAGACAGAGTCGGAACAATCCAAAACCAAAGCAGAACAGAAGTCGCTGAATTTTTTTCAGAAAATCCAGGCGAAAGTTCTCGTATGGTGGGAGTACTGTTCTTCAGGCGTATGGCGTGATACCCGAAAAGACTGGAAAGTTTCCATCGTAAAGACCTTAAACATCGTCATCAGGTCATTCCTTGACCGCGACATCCAGTCTACCGCATGCGCCCTCACATACCGTACCCTTCTTGCCATAGTTCCGGCTTTGGCCATTCTGTTTGCAATCGGGCGTGGATTCGGATTTCAGAATGTGCTTAAAGACCAGCTTCTCCACTCTTTCCCGGCACAGGCTTATGCCCTCAACACTGCATTCAACTTTGTAGACAACTGCCTGTCTCAGGCTTCTGAAGGTATTTTCCTTGGTGTAGGCTTTGTATTTCTTCTCTGGACATTGATATCCCTTCTGAGTAGTGTTGAGGATTCCTTCAACCGCATCTGGAATATAATCCACGGGCGCTCCATATGGCGTAAGGCCACAGACTATCTTGCCGTGATGATTGTGCTGCCCATTCTCATGATCTGCGGAAGCGGTATCACAATTGTCATGTCCACTACCCTGAAGGCCATTTTCCCGGATCTTCTTCATGGCACATTCGAATCATTTCTTATGGATTCGATCAGCATCATACTCAGCTGGCTGTTCTTTACCGGCACCTACCTTCTCATTCCCAACACCAAAGTAAAATTCCCCAATGCTCTTGTTGCCGGTATAATTGTCGGAACCGCCTACGGAGTCATCCAATGGCTCTTTCTGAGCGGACAGCTGTATGTTGCCAAATATAATGCAATTTACGGCAGTTTCTCTTTCCTTCCTCTTCTTCTTCTATGGATTCAGCTGACATGGCTTATAACCCTTGTGGGCTGCCTGCTTTGTTATGCCTCGCAGAATATCGGATACTTTAATTTCGGGATTGACATCTCAAACATCTCGCTGTCTTACCGACGTAAAGTAACCATAGCCATAATGGCCATAATAGCCCACAGATTCATTGATAATCTTCCACCGCTCGATGCCCGTCAGATTGCATCTGATTACGGCTTGCCGCAGCGTCTGGTCATTGAGACTATTGCCAGGCTCAGTAAAGTAGGGCTGATATGTCACATCGAGAAAAACGGATGTAGAGAATCTGAATTACCGGTTCAGCCTGCGGTCGATACATCCACCCTCACCATCGCCGGAATCATCGAGAGATTGCAGCACACAGGGTGTAATGATTTCATCCCCGATTTCTCGTCACGGTTCCCCGAAGCCATAAAAATAAGCGATTCGATAACTGAATCCATGTCTAAGGATCTCCACAATACCGGAATTCTTGATATCAAAATTCCCAAGTATAATCCTCAATAACAATAATATAATTAACCAACAACATTACCACGACAATGAAAACCCAGATTTCAACTTCAAACGCTCCCGCAGCCATCGGGCCCTACAGCCAGGCTATCTCTACAGGAAATCTTCTCTTTATTTCAGGTCAGATTCCCGTTAATCCCGCCGATGGCACTATCCCCGAAGGCATAAAGGCTCAGACTGCCCAGTCTATCGCCAACATCAAGGCAATTCTGGCTGAAGCAGGAATGACCTTTGACAATGTGGTTAAAACCACCGTCTTCCTTTCCGACATGAACAACTTTGTCCCCATGAACGAGGTTTATGCCGAAAACTTCACCGCTCCCTTCCCGGCTCGCTCTGCCGTTGCCGTAAAGGATCTTCCCAAGCAGGTTCTGGTTGAGATTGAGACTATCGCTTCAAAATAAAATAGCTGAAGCATCAACCTTTTTTACGCAAACCGGAAAGAAAGTCAGCAACAACATAACTGCTTCCGCCAACGTAAACCGAATCGCCCTTGCCAGCTGAGGCAAGGGCTTTTTCGTATGCCTCAGCCACAGTTGCGAAGGCATCGCCCTCCATTCCATACTCATTTGCGATTCTCTTGAGTTCCTCCGAGGCTAAGGCCCTGTGGTTATCGGGTTGGGTAAAGAAAAGGCGATAATTGCTTATACCCGTCCTGATCATTTCAAGAATACCTTTCACGTCTTTATCGTCCACGAAACCAATTACCATATGCTTCTTTCCGGGCATTCTCTCTATTTGAGGCACAAGCCATGTCCAGCCGCCGGTATTATGGCCCGTATCACATATTGTCAAAGGTCTATCATTTATCTTCATCCACCTGCCCATAAGGCCGGTCAGCTCACAGACGTTTGAAAAACCGGTCCGAACATTATCAGCCGATATCTCATAACCCTTTCTTTTCAGCTCTTCGACAGCGCAGAACACTGTGGCCGCGTTTTTCCGCTGATAATCTCCCCGCAATTCACCTTTCACATCTCCGAATACATCGGTGTGGTAAACCGGAGCACCATCATCACCAAAGCTGCAGGATAAAGCTACGGCGTCATCGGCAAAGATAATCTTAGAACCCGTCTCCGACGCCTTTCCGGCAAACACCGGGTAGGTCTCCGTATCCTTTTCTCCAATCACAACGGGAACCCTCGGCTTAATTATACCGGCTTTTTCTCCGGCTATCTCCGCGCGGGTGTTCCCAAGGAAAGAAGTATGGTCAAGCGAGATATTTGTTATTACGCTCAATACAGGAGTAATGATATTTGTACTGTCCAGCCTTCCCCCGAGTCCGGTTTCTACTACGGCGATATCTACCTTTCTTTTACGGAAGAAATCAAAAGCCATAGTTGTAGTGAGCTCGAAGAATGAAGGATGTAAGCTTAAATTCATTGAATTATAACGTTCCACAAACTCCACCACCTCATCCTCGGTAATCATCTCTCCGTTTACTCTTATACGTTCACGGAAATCAACAAGATGAGGCGAGGTAAAGAGGCCCGTTGCGTATCCGGCCGATTGAAGCACAGCGGCCAAGGTATGGGCTGTAGAGCCTTTCCCGTTTGTGCCTGCAATATGAATTGAAGCAAACCCATCATGTGGATTGCCGAAAGCCGCTTCAAGCGCGCTCACGCGCTCCAGACCGGGTTTATATGCCGAGCTTCCGTCGCGCTCAAACGTCGGCAGCTGACTGTAAAGAAACTCCAGAGTTTCCTTATATTTCAAATTTCCGAAGTCCATAATCTCCTCTTTAGAAAACAAGAAAACCTATTACGCCTGCCGCTATAATTATCAGAATAGGATGTATTTTGACGAAATACACAGCTATAAAAGCGGCCACGCAAATCAGTATGCTTATAACCACATCCGTTTCTTCAGTTCCGAAATTGGCTCCGTTCATCAGCAGCAATGCAGCCGAAGCAATCATGCCCACAATCACTGGCCTCAAACCGGAGAACGCTCCTTTTATTATTGCACTCTCTTTGTGCCGTCTTATGAAATGGCTTGCATAAAGTGTAAGAATATAAGACGGCACGACAACAACCAGCGTACACATTATGGAGCCCAATATTCCAAAAAAAGGATTGGAGAAGGCCGGATTGTCAACACCCGGAACCACATATCCTATATAAGTCGCAGAATTGATGCCTATAGGCCCCGGTGTCATCTGGGATATGGCAACTATATCCGTAAACATCTGCTCGGAAAGCCACCCGCTTCCCACTATTATTCTTTCTATAAGCGAAAGCATGGCATAGCCGCCGCCGAAACCGAACAGTCCTATCTTAAAGTATGCCCATGCAAGTTTCAGATAAATCATTTCTCAGCACCCTCCTTTCTTCGAGTCTCTTTTCTTAAATAATAATTGAACACGGCGATTCCTCCTGCCGCTCCGAGCACTATATATAAAATAGGATTGGACACCACAGGAAGCTTGCTCCATATCAGCAGCGCGACTGCTATCGGTATCCAGATTGTCATCCGGTTCAGACGAGCCGATCGCGCCGATGAAATGACAGGAGCCACTATAAGAGCCACAACCGCAGGTCTGATGCCACGGAATATCGCCGTAAGGGTCTCGTTGTTTTTAATAGTCTCAGGGGTAAGAAATATAGCTATGGCAAGAATCATAAGGAACGACGGAAGAATAGTTCCCGCAGCCGCTGCCATGCTCCCTTTTACTCCTCTCACCTTATCCCCTACCGAGACAGCGATGTTTACCGCAAGAATTCCCGGAAGAGACTGTGCAACAGCAAGCAAATCAAGGAAATCCTCTCGGTCTATCCATTTGTGCTTATCTACTATCTCCTTCTCGATAATAGAAATCATGGCCCATCCGCCACCGAATGTGAAGGCGCCTATTTTGAAAAAAGTAACGAAAAGTTGAATAAGACTTGTGCTCATCCGTACGATTTTTTTGCAAATTTACTGATTTTCCACTTACGGCCCCCGATAATTTACTTATCTTTGCTCTCCTTTTTGCCGCATTATCTTTATTAAAGAATCAATGAACAATTACGCTATTCAAACATTATAAATATATAACATACGATAATCCGATGAAAATGAAATTTTCCGTTTGTCTACTGACAACTGCATCTGTCATTTTAGCCATGAGTGCATGTAAAACGCAAAAGGTAACCACGACTACACCCACCGTCGGCGTAGTCAAAACTCAGACTGTGGAACAGACCGAAGGTACCATTCAGAAAGTTTTTTATGGTGAATGGATGGCCTCGCAGGTTGGCGAGCAGCATGTAACTGGCGAAAATCGCCCTTATATAGTTTTCGATGAGGATTCCACCAATCCGTTCATGGTAAAATGTTACGCCAACAACGGCTGTAACACTCTGAATGGAGAATTTGCTGTTACCCCCGGCGGTAAAATGAAATCGACCGGTGAGCTTATCTCTACTATGATGATGTGCAACGATGCCCCATACGAAATGGGCTTCAATATGGCGCTGAACACAGTTGAGTCCTATACCATCGAAAAAGTAGGCTCCGATTACCTTCTTTATTTAAAGAACGGGGCGGGTGCTACCACGATGATTCTTCGCAAATCCGACCTCGATTTTGTAAATGGAGCCTGGGCTGTCCAGAAAATAGGCAACACTCCCGTTCCGCAGGATTCCGAGATGAAAATAGTAATAGACATTCCTGAGCTTAAGATTCATGGCAATGCCGGTTGCAATATTCTCAACGGCGAGATCAGACTTAACCCCGATGTACAGAACTCCATTGAATTTGCCAATCTGGCCACCACGCGTATGATGTGCCCCGATATGGAGACTGAACAGGCTTTCCTCAAAGCGCTTGAATCCGCTAAAAAAGTTGCTGCCACTGGCAATAAAGATATAATCTTCTTCACCGATGCTGCCGGTAATACCGTACTGGTTCTTAAACGGCTTATGCTGAAATAAACTGAAGTAGAGTAAAACCTTAAATGTTGGGTTCGACCTGCGAAGGAGCCAACTCCGACGCAGTGTCGAGCCCATGTTTTATCCACGCACCTGAAATAAGTCGCCATAAAAAGATAAAGCCTCTTATACAGAGCTCCACACACATCGCAATCCAGACTCCACGCAGTCCCATTACGGGCGCGAGCACCGCTGCGATAGGAAGTCTGACAAGCCAGATACTTAGAAAGTTCATCGATGCCGGAATGAGAGTGTCGCCGACACCCACCATCACTCCGTATGCTACTATTGAGGCGGCAAACATAGGCTCGGCCCAGGCCTCGATACGCAATGCTTCAACGCCCAGATCCACTATCCCCTCCACAGGGGTGAACATCCTCATAACCTCCGGGGCGAAAAGCCACATCACAGCTCCCATGAGCGTCATCACAAACATTCCAAGCCCGACGGTTATATATCCGAACTGACGCGCAAGGTCCTTGCGTTTAGCACCGAAACTTTGCCCCACAAGGGTTGTGGCTGCATCAGCTATGCCATAACCCGGCATATAACACAATGCCTCCGCCGTGACTGCAAAAGAATTGGCCGCTATTGCAAATACACCCAAAGGCGCCACTATTACCGTAACCATTATTTGCGCCCCGCATATCACCCCGTGCTCCAATGTCATCGGAGCCGACACTTTCAGCGCATTTTTAAGTATTTTGCCCGTGGGAATAAAGTGTCGAAGTGTGACATTCCTCGAATCCGATTTCCTCCCGAATATTGCCAGTTCAGGCTGATGTCTGCACGCAAGCCACATCACCGCACCTGCAGTAACAATTTCAGCACATACCGTTCCTAAAGCGGCCCCAAGGACCCCGAGCCCCATTCCGGCCGTTCTGAAAGCGAACCCTCCTATCTCGACATTCACACCGGGAAATATCAGAAAGAAGTTGAATATCACATCCAGTACACACATCATTATATTCAGAGCTCCTGCAGTCCGCATGTTTCCCGTGGCGCGAAGCATCGCCGAACCCAGATAATTCATGCTGAGTATAGGCAAAGCTGCCACAAAAACAAGAAAATAAACTGAGGCTTTCCCACATACCACCTCATCTCCGCCAAGCCAATGCGGCAGCATCCCGGAAATAGAAATGCCGATTAGCGCCATTATGGTCCCGAATGCCAGAGAAGCTGTGATGCCCTGACGGAATATGGCCCGCGCCTGAGTATAGTCGGCTGCACCCACGCGGTGCGCGACCTGCACCGAAAAGCCGACGGTAGCCGCCGAACAGAGCCCCCAGAAGAGCCATAGGCTTGTGGAGACCAGCCCCACGGCGGCACTGTCATCGGCTCCGAGATGCCCCACCATCGCAGCATCAATATACTGCATGAGTATGCTTGACAACTGAGCCATTATGGATGGCCACGACAATTCTGCAGTCAGTTTGAGTTTCTGACCGAACGACAGCGGTTTACCGGATTGTATTTGTGCTGTTAAATTCACTCCGTCATAAAGAAATATATTAATCGGCTTATCCCGGCCCGAAGGTTCTGGCGTTGAGTGGCTATATTTATTCGAAGAAAGCCCTCGCACCCATACATTGCCGATGAATTGACCCAGACTTTCGCCTCTTCAAGAAGCTCACGCTCGAGATTCTCCACCGGCATTCCATAAGCGCGTACGTCAATCATGGGAAGATATGTGCCTTCGAGCTTGCTTACCTTGAAGTCCGGCACAGCTTCTTGCAGCATAGTCTTCATCATCATGTAATTGCCATGCAGGTATTCAATAAGCTGTGAAAGCCATTCCTCTCCTTCCTGTGAATATGAGGCCTTGAGCGCCACGATTCCGAATGGATTCACATCACAGACTTCATTGTCATTGATCGCACGGTCCACTTTTACACGGGTGCCTTCATCCGGACACACAATATTGGCAATCTGTAAACCGGCTGTATTGAAAGCTTTGGACGGCGAGGTACAAACTATCGCGGATGGCTCTATTGTCGCAAAAGGTGTATATGAGTATCCAGGCATGCAAAGCTCACAATGAATCTCATCACTTACCACAGTCACATTCTCTTCGCGGCAAATTTCAGCAATTCTCCGGAGTTCTTCAGCTGTCCACACTCTCCCCGCGGGATTATGAGGGTTACACAAGAGAAGTATTCTTGCATCCTGACGCCTTACCTTCTCCTGAAGGTCATCGTAGTCAATCCTGAATGTAAACTCCCCTCTCCCCGATTCCTCGCAGATAAGTGGATTTTCAATTATTTTACATCCGTTGTTTCTGATTGATGAAAAGAAGCAATTGTAGACAGGCGTCTGGACAATCACCCCGTCGCCGGGACGGGTCAAAGCCTTGATGATAGCCGACAACGCCGGCACAACCCCGCTGGTATAGATAACCTGTCCACGGGCGAAAGTCCATCCATGGCGCGACGAGAACCAGTCCGCCAGTCTCTGATAGTATTCATCATCCACAAAAGTATAACCGAACACACCATGCTCAACACGTTTGGACAGGGCACGAATTATATTGGGGGCTGTCCGGAAATCCATATCTGCCACCCAAAGAGGTATCACATCGGAATCCGGCGCTTCGTCCCATTTCATACATCCTGATCCTCGTCTGACAGCAGGAGCATTGAAATCAAACTCTTTTCTCATTATAAGGCTTAAGCAGTTATTATTTCACAGTCCGCAGGATTACGAACGTTCTTGTCGACAATCAGTTCACTGATTCCATGCGTCTTTATGAAACCGGTACGGGGATTCACAACACTCGTCACTTCAGAATCTATTGTAGCATAGACTTCGCTGTCCTCGAAACAACGGTCACAGTCCGGTGCCATTGTGCAGTTAATCATCACCAGATTCGAGATATAGCACAGGGGCTGAGTACCCGAGATACGGCAATTGACCAGCTTGAGATTCTTGGAATACCAGCCTATGAACTCGCCATTTATTTCAGAGTCATAGACCGTCACATTCTCCGTGTTCCAGAGTGCGTCTCTGGAGTTAAGCACGGCGTTTCTTATTATCGCATTCTTTACATACTGGAACGAATAGTTTCCATCCTGCCGATAATCCTTGATATCGACATTCTCGCAATGCATGAATATATAATCGGCATTCTCAACCTGCACATTCCTGAGTTTTATATTACGGCAATCCCAGAGAGTTTCCTGCGCATGAGGTATCTTCACATTCTCCAGGGTGATGCCGTCCATCATTCGGAACATCTTGGGAGCCTCGATTAGGGTATCGGTCATCTCCACATTCCGGGAGTACCATAAAGCAGCTCTTGCGCCTTCGGTGAAAAGACATCTTTCAATTTTGAATCCGTCCACATGCCAAAAAGGATATTTGCCTTCAAAACGGCAGTCCCGGGCCACGATATTGCTGCACTCTTTCAAAGCAGATTCACCTGTCCCGATTGTCACATTCACCAGCTCCGTGTCATGTGTTTCAAACAGCGGACGCTCTCCGCTGAATTCCTTATCTTTGATTGTTTCCATTGCTTTTAATGTTTTTCAATGCAAATTTAACCAAAAACATGGTATTGCATCCACAGACTTCGCTATGACCATAAAAATGGTACGGATTCATTGAAAAAAGGTTGGAAAGCACTGGCCACAGCACAAACAGCGCAAGCCCTCGGGTCAGTGTGACCGGGGGCCTGCGTAATCTGTGGCATTATATTTTACTTCTCGGCCGAATCAGGTTCGGGAGCGATAAGCTTATATCCCTTTCCGTGGATATTTATAATCTCTATAGAGGGATCCTCGCGAAGATGTTTGCGAAGCTTGGTGATGTACACATCCATGGAGCGGGCGTTGAAATAATTGTCGTCAATCCAGATGGTCTTGAGGGCAAAGTTGCGCTCAAGTATTTCATTGACGTGCGCGCACAGCAGTGAAAGCAGCTCCGATTCCTTCGTGGTCAGCTTGGTCACCTTGTCATCCACCATCAGCACCTGCTTCTGGGTATCGAAAGTAAACTTGCCGATACGGTACATCGTGATTTCCTTGCCTTTCTTGCCCTTGACACGGCGCAGAATAGCCTCGATACGGAACACCAGTTCCTCCATTGAGAAAGGCTTGGTGATATAGTCGTCAGCTCCTATCTTGAAGCCTTCAAGTATATCTTCCTTGATTGACTTTGCGGTAAGGAATATGATAGGCACCTCAGAATTTACAGTCCGTATTTCCTGAGCCAATGCAAATCCGTCTTTCTTGGGCATCATGACATCAAGCACGCACAAGTCGTATTTACCTTTGAGGAAAGCCTTGTAGCCGCTTTCCCCATCGGCGAAGAGATCGGCATTGAACCCCTTTGCCTGAAGGTATTCCCTCAGGAGCATGCCCAGGTTCTCGTCGTCTTCGCACAATAATATACGTAAACGTTCTTCCATAATGTTGTCAGTTTTTTGTTAGTGGTAATATTAATTTGAATTTCGTTCCTTTATTGATTTCGCTCTCCACGGTAATGTCGCCGTGCATCTCACGTACAAGCTTCTGTACGTATGCCAGGCCCAGGCCGAAGCCTTTCACATCATGGCGGTTTCCGGTGGACACGCGATAGAATTTCTCGAATATCTTTTTCAGATCCTCCTTGCGGATACCCTGTCTCTTATACACATCTCCGAGCCCACGAGACATGCGCAGATCTC
>ERZ1027273.702-NODE-702-length-9962-cov-6.599475_pt1 | contig 9962 bp, 6 predicted proteins | sample MGYA00519256_ERZ1027273 | MGnify/ENA primary metagenome ERZ1027273 (study PRJEB26926, sample SAMN06164431) | human gut metagenome | biome: ENVO:00009003; feature: ENVO:2100002; material: ENVO:00002003 | host: Homo sapiens | place: USA | collected 2012 ...
GTGGGCTCGGAGATGTGTATAAGAGACAGACAAAGGCGTGGGCCGCAGCGTGGAGTTCCGGGGCCTCACGTCGCAATATCTCTTCCTCTTCGCCGCCGGGATGCTCGCGTCGCTGCTGCTGACGATGGTACTCTACATGGCGGGGGCCGACCGCACGCTCTGCATTCTCGTGGCGCTGGTCTGCATGTCGCTCGTGGTCTGGGGGACGTTCCACATGAACCGCTGCTACGGCCCTCACGGGCTGATGAAACGCCTGGCGGCGCGGCGGCATCCGCGCCGCATCATACACCGCCGGAGCATCCGGCATCTGATCGTTAAACGAAACTAAACTATGCGAGGAACACTGAAAACGGCTGCACTGGAACATTACTTTCCGCTGCTGGCCGTAGAACACGATTGCATCCTGTCGAAGAACGCCGAGGTGACGGTGGCCTACCGTGTCGTGCTGCCCGAGCTCTTCACGCTCACGGGCGCCGAATACGAGGCCCTGCACGGCGCCTGGCTCAAAGCCCTGCGTGTGCTGCCCGACTACACGATCGTACATAAACAGGACTATTTCACCGAGGAGCACTACCGCCCCGACCTCGCCTCGGACGAGAGCTTTCTGGGCCGGGCCTTCGAGCGTCACTTCAACGAGCGACCCTTCCTGCGGCACTCGTGCTATCTCTTCGTCACGAAGACCTCGAAGGAACAGATGCGGCGCCGCAGCGACTTCTCGTCCCTCTGCCGGGGTTTCATCGTGCCCCAGGAGATCCGGGACACGGAGTCCGTAACACTGTTTCTGGACGCTGCGGAGCAGATGCGCCGCATCCTCTGCGATGCAGGCTTCATACGTCTGGAACCTCTTACGGCCGATGAGATCGTCGGCACCGCAGACGACAGCGGACTTATAGCCCGCTACTTCGCACTGGGCACCGAGGGCATCGTCACCAACGAGGACCTGCGGCTCGACGACGGACAGATACGCATCGGGAATCGCAGCCTTGCCATGTACACGCTTTCGGACCTGGACTACGTGCCGCAGGCCGTCGGCACGGACAGCCGCTATGAACGGTTCTCGACGGATCGCTCCGACTGCCGCCTCTCGTTCGCTGCACCTGCGGGGCTGCTGCTCGGACATCCGCACATCTACAACCAATACGTGCGACAAGAGGTCGTGTAAGTAATTGTTTAACAATCAAATGAAGTAACAAATATCATTCAGATCAGATTAAACCTATTGTTCCGTCAATAGTAGCCTACGGTCACGTGCGTCGCTCAAAAGGCGGGGTGCGAAGCTGGCCGGACAAAGTAGCCCTTCCGCAAGGAGAAGCCCGAACCGCGAGGGAACGGCAACTGCTCTTAGCACAAAAGAGTCGGGGAGCGAGGCTGGGCGGTATGGTTAGCACAAGCGAACTGTTATAAGCGTCGTAATGTACGAACAAGCCAAAGTTGCTGAGAGGCTTGAACCAAAAGGTAACGCAGTCGGATAACCCTTTGTATTGTGGGGTTACACGGACAAAGCACTGCCGGCGCAACGGACAGAACCTAACCCGCTCATTTGTTACTTACGCGAAACTTGGTAAACCCGTATCTCTCCTGCCTTCGGGCAGGTAAGCCGACCGCAAGGAAAGCCGAATGAGGTGCGGGTATGGGAACGCAGAAAAAGCGAATGCCGTCCTGTAACGGGGCGGATAGGAGTTTCAACGTCACTCCGCCGCGAAAGCGGGCAGACTTCTGCGAGGTGACTCTTTACAAGAAACTATGTAGAACTTTCTAAAAGAAGGAATGCAAATGAACGAGATTAATTTATCGTGTGCGCCTGCTGACCGTAGGCAGTGGAACAACTGGACCGACATTGATTGGGTCAGATGCGAAGCTGCGGTTCAGAAGCTGCAAGGACGTATTGTAAAGGCTCAGAAAGAGGGTCGTCCGGGCAAGGTAAAAGCCCTGCAATGGACATTGACCCACTCGTTTTACGCCAAAGCGTTGGCGGTCAAACGAGTTACCTCTAACAAAGGTAAGAACACGGTGGGAGTGGATAAAGTTCTCTGGACTACTCCCAACGCAAAAATGGATGCTGTCGCCGATCTGAAAAGGCGCGGCTACAACCCGCAACCGTTACGAAGGGTACATATCAAGAAGAGTAACGGCAAACTCCGTCCGTTAGGAATACCCACAATGAAAGACAGGACCATGCAGGCATTATACCTCATGGCTCTGAACCCGGTAGCAGAAACTACCGCCGACAGACACTCTTACGGCTTCCGTAGGGAAAGGTGTACGGTCGATGCGATAGTACAATGCCATACGATACTTTCAAAAGAGGTATCTCCGCAATGGATACTCGAGGGAGACATCAAAGGTTGTTTCGACCATATCAGCCACCAGTGGCTACTCGACAATATCCCTACGGATAAGGTCATGCTCTGTAAATGGCTGGAAAGTGGATTCGTATTCAACCGGCAACTGTTTCCCACCGAGGAAGGAACGCCGCAGGGCGGTATCATATCGCCGACACTCGCGAATATGGCACTCGACGGCCTGCAAGCAATGCTTGCAGAGAATTTCAAACTGAGACGTACCAAAATGGGATATTTCAATCCTATGGTGAATCTGGTACGATATGCAGACGATTTTATAATTACCTGTTCCGACAGGGAAACACTGGAAACACTTGTCAGACCTGCAGTCAGTGAGTTTCTTCAAGCACGGGGGCTTACCCTATCAGAAGAAAAGACGAAGATTACTCATATCGACGAAGGATTTGATTTTCTGGGTTTCAATGTTAGGAAATATAAAGGTACGCTGCTTATCAAGCCGTCAAAGAAGAATGTTAAGGAATTCCTCGCCAAGATTAAAGCCATTATTCGTAAGAATCAGGCCATCAGGCAGGATAAACTTATCGGACTTCTGAACCCCGTCATAACCGGTTGGGGCAACTATTACAAGGGTTGCGTAGCCGCCAAAACCTTCAAGAACGCAGACGCACAGATCTTCTACAAACTGTGGGCGTGGGCATTACGCCGCCACCGCCACAAGGGTAAGAAGTGGGTTTACAACAGGTATTTTCTGTCGAAGAAAGGCCGGGCGTGGACATTCGGTACGATGCTGAAGAACAACGGGAAACCATTTCCGTACACACTGAAGTATCTATCCGATATTGATACGAAGACCAAGCCTATCAAAATCCGCAGCAAAGCCAACCCATTCGACCCGGAATGGCGACCATACTTTGAGATGCGTAACAGGATGAAAATGTTAAGCTCTCTCAAAGGCAAACAGGGCTTTCTCAGAATGTGGGAGAAACAAAATCAGCGTTGTCCGTTGTGCGGCGAGATAATCGACGCGGATAAAATCTGGACTATTGCGGAGTTAGCCGACAAGTCCGGCAAATCCAAAATCATCGCCCACGACAGATGCAGTCGTACACTTACCCGTAAAATTAGAGCTTATGAGCCGGTTTCATAATAGAAACTTTGAGTTGCTTGAGCCGTATGATGCGAAAGTATCACGTACGGTTCTTAGAGGGGAAGGGAGCAGTAATGCTCCCGACCTACTCGACCTGTTTTTGGATAACAGCGACGAGAACCTCAGGCAGTTCGAACGTACGGCTCGTAACATGCAGTCGCTCGCGCAGTATAGTCGTTCGAACCAAATCAACAAGGAATGGGTGCGATACGTCGCTGTGTAAGTAATTGTTAAACTTAGATTTAACCCGTTGTTTCGTCAACGGTAGCCTATGGACAGATGCACCAATAGTAATATACTGTATCAAAGCTGTCCAGACAAGGTAGCCCTTCCGAAAGGAGCAGTCAGAACCGTGAGGGAAAGACAATGGCTGTTAGTATCATACAGTCAGGGAGCTTGGCTTGGGTGGTATGGTTAGCGTAAGCGAACTGTCGTCTAAACGTCGTAAGGTTGAAGAAGCCAAAGATACTGATAGGCTTCAGCCCAAAAGGGAAGCAGTCGGTTATTCCTCTCCATTCTGGGAATACACGAACAGAGTACTGCCGGTGTAATAGACAGAACCTAACCCACTTATAAGTTACTTGCACGGAACGTAGTAAGCCCGTATTTCTCCTGCCAATGACAGGTAAGCAGACCGTAAGGAATGCCGAATGGAGTGCGGGTATAGGATTGCAGAAAAAGCGAATGCCACCCTGTAATGGGGTGAATAGGGATTGAAACATCATCCCGCTGCGAAAGCAGGCTGACTTCTGCGGTAGGTGATTCTTTACAAGAAACTTTTAGAACTTTTAAAAGGAGAAAAGCAAATGAACGAAATTAAAAAATCGTGTGCATCGACTGACCAAACGCAGAGCAAATGGGACAGTATAAATTGGCTCAAATGCGAAGCTGCGGTTCAAAAGCACAAGCGCGTATTGTAAAGGCTCAAAAAGAGGGTCGCCACAACAAGGTCAAAGCCTTGCAGTGGACACTGACCCACTCGTTTTACGCTAAAGCATTAGCGGTAAGACGTGTAACTTCCAATAATGGGAGTAAAACGGCTGGCGTCGATATGGTAACATGGAAAACGCCAGATGCTAAAGTGTGTGCAATAACCGAACTGAAAAGGAGAGGTTATACACCCCAACCTCTGAGACGAGTACATATCAGAAAGAGTAACGGGAAATTAAGACCATTGGGTATACCAACTATGAAAGACCGGGCTATGCAGGCATTGTATCTGATGGCACTGGCTCCCGTAGCTGAAACAACGGCTGATGCCAATTCTTATGGTTTCAGAAAAGAAAGGAGCACGGCAGATGCCGTTCAACAATGCTTCAATGACCTGGCAAGGACGACATCCCCACAATGGATCTTAGAAGGTGATATCAAAGGTTGTTTCGACCATATCAGTCATGAATGGTTGCTTGACAATATCCCTATGGATAAAGTTTTGCTCCGTAAATGGTTGAAAAGTGGATTTATTTTCAACAAGCAACTTTTTCCGACAGAGGAGGGAACTCCTCAAGGCGGCATCATCTCCCCAACTCTTGCAAATATGACTTTGGACGGACTGGAAAAACTGCTTGCCGATAGCTTTCCGATAAACCGCTCGAAGAAAAATTACTATACTCCTATGATAAATCTTGTTCGCTACGCGGATGATTTTATTATCACAGGAGAGAGTAAGGAGTTGTTGGAGAACCATGTTAAACCATTAGTCATTGAGTTTCTTCAAGCAAGAGGGCTTACCTTATCAGAAGAAAAGACTAAGATAACTCATATAGAAGAAGGGTTTGATTTTCTTGGGTTCAATATCAGAAAATATAAAGGCAAGTTTATCACAAAACCATCCAAGAAGAGTCGAAAGAGATTTTTAGATAAGGTTCGTGAAATAGTGGACAAGAACAAGTCTTCTAAGCAACAATCTTTGATACGATTGCTAAACCCAGTCATTAGAGGATGGGCGAACTACTACAAGGGGTGTTCTGCATCGGAAACTTTCCGTAAAACAGATGCACAAATTTTCAACAAACTATGGCGATGGTCTCGCAGAAGACATCCCAAAAAAGGTAAACGATGGATTGCCAACAAGTATTATCACACTGTAAGAGGTAGAAGCTGGACTTTTGCCGTACCGCTTGAAAACAGGAAAGTGGATAAATACCACACTCTTGTGAGATTGTCGGATACGAAAATAAAGCGACATATCAAAATCCGCAGTGAGGCCAACCCGTATGATGCCGATTGGAAAGATTTCTTCGATCAATACAAGACCCGAAGAATGCTTGCACACTTAGACGGCAAGCAATATATCTATCGCCTGTGGAATCAGCAAATGCAATGTTGCCCTGTGTGTGGCAAGCACATCACACGGGAAACTCCCTGGAAAATTACTGAAATGACAGGGAGCAGTAGAAAGGCGAAAGTCCTAATACATGACCATTGCAGCCGAATTACTAACAGAAATAAATGGAAGTTACTATGAGCCGGCTTTTAGTTACAAATAAAAGTTTTGAATTGCTTGAGCCGTATGAGGGGAAACTCTCACGTACGGTTCTTAGAGGGGAAAGCTCCCGTAAGGGGGCTGACCTACTCGACATCGAAATGTATCTCAATGAGGCGCATTCGCAGGGGCTGCGCTCCGTAAGGTGCCATTGCAACGTCATGGCATGGGCCGAGAGCGAAGCGGAGTTGAAGCGCATCCGCAACGACGTAGGGTCGCAGCTGGCCCTTATGGGCTGCACGCCGCGTCATAACACGGTGGACGTTCCGGTGCTGTTCTGGGCGGCGATTCCCGGCAACGAGGCAGACTTCCCTGCCGAGGAGAGTTTCTACACCTTTCTCGATCAGGCCCTCTGCCTTTTCAACGAGGAGACCAACTACCGCTCGTCGCTCTCGCCCTTCGGAATCAAGATGTCCGACCGCCTGTCGGGCATACCTCTCCATCTGGACATCTCGGACCTTCCGATGAAGCGCGGCGTCATCACGAATCGGAATAAATTTATCCTCGGGCCGTCGGGCTCGGGCAAGAGTTATCTGACGAATCATCTGGTTCGTCAGTACTGGGAGCAGGGAGCGCATATTCTGCTGGTCGACACGGGCAACTCCTACCAAGGGCTCTGCTCGCTGATTCACGCCAAGACTAAAGGCCGCGACGGGGTGTATTTCACCTATACCGAAGAAGCGCCCATCGCCTTCAATCCTTTCTATGTCGAGGACGGGGTGTACGACGTGGAGAAGCGCGAGTCGCTCAAGACGCTGCTGCTGACCCTCTGGAAACGGGAATCCGAGGAGCCGACGCGCTCGGAGGAAGTGGCGCTCTCGAACGCCGTGAACCTCTATCTCTCGAAACTCCGCGCCGACCGCTCCATCGTCCCCTCGTTCGATACCTTTTACGAGTTCGTCGAAACCGACTACCGGCGGCTTCTGGAGCAGAAGCGCGTGCGGGAGAAGGATTTCGACCTCGAAAACTTTCTGAATGTATTGGAGCCCTATTACCGGGGCGGCGAGTACGATTACCTGCTGAACTCCGACAAACAGCTGGATTTGCTGGACAAGCGTTTCATCGTCTTCGAGCTGGACAACATCTCCTCGAACAAGACGCTGCTGCCGGTGGTGACGCTCATCATCATGGAGACCTTCATCTCGAAGATGCGGCGGCTGAAAGGCGTCCGCAAGATGATCCTGATCGAGGAGTGCTGGAAGGCCCTCACCTCGGCTAATATGTCGGCCTACATACGCTATCTTTGTGCGCCCGTACAAGCTGCTTAGTAAATATCCCACTGGCAAGGGATTAGGTAAGTGTTCTTTGAAAAACCTATCATCACCCGACTTATCCGAAAGGGAAACCGGACGGGGAGTGTAGCATGTCGGGAACGTCGTAAGTCAGTCAGTTACCAGACTGCCACTGAACGGCAAGATGAAACGATGGATATGAGGATGAAAACCGAATTGTTTGAACGACAGTCCGAGCTGCTCTACTTGAAGGCTATGACGTAAGGTAACTGAAATCGTCATACTGCGGTACTGCTCCGGTGTATAGGTACGGACGCAAGCAAGAACTTGCCGCAGAGCAACCATGATAAATGGTAAAGGACGGAAATCGCATCCGACAATCCATCATGCCAACAGTTACTAAGTAAGTAAACGGGGATTACCTAAACCGGAACGCCGTAAGGCTATGAGGTGCAGACCTCTGAATATCCGGCACGGTAACGGAGCCTCCGTAGTAGTCCGGGCAGGGTAACGCCCTGCACATGGCGAAGGGAGGCAGCTAATTTTCTTTAATACAATTTAATGGATAATGTGAGAGACATTATGAGAAGTCCGGAAAGAGTATTAAACAGTCTGAACGAACACAGTAAGGATTCGAGCTACAAGTTCGAACGCCTTTACCGGATTCTGTTCAACGAAGAGTTGTTCTATGTTGCCTACCAAAAGATCGCATCGAACGGAGGCAGTACGACCAAAGGCTCCGACGGTCGCAGTATCGACGAGATGAGCCTTGCCCGGATCGAAACGCTGATAGCCTCGTTGAAAGACGAAAGTTATCAGCCTCACCCGTCGCGGAGGGTGCATATCCCGAAGAAAAACGGGAAAACGCGCCCTCTGGGAATACCGGCTTTTGAAGACAAGCTGGTGCAGGAGGTAGTCCGCATGATTCTGGAAGCCATTTACGAGGGACATTTTGAGACCACCTCGCACGGTTTCCGACCTAAACGGAGCTGTCACACTGCATTACTTCATATTCAAAAGACGTTCAGCGGGGCGAAATGGTTTATCGAGGGCGACATCAAAGGGTTCTTCGACAACATTGACCATGATGTACTTGTCGGAATCCTGCGGGAGCGCATTTCAGATGACCGTTTTATCCGTCTGATACGGAAATTCCTGAAAGCGGGATACGTCGAGGATTGGACGTTTCACAACACTTACAGCGGAATGCCGCAGGGAGGTATCGTCAGCCCGATTCTGGCGAATATATACCTCGATAAATTAGACAAGTACGTGAAAGAGTATATCCGACATTTCGACATGGGAACCAAACGCAGGCCGGGCAAAGAGAGCAACGATTTGGCCAATGAACGAAAACGGACTGTGCGGAAACTGAAAAAGATAAAAGACGGGACTGAGAAGGCGGCTTTGGTCGCAAGACTCAAAGCCATCGAACAGGAACGTGCAGCATTTCCAAGCGGAGATGAAATGGACGGAAGTTACCGCAGGCTCAAATACATCCGTTACGCCGACGATTTTATTCTGGGTGTAATCGGTAGCAAAGAGGATGCACTGCGGATAAAGGAGGATATTAAATCATTCCTATCCGAAAGCCTCGCCCTCGAACTGTCCGAAGAAAAGACGCTGATAACCCATACGGGTAAATCGGCGAAATTTCTCGGATATGAGATTACGGTAACACGGAACAATCATCAACGACGGGATGTGCAAGGACGTCTGCGACGCACCTACGGCAAGCGTGTCCGGCTGAATGTCAGCATGGCAACGCTGCGGGACAAACTTCTGGAATACGGAGCTATGGAAATCAAGCTCCGCAACGGGAAAGAGATTTGGAAACCCAAATGCCGTTCAGGATTGATATTCAACGACGATCTTGAAATCCTCGACCGATACAATCGGGAAACAGTGGGATTTTGCAACTATTACCTGATCGCCAACAACTGCGTCGTACTGCACAACTTCAGATATATCATGGAGTACAGCATGTATAAAACATTTGCGGGCAAATATAGGAGCACGGTACGAAAAATCAACAAAAAGTACCGTCTCAACAAACTGTTCACCGTAAAGTACGAGCAGAAAGGGGTAATCAAGTCCCGAACCTTTTACAAGACAAGTTTCAAACGCCGGACAACGGCGTTCAACGGAAGCTGCGACATCGAACCGTACTCTATTGCAGACGTGAGCCGAACCAATTTGACGGACAGGCTCAAAGCGGAAAAATGCGAATTGTGTGGGGCAACGGGCAAGCTGATTATGCACCATGTCCGCAACCTCAAAGACCTGAAAGGGAAAGAGAGTTGGAAACGGCTCATGTCAGCCCGAAAACGCAAGACCATTGCGTTGTGTCCGAGTTGCCACAGGCTGCGGCATCTGGGAAAAGTTTAGACTGAAAAAAAATTAGTGGAGAGCCGGATACGCCGAGAGGTGTAAGTCCGGTTCGGGGGCGAGTTCTTGGAAACCTGCCGTAGAAATACGGTAAGGCGCCGGGTGCTTAGCCTACATAAGACCGTCCGCAAGTACTTCGGCGAGGCGATCGTCGTCACGCAGGAGGTCGAGGACATCATCTCGTCGCCCATTGTCAAGGAGTCGATCATCAACAACGCCGACTGCAAGATTCTACTCGACCAGCGCAAGTACCGCAACAAGTTCGACCAGATACAGACCTTGCTGGGACTGACGGACAAGGAGCGTGCGCAGGTTCTGTCGATCAATCTCTCGAACGACCCCGCACGCCGCTACAAGGAGGTCTTTATCAGCCTCGGCGGGGTGCAGTCCCTGTCTCTTATACACAT
>ERZ1027273.712-NODE-712-length-9913-cov-3.955265_pt1 | contig 9913 bp, 8 predicted proteins | sample MGYA00519256_ERZ1027273 | MGnify/ENA primary metagenome ERZ1027273 (study PRJEB26926, sample SAMN06164431) | human gut metagenome | biome: ENVO:00009003; feature: ENVO:2100002; material: ENVO:00002003 | host: Homo sapiens | place: USA | collected 2012 ...
CCGTATTACCCGCAATCCACCAATTGTTTTTCTTCGGCAGGAAAAAAATCTGCCCGTCCTTCAAACCGCATTCGCGCCATATCTTTGCCGACTCCTCGTCGCGCGGCGCGTCGGCGTCTCCCTCGAAAACGGAAACTGCAAGCCTGTTTGCGTCAAGCCCGAGATACTCGTCCGACGTTAAAAACTCAAAGCTCCACTTGATTGACTGCTCCTTGAAATAGTCTCCGAGAGACCAGTTTCCCAGCATCTCGAAAAAAGTGCAGTGCGAAGCGTCTCCCACCTCGTCTATGTCGCCCGTCCTTACGCACTTCTGAACGTCGGCAAGCCGCGTACCCGAAGGATGGCTCTGTCCCAAAAGATAAGGAATGAGCGGGTGCATACCGGCCGTGGTAAAAAGCACCGAAGGGTCGTTCTCCGGAATCAGGCTTGCGCTTTTTATAACGGCGTGTCCTCTGTTTTCAAAAAATTCAAGAAATTTTTTTCTTAAAAAGCGGGATGTAATTTTTTCCATACGAACCTCTTTGAAGCGTTTAAAATCAAAATCAAAGACCGAAAAATTCGGTCTTTGAAGGCTTTTTCCTTTATGTTTTTTCAGACTCTTACTGCCTTTTTCTGCGGGCGCCGAAGCTGAACAAATAAATCAAAAAGAAGAATGCGGGAGCAAACCAGAGCGTCCAGCCGCCGTCGAAATCGCTGTTTTCGCCGAACAGGCCTTTTTCAACCGTGTTGAAAAGTCCGATGTCGATTTTGCCGATTAACGCAATCAGCCCCACGACGACAACGCCCAGCACGAAAACGAAAAGACACCATTTGCTCGCTTTTTTGGAGCCTTTGCCCGTGCAGAGTTTGATTAGACCGAACAAAAACATTGCAACGCCCGAAATCGCAAACAGCGCCGCAAGTATACCGAGCGTCCACTCTCCGACGGAAAAGCTTTTGAGAGAATTGAAATTGTCCGCAAAGCTCCACAACAGCTGTCCCGCCGTACTGAAATTTCCTCCGCCCACGGAATAATATCCGAGCATTTCGCCGCCAAGCAGATTTTGGGGCATGATTGCGGGATACCCGACGAAAGCGTACAGAAATGCGAGCGACAAAATCATGATGATTGCTCCCCAAGTCCTCACCCTTGCGGCGGACTTCTTTTCCGAGCCGACTGTCGAGGCTGCCGCCGCGGGCAGATATACCGTCTGCTGCGGCTGCGCGTAAACGGGCTGAGCGGGAGAAGCGTAATAGGTCTGCTGCTGCGCCGCCTGCTGTTTTCTCAGTTCTTTTTTGTTGGGCTTGCGGTTTTCGGCGGAGCCGCCCGCGTTTTGCGGCAGCTGCGGTATGTTCTGCACCACGGGACGCATGGCCACGAACTCGAAACCGCACCTCTCGCAGATGTAAGCGTCGCCGTTTACCGTGTGATTGCACCTTGGGCAAATTTTGACGGTGGAGCCGCGAAACAGCTTGTTGCCGCAATGCTTGCAGTACCTTGCAGAGCCGCTGTTGACCGTGTTGCAGTTGTTGCAGACAATGGGGTCCTCGGGCGTTTTCAGGTGCGCGCCGCACTGATAACAGTATTTTGCTATAAGCGGGTTGGCGGTGCCGCACTTTTCGCATACGTTGAAATTGTTGGAATTGTTCATGTTAAATCCTCACATCGCCGTCAGTCGGCTTAGGTCTGCCGCAGCCGGTACAGAATTTGTCGTCTCTTTCGTTGAACTCTCCGCACTCGCATTTCCACCCCTTTGCCACCTCGTCGTGATTTTTGTTGCCCAAAGGATAACGGCAGGAGGTGCAGAACGCGGCGTCGGCGAGGTTTTCCGCGCCGCACACGAAGCAATAAACCTTGGGAGTTTCCGTCACCAGCCTGAGTCCGCAGGAAAAGCAAAATTTCGAGTCGAAATTGTTTAACGCGCCGCAGTTGGGACAAATTTTGAGCTTTTCGGTAGTGGGCGCTTGGAGCACCGCCTGCTTTATTTTGGGATTTTTATCCTGAGCGTCGGCATAGTCCAACTGAAATTCGACCGTTTCGCCGTCTCTCAGGTCGAAAAAGCAATACTTGCAGAATTTGTCCTCCGGCTTGTTGGGCTTGCCGCAAAAACGGCATATTTTGCGCCTGACAACCCTGTGTCTGTTCATTGCGGTCACGTCGTGTCCGCAGCCCGCGCAAAAAACCGTATGAAGCGAAATTTCCGCGCCGCAATAGGGGCAAACCGCCGTTTCGTCGGTATTTTCGGAATCCCGCGAAACAGTTCCGCCGCTCTGAATGGAAGCGACGCCGCTCACGTTTGCGTCTCCCAAAGCCGCGCCGCAGTTTACGCAATGGGTAAACTGCGGTTCGCAGACGCTGCCGCATTCGGGACAAATTTTCTGTTTTACGTCGCTGACCTCGAAGCTCTCGCTGCCGCAGTTGATACAAAACCTGCTTTCCGACGCATTCGGCTCTCCGCAAACCTTACATATCTTCATTTTTCTTTCCAAAAGACAAACCGACTTTGAAATATGATACCATACGCGCCCTGTCTTGTCAAGATTTGGCGTTAAAACTGTCTTTCAAGCCCACTATCTCGTTGAATACCGCCGTTTCACCCTCTTTTCCGTCCGCGGCAAAGTAGCCTATGCGCATGAACTGAAACCTGTCGGGACGTTTCGCGTCCTTCAAAAGGCTCTCGCCGAAGCCGTTTATTTCCGTTCTGCTGTCGCGGTTGAGGCGCTCGGTAAAATCCGTTTCCCCGTTTTCGGGAGGGTTGAGCAGCGATTTGAACCGATAAGCCTTGACAGGCACGCAGTCTGCGGCGTTTACCCACTGTATAACGCCCTTGACCTTCATACCGCTTTCGTCGCTTCCGCTTCTGCTGTTGTCTACGACGGAGGCGAACACGGTTTTTACCGTGCCGTCGCTATTGTATTCCACTCTGTCGCAATGTATGATATACGCGCCTTTGAGCCTAACGTACCCGTCGGGTTTCAGCCTGTGATACTTGGGAGGAGGATTGCTTTCAAAGTCGCTGCCGTCTATGTACAGCTCGTTTGAAAAGCTTACCTTGCGCGTAGTTATGGTTTCCGCATTTGGATTGTTTTCGACCTCGGCAAATTCCGTCCTTTTGCCGAAATTGGTGAGCACGACCTTGACGGGGTTGAAAACTGCCATTACCCTGTCGGCGTTTTTGTTGAGAAAATCCCTCACGCAAGCGTCGAGATAGCCGCTTTCCACCTCGCTGTTGGACTTCGCCACGCCAATCCGCTCGCAAAAGTCCCTGATTGCCTCGGGCGGATAACCGCGTCTGCGCATACCGCAAAGCGTAGGCATACGCGGGTCGTCCCATCCGTCCACTATTTTCTCGTCCACAAGTCGTTTGAGAAAGCGCTTGGACATAATGGTGTTGGTTATATTCAGCCGCGCGAACTCTATCTGTCTCGGTCTTTTTTCAAAGCCGCAGTTTTCCACCACCCAGTCGTAAAGCGGTCTGTGATCCTCGAATTCAAGCGTGCAGACGGAGTGGGTTATGCCCTCCAAAGCGTCCTCGATGGGATGCGCAAAGTCGTACATCGGATAAACGCACCACTTGTCGCCCGTGTTGTGGTGTCTTGCGTGCACGACGCGGTATATGACGGGGTCGCGCATATTGAGATTGCTTGACGCCATGTCGATTTTTGCGCGGAGCACCTTTTCGCCGTCGGCAAATTCGCCCGCCTTCATTCTCATGAACAAATCGAGGTTTTCTTCGACCGACCTGTTTCTGAAAGGACTGTTCCGCCCGGGCGACGTAAGAGTGCCTCTTGTTTCTCTGATTTGTTCGGCTGAAAGGTCGCATACGTAAGCCAAACCTTTCTTGATTAGCCCGACGGCGCACTCGAACATCCTGTCGAAATAATCGCTTGCAAACAGCTTTTCGTCCCACTCGAAGCCCAGCCACCTTATGTCCTCTTCAATCGCGTTGACGTACTCCTCGTCCTCCTTGACGGGATTGGTGTCGTCGTAACGCAGATTGCAGGTGCCGCCGTATTTTTGTTTAAGCCCGAAATTGACGCACAGGGCTTTGGCGTGTCCTATGTGCAGATAACCGTTGGGCTCGGGCGGAAACCGTGTTTTGACGCAGCTTATTTTTCCGCTTTCGAGGTCTTTGTTGATAATCTCTTCGATAAAATTTTTTGCTTCCATTTCCTTCCCCGCGACTATTCGTTAAAATCCGTTTCGCTCAAACCGTCGGCTTCCTCCGGCGGCGCGTCGTCGAAGTCGGGCAGCGGCGCGTCCGCGGCAAGACGCTCCAAATCGCGTTGCTCCCGCCTCGCGTTTTCCTCCGACGTCTCCCGACCGTCCTCCGTTCTCACAAACGTGTCGGGGTCGGTGAATCTGACGTACTCGCCTATCCAATTGAGAGTCAGCTTGCCCGTCTCGCCGTTTCTGTGCTTTGCGATAATGAGCTCCACGGGCTGCACGGCTTCCCCCTCGGCTTCCTTGTTTTTGTTGATGAACAGCACCATATCCGCGTCCTGCTCGATAGCGCCCGATTCTCTCAGGTCGGACAGCTGAGGCTCCTTGTCGTCGCGCCGCTCCACGAGCCGCGACATCTGACTCAACGCCAATATAGGCACGTCGAGCTCTTTGGCTATGATTTTAAGCGTCCTCGTAATCTTGCTGATTTCCTGCTGACGGTTTTCCGACCTGTCGCCGCCTTCCATAAGCTGTATGTAGTCGATAACGATGAAATCAAGTCCCTCTCTGTTTTTGAGACGCCTGCACTTTGACAAAATCTGAGCCGGAGTAATGAGAGACGAGTCGTCGATAAAAATTTTCATCCGGCTTATTGCCTCGTTGGCTTTCCACAGCTCGGCAAAATCCCGACTCGTCAGTTTGCCTGTCTTTGCGCGCGTCATGCTTACGCTTGCCATGGAACACAGCAGTCTCTGCGCAAGCTGAACCTTGGGCATTTCCAACGAAAAAATCGCGCAGCTTTTTCTGTTTTTCGCCGCGCTTTCCACCATGTTGAGCGCAAGCGAGCTTTTTCCGCAGCCGGGACGCGCCGCAAGCACGATCAGGTCGCCGCCGTGCAATCCGTTGGTCTTGCTGTCAAAAAGCTTGAAGCCGGTGGGAATCCCCTTGAAAGCCCCCTGATTTTTGTATAGCTCGTCAAATATCGTCAACACCTCGCCCGTAGACTCTCCGACAGGCGTAAGGTCGCCGCTCTGCTTTTTATCGCTTATGTCGTATACCGCCTTTTCAGCAAAGGCTACGCTTCTCTCCTCGTCGTCAGAATTTCTGCATTCCTCTATTATGCTTGTGCCCGCCCTTATCAACGCGCGCAGCACGGAATTGCGCTCCACGATTTTAAGATAGACTCGGTAGTTTGCAGAGCTTGGCACGACGGTGTTTAACGTGGTGAGATAGTTTATGCCGCCTGCGGCAGCCAGCTGCCCGCTTCTGTCCAAAGCGTCCGCGACGGTAACGAAATCTATCGGTTTGCTCTCGTTCAAAACCTTCTGCATTGCCGACAGCAAAATTCTGTGCGACGGGGCGTAAAAATCCTCCGCTTTGAGAGTGGGCACAAGCTCCTGAGCGAGATTGTCGTCCAAAAGTATACAGCCCAAAAGACACTGCTCCGCTTCAAGATTCTGCGGAACCGCGTTTACATTGACGTCGCGTGCGGGTTTGTCTGCCATAAAAACTCCTGTTGCGTCTTATTTTACAGCAACCGCGCATTTTTTTCAACTGTTTGCGCAGCCTTGTATGTTTTTAATCCGCCGTCGTACTTTGATTTTCCTCCTTTTGCGGCTGTGCGGGAGTGTCGCCGCCCGCGCCGCTCTCCTCTCCCTCCTGCGGACGGGCTTTTACGCCCTTGACCACCACTCTTTCGGTGGGGAGATAAGTGTTGGTTCTGATTTTTCTAGATTTGACAAGCTTTCCGCCCTGATAATAATCCAGCCACCCCTCGGAGGTCAATCCGTCGGCGCCGTTGGACAAAACAAACGTATCGGTATCGAAAACAACCTTGTCGGAGTACCTGCCCTCCCTGTCCTCTATTGTGCGCGTCGAAAAAGGCTTGCGCGCAATTTCCACGCTGCGCCGCCTGATTTCGTACTCGTTTGGCAGGCCGTAAATTTCAACCGTCGCCTCGCTGTCCGTGCCGTAAGCCGCGATAAAAATTCTGCCGCCCGTTTCATTGGTGAACACAAGGTCGCTGACCGACGACACCATTGCGTCGAAGCTCGGAGCCACATAGGAGGACGCCAAAGAATGCTGATGCACCTTGTTTACGGTGACTCCCGACATAATCAGAGCGTTGAACAGCGTCGTCGAAGCCTGACATACGCCTCCGCCCACTCCCTGCACGTACTTGCCGTCCATAATGATTTTGGCCTCAAAAAAGCCGTTCTGTTTGGTGCGCGGACCTACCGCCTCATTGAAGGAAACTCTTTCGCCGTTTTCCACTGTCATGCCCTGAAAGGCTTTTAACGCTCTTTTGACGTTGGATTTTCTCGCGGCGGTGCTGTTGCCGTACCAGGTAGAAAACCTGCATTTCAACGTCGTCTGCCGTTTCAGCTGCTCCAACGACACCTCGGGAAGCACGGTCTTGCCTCGCGCCGTTATCGCGCCGCCCTCCGAAACCGCCTTTGACAGCGATTCCGCAAAGGCTTTTTTGTCAAGCTCTACGCCCGCTACCTCCTTTTTGTAAACAAACCGCGATTTGGTCTCGGGCGCAAAGCTAACCGAAGCGTCCTGCGCCCGCTTGTACAATGCGCTTTCCGCCTGCTTGACCAATTCTTTCAGCCCGGGCAGAAGATAACACCATGCTTCGACCTCGTCGAAGCCCATATCGGTCGCCTGCTTTATCCAGCGCTTTTTCAGCCTGACGGAGCGGTATACAAGCCTGTCCTCTTTTTCCTCCTCCGAAAGAGCTCCGATATTCTCGGACAGCGAGTAAGCCAAACGCTTGTCAAACACGACAATCTCGAAAGAAACGTCCCAAGGTCTTAAAACTCCGTCCGCTGCGGAAAACGCAGGAGACACTGTCTGCGCGGCGCACGCGCCGCCCTCCGTATCAAACGTAAAAAAAACTCCCGCCGCACCAAGCAGCGAGAGCGCAATCACAAACAACCCTGTTTTAAATCTTTTTAAACGCATATCCACCTCTCAAAGTCCCAGCGCGGCAAGCGTTTTTTCGTCGGGCAGGAAAAATTTGTCTCCGAGATTCACGCCGTAATCGGCGTTGTGAAAATCGCTTCCTCCCGTCACGAAAAGCCCGTACTTGTCCGCCAGATACCTGAAAAAATCTCGCTCGACGTTAGTATGCGCAAAGTAATCCGCTTCAATTCCGTCAAGCCCCACGCGTTTGAGATAAGCCACAAAGCCCTCTGCCTGAGTGGCGTTCATGCGCAGCTTTGCGGGATGCGCGAGCACGGCCTTGCCGCCGTAGCGGTGAGAAAGCTCTATCGCCTGCTCCACCGAAAGACGTCTTGATTTTACGTAAGCTTTGCCCTCGGGCGCAAGATATTCGGAAAACGCCGATTTAAAATCCGCGGCATACCCCTTTTCAACCATAATCCGCGCTATATGCGAGCGGCCGTGCACTTCAAAAGGAAACGCCTTTTCAAGCTCGTCGAAGGAAATAAAGATATTCAGCTCCGCAAGCCTTTGCAGCAGCAGACGGTTGCGCTCGTGACGCAGCGCCTGAATCCTCGACATGGACTCCCTGAAGCGCTCGCCCGCGTAGTCTATGCCAAGCCCCAAAACATGGGTTTCCATATCCCTGTCGTAAGCGGAAAGCTCAATCCCCGCAACGACTTTAAGCGGCTTTCCGCGTGCGGCAAGAACAGCGCGCTCCACGCCGTTGGCGTTGTCGTGGTCGGTGACGGCTATGGCGTCAAGCCCCGCCCCGCAAGCCCTTTCCACTATTTGTTCGGGAGACAGGCTGCCGTCCGAGCAATTTGTGTGAATATGCAAATCGGTTTTCATATTTTAAAATTATACTCCGTTTTTCAAAATACGTCAATAATAAAAAAATCAAGGCTTGTCCCACAAACGCTGCAATTCGTTTGAAAAAAAATATCAAATATGTTATCATATAAGTCAAAGCAAAATCAGGAATTTATGCGGGAGGAAAGGCAAATGCAATATTCGCACGAAGTCAAAGAAATGTGCTGCGTAAAAAAAGGCTGCAACCACGGACCTGCGCCCATACCTCAGGAGGGGCAATGGACACAATCCAAAGAAATCAAGGATATAAGCGGTTTGACGCACGGCGTAGGCTGCTGCGCGCCTCAGCAAGGCGCCTGCAAGCTGACGCTCAACGTCAAAAACGGCGTCATAGAGGAGGCCTTGGTGGAAACTCTCGGCTGCTCGGGCATGACGCATTCGGCTGCCATGGCGGGAGAAATTCTGCCCGGAAAAACACTGCTCGAAGCATTGAACACCGACCTTGTGTGCGACGCGATAAACGTCGCAATGCGCGAGCTTTTTCTGCAAATCGTTTACGGACGCACGCAGTCCGCTTTCAGCGATGACGGACTTCCCGTGGGCGCGGGACTCGAGGACCTCGGAAAGGGGCTGCGCAGTCAGGTGGGCACAATATATTCCACCAATCTCAAAGGCGTGAGATATCTAGATATGTCCGAGGGCTACATCACTCAAATGGCGTTGAAGGACGGAGAGGTCATAGGATACGAATACGTGCATATCGGAAAAATGATGCAGTTGATTACCGACGGTTTATCCGCGGACGAGGCGCTTAAAAAAGCCAAATCCCGTTACGGCAGATTCGACGAAGCGGACAGCTACGTCAATCCGCGAAAGGCATAAAAGGAGGTTGTGATTTATGGCTCTGTTTGAAGGCTATGAAAGAAGAATAGACAAAATTAACGGCGTGCTGCGCGAATACGGTCTCGAAAACATAGAGCAGGCGAAAACCGTCTGCGAACAGCACGGCATAAACGTGGATTCCATAGTAAAAGGCATTCAGCCGATTGCCTTTGAAAACGCGGTGTGGGCTTATACCCTCGGCTGCGCAATAGCGCTCGAAAAAGGCGCAAAGACGGCAGCGGACGCCGCCGCCGACATAGGAATAGGGTTGCAGGCGTTCTGCATTTCCGGCTCCGTGGCGGACCAGCGTCAGGTGGGTCTCGGCCACGGCAACCTCGGCAAAATGCTGCTCTCGGAGGAAACGGAGTGCTTTGCCTTCCTCGCGGGACACGAAAGCTTTGCCGCCGCCGAAGGCGCCATAGGCATAGCGCGCACCGCCAACAAAGTGCGCAAAAAGCCTCTCCGCGTCATTCTCAACGGTCTCGGAAAGGACGCGGCGTACATCATCTCCCGTATAAACGGCTTTACTTACGTGCAGACAAAGTACGATTACTGCACGGGAGAACTGAAAATCGTAAACGAAACAGCGTTTTCCAACGGAGAAAAGGCAAAGGTTCGCTGCTATGGCGCGGACGACGTAAGCGAGGGCGTGGCAATCATGCGGCATGAAAAGGTAGACGTTTCAATAACGGGAAACTCCACCAACCCCACGCGCTTCCAGCACCCCGTGGCGGGTACCTACAAAAAATGGGCGGGCGAAAACGGAAAGAAATATTTTTCCGTCGCAAGCGGCGGAGGCACGGGACGCACCCTTCATCCCGACAACGTGGCGGCAGGTCCCGCTTCCTACGGCATGACTGATACCATGGGCCGCATGCACTCCGACGCCCAGTTCGCCGGTTCTTCCTCCGTGCCCGCCCATGTGGAAATGATGGGCCTCATCGGCATGGGCAACAACCCCATGGTGGGCGCCACCGTGGCCTGCGCTGTGGCCGTGTACGAAGGCACCAAGGAGTAATTTTCCTTTCGCGTTTCAATCTCGTTTTACTCTGGAAAGCGGTCCCGTTTTGGGGCCGCTTTTTCCGCGCCCATTTGACAGAATGGCACAAGGCTGGTATCCTATAAGAC
>ERZ1027273.714-NODE-714-length-9865-cov-5.459327_pt1 | contig 9865 bp, 7 predicted proteins | sample MGYA00519256_ERZ1027273 | MGnify/ENA primary metagenome ERZ1027273 (study PRJEB26926, sample SAMN06164431) | human gut metagenome | biome: ENVO:00009003; feature: ENVO:2100002; material: ENVO:00002003 | host: Homo sapiens | place: USA | collected 2012 ...
GTGGGCTCGGAGATGTGTATAAGAGACAGATAAACGGCAGTCACCTGGAAAGATACAGGGCTGACAGTGAGTTGGCGCTGGATGTCTGCCGTGTCATGAAGGAAATCAGAAACAAAGCAGGTATAAAATTCGGGATGTAATAAATGGATTACAGTATGCTCAGAGCGTCGGTGTTGGGGTCAAACGCACTCCCTAAAGATGCCGAAAAATATTTTGATCAGATACAGTTGTTCAGGGACATGATGATGCGGTATCAGTGCGCCATGCTTGAGGTGCAGACCAAGCTGCAGGTGCTCAACAACGACATGGCGGTGAGGTACCAGCGCAACCCGATAGAGGCTATAAAGACGAGAATCAAGGACCCGATCAGCATTGTTGAAAAAATGAAGCGGCGCGGTCTTAATATAACGGTCGGCAACATGGTCAGAAATCTCAACGATGTTGCAGGCATCAGGGTCATATGTTCGTTCATTGACGATATATACGAGGTCGCACGCATGCTGGCGAGACAGGATGACATAAAGGTTCTGACCGTCAAGGATTATATAAAGAATCCTAAGGAGAGCGGTTACCGCAGCCTCCATCTGATCGTGCAGGTGCCGATCTTTTTACAGAATACGAAGAAGCTGGTCTATGTGGAGGTACAGTTCCGTACGATAGCCATGGATTTCTGGGCGAGCCTGGAGCACAAGCTGCAGTATAAGAAAAACATTCCGGAGAGTCAGGCAAAGTTCCTGAAGGACGAGCTGTATGACTGTGCGCAGCAGAGTGCGGCACTGGATAAGCGGATGCAGAATATCCGGAATGTCATTGCGGAGAGTGAGACTAAGGAAGAGGAAAAACAGGATTTCCTGCCTATCTTTTTGCGGGAAAACAAAGGGTAATTACGCAGCCTGAAGGTATGTAGATGATGGAAAGGCGAGAAGAATTGTATGAAGATCAGAGATATTTTGAATAAAGATACCGCAACGATCTCTTTTGAGGTATTTCCTCCGAAGAAGAGCACGGATTTCGGAAATGTGGAGGCAGCAGCACTGGGGATCGCGGCATTGCAGCCTGCTTATATGAGCGTGACTTATGGCGCCGGCGGCAGTACCAAGGGACATACCATTGCTTTGGCAGGAGAGATTCAGAAGCAGCACAATGTGCCTACCGTGGCGCATCTGACCTGTGTCTGTGCTGACAGGGGCAGCATCGGTACCGCTCTTACAGAAATGCAGGCAGCAGGGATCGAGAATATTTTAGCTCTGAGAGGAGATATTCCCAAGGATTTCGACGGAGAAGTATTTACGGATTTTACGCACGCCTCCGATCTGGTGCGTTTTATTAAGAAAAACGGAGATTTCTGCGTGGGTGGCGCCTGCTACCCGGAGGTGCATCCCGATTCTGCTAACAAAAATGCGGATATTCAGGGGTTGAAGGCGAAGGTGGATGCCGGTTGCGAATACCTGACGACCCAGATGTTCTTCGACAACAATATCTTCTTCAACTTTATGTACCGTGTGCGGGAGGCAGGGATTACCGTGCCCATCGTTCCCGGCATCATGCCCATCACCCGCGGTGTACAGGTGAAGAATGCCGTAAAACTGTCCGGCTGTAATGTGCCGGAGCGCTTTAAGAATATCGTAGACCGCTTCGGAGACAATCCGGAAGCCATGAAACAGGCGGGCATCGCCTATGCCACCGATCAGATCATTGATCTGCTGGCCAACGGCGTAAAACATATCCATGTCTATTCGATGAATAAACCGGATGTGGCGGCCGGGATCCAGAGGAATCTGTCGGAGATTCTGAAGGCCTGAGATAATGAACGCAAGTGAGTCAATACATTGACAGATGAAAAAGATGTACTATTATCTAAATCAGAGAATAGTACATCTTTTTATGTAGTGCTGAGGAAAGAAGCAGAATTGATGGATGACGTGAGAAGGGCAGGATTTGTCAATGTGGCAAAATGTGTGGAAGAAGGAGCAGGAGAAGATGAAACAGATATCTGAGGCAGTGAAAAAGGATCAGATCCTGTATTATTTCAAAACCCAGTGGCCGGTGCTGCTGGCAGTCACGTTCTCCGGACTGATCTATAACCTCGGACTGCTGGCAGGACCGTGGTTCGAGGGTCGGATGACGGGATGCCTGGTGGACATTCTGGGTGGGAAAGCAGGATACCAAGATATGCTGGTGCTGGTGACCGCGTATGTGATGTCTATTGCCATCGTGCAGATCTCCCGTTATATCAAACGTTTTTATGTCAGACGATTTGCTAATAATGTAAATCGTGACATGAAAGAAATCCTGTACCGCAGCCTGGTGCACAGAAGCCGTGCCGAACTGGAAGAAGAGGGTGCTGGAAATGTCATGACCAAGGCAATCCTGGATGTGGACGACTGCGCGGAGGGTATGCGGAAATTTACCACAGAGATCTATGATACCGGTGTTGCATTGGCAGCATATGTGGGAATGTTGTTATTCTATGACTGGCGGCTGGCAATCTTAGGTATGCTGTTTTTACCGGTATCTTATGTGTTGGCGGAGAAGATGAAGCGTAACGTGCAACGCACCGGAGCTGCTTATAAGGAAAAGTCCGGAGATTTAAGTGCCGCAACACTGGACAGAGCCACTAACGCTATCACTTACCGTGTCTATGGCAGAGAAAAAGAGCGCAGGCAGGCCTATGAAGCGAACCTTACCGATTATGAGACATCTGCTGTGAAGGCCAATATCTGGAGTACTGCGTTCCCCCCGCTGTACCGGATCATCTCCATGACAGGCGTACTGTTTATCCTGTATTTCGGCAGCAGAAATGTGTTGGGAACCGGTTGGAAAATATGGGATGTGGCAGCCTTTACCACGTTTTTATCCTGTTTTTTGAAGTTAGCCGTGAAATCTTCTCATGCCGCGAAGCTATTCAATGCGGTACATAAAGCCCAAGTCTCCTGGAAACGAATCAAGCCACTGATGAAGGAAACCACTTATGAGGACGATAGCCTGGTACAGGAGCCGGGAACGCTGGAAGTATCTCATGTAAGCTTCGCTTATCCCGGCGGAGAGAAGATCTATGAGGACTTCAATCTGTCAGCCACTCCGGGACAGATCATTGGTGTCACCGGCGCAGTGGCGTGTGGTAAATCCACATTGGGAAAGACTTTCCTCTGTGAATACCCTTACGAAGGAAGGATCTGTTTCCACGGCAAAGAATTATCCGGGATGACCAAAGCAGAGCAAAACGGCATGGTGGGATATTTAGGACATGATCCGGAGCTGTTCAATGACAGTGTCCGTAACAATATACTGCTGGGCGATGATGACGATCCGGAGAAGTATCTGAAGGCAGTCTGTTTCGACGGTGAGGTGGCAGAGATGGAAGAGGATATGGACACCATTGTGGGAAATGGTGGCGTCCGACTCTCCGGTGGTCAGGCACAGCGGCTGGCATTGGCGAGAACCCTGTGCCATAAGCGTCCGGTCCTGATCCTGGACGATCCTTTTTCCGCACTGGATCGCAAGACGGAGGAAGAGGTTTTTGCCAATCTACGGAAGCTGGCAGCAGACAGTATCGTGATCCTACTGTCCCATAGGCTGTATCTGTTCCCTGAAATGGATCAGGTGATGTGGATGGAGGATGGAAAAGTGACCGCAGGAACCCACGAACAGATCCTTGAAAAGTTCCCGGAGTATGCGAGACTGTATGAAGCACAGGCGGATGGCGCTGATGCACACAGTACGCAGGAGGGAGGTCCGGATCATGCAGAAAAATAAACAGATGCAGAAAAATAAGAGACAGAATGTGAAAAATGTCCGCAGCGTGATCCGGCAGACTGTGACAGGCTATGCAGGGTTGTCACTGGGAATCGTGCTGGCAGTCGCAGGTGCCATTGTAACCGCGCTTTTGCCGCCCTGGATCCTGGGAAGTATCGTGGATACGATCACCGCAGGAAACGCAGTTCCGGTTGCATTGGTGATACTGTATTTTGCTTTTACGGTGCTCACCGGGCTGACCGAAAGCCTTCGGGAAGGTCTGCTGACGGTCTTCGGTCAGAAGATCACCCACGCACTGCGGAGCAGCATGATGGAGAAATACACGAACCTGACGGCAGGGGAACTGACGAAACAGGAGCCCGGTACGATCGTATCCCGGTTCGTAGGAGATGTGGATACGGTGGAGAACCTGTTTACCTCCGGAATCATCAGCATGTTCGCCGATGCCTGTAAGATTATAAGTATCCTGGTGGTGATCTGGTTAAAAAACAGAGGACTGGCGATCGTACTTTTGATCCTGCTGCCATTTCTGTATTGGTTCACCCGGACGGTGCAGAAAAACATGCTGAAAGCCCAGATCGAGAACCGTCGTGCTGTGGGCAGAGCCTCCGGACATGTGCCGGAGACGCTGCACAATATCCGCACCATTCATACGCTGGGAAAAGAGCGCTACATGGAGCAGCGGTATGATGAATATATTGCGGAGAGTTATCGCGCGGTAGATCGCACGAATTTCTATGATGCTATTTATTCCCCGGTGATCCTGATCCTGAATGCTATCGTGGTGGCGGTTGTGATGCTGTTTTCTGCCTCCGGTAATGCAAAGGTGCTGACACTGTTCGGCATGTCTGCAGGTACAGCGGTAGCGGTAATTAACTATATTTCCCAGATCTTTACCCCAGTGGAGAGTCTGGGAATGGAGATTCAGACCATACAGTCCGCCATTGCGGGCGTGCACCGGATCAATGAATTCTATGCGCTGGAGGAATTGCCGGAGAGAGTACGGAATTTGGAGACTCCGGTGGTCACAGAGGAAGAGACGCCGTTTGTGGAACTGCAAAACGTGACCTTTGCTTATGAGGATGACAGCCGTAAAATTCTGCATCACTTAAGCTTCAAAGTGTATCCCGGAGAACAGGTGACACTGTCCGGAAGAACCGGAGCAGGGAAGAGTACGGTCTTCAAACTGTTGTTGGGACTCTATCAGCCGGGAGAGGGTAAAGTGCTGATTCAGGGAAGAGATGCTTTTCAGATTCCGGAACATGAAAAGCGCAGCCTGTACGGCTATGTGGAGCAGACTTTTCACAGAGTACCCGGTACCGTGAAGGATCAGATCACGCTGTATGACGATTCTTTTACTATGGAAGAGGTACGGGAGGCTGCAAGAATTGCGGGACTGGATGCAACGATAGAACAGCTGGAAAAAGGCTATGACACGCTCTGTACTTCGGAGATCTTCTCGCAGGGGCAGTGGCAGCTGTTATCCATTGCCAGAGCCGCCGTGGCGAAGCCGAAGCTCCTTCTGCTGGATGAGATTACGGCAAATCTGGATGCCCAGACTGAGGAAGAGGTGCTGCAGGCACTGAAGAGGGCTTCCGAAGGACGTACCGTAATCTCGATTTCGCATAGAGTGAACGCGGAGACAGGACGGATCATTACATTTTAATCCATCCAAATGCATTTGCTACAGAACTTAATAAAATAATCGCAGCAAATACCGGGCAGAGATACTTGATCATGAAATTGAATATCTTTTTGCGGCGGAAAGCAGCTTCTCCGTGCATGACTTCTTCTTCCACAGCCTTTACTCCGATGACGCGGGATACCAGCAGACAGATGGTGATGGCAGCGATAGGCATCATCACGGAGTTGGTCAGGAAATCGAAGAAATCAAGGAACTGCATGCCGATGATCTTCACAGCACCAAGCGGTCCGTAACCCAGTGAGGATAACGTTCCCAGTGCCAGCATGATCACACCCATGATCACGGTAGATTTTTTACGACCCCAGCCAAGCTCGTCCTCGAAAGTAGACACAGCACTTTCGGTAAGTGCAATGGAGCTGGTCATGGCTGCAAACAGTACCAGTACGAAGAACATAATACCTACGAAGGTGCCCATTCCCATGCTGTCGAAGACTTTGGGAAGTGTGATGAACATCAGGGAAGGACCTGCCTGTAAGGTATCGGGATCTCCACCGGAGAATGCGAACACGGCGGGAATGATCATCAGACCTGCCATGATAGCGATGGCGGTATCAAAGATCTCCACATTTTTCGTGGAGCCTTCAATGGAGACATCTTTTTTCATATAAGAGCCGAAGGTAATGAGAATACCCATGGCAATGGACAGAGAGTAGAACATCTGTCCCATGGCAGCTACGACTGTCATCCAGGAGAAATTCGCAGGATTCGGGATCAGGAAATACTTCACACCGCTCAGGGCTCCCGGTCTGGTAACGGAATAGACTGTGATGACCACAGAGAGCACTACCAGGATCGGCATCATAATGCGGGATACACGCTCGATACCGTTGCGGACACCGGCGTAGATGATGCCCAGAGTACACAGAGTGAATACGATAAAGCACAGCTCTGTAGAGACACCATTGGAAATAAACGTGGAAAAATAACCGTCCGCTGCCAGATCATGTCCGTGACCCTTGGCATATTCCACCAGATACTTGATCACCCATCCACCAATGACGGAATAATAAGGAACGATCAGAATAGGAATAATAGCGTTGATCCATCCACCGAAGGACAGCCATTTGGACTTCCCAAAGGTATGAAAGGCACCCACGGGGCTTTTACCTGTCATGCGTCCCAGTGAAGTCTCTGCCACGATCATGCTATAACCGAAGGTCAGCGCCAGGATAATATAGATCAACAGGAAGATACCGCCGCCGTATTTGGCTGCCAGATACGGGAAACGCCAGATATTGCCTAAGCCTACGGATGCTCCGGCAGCCGACAGAACGAAGCCGATCTTGCCGGAAAATGAACTTCTGTTATTATTTTTGTGATTCATAGTTTAAACTCTCCCATAAAAAATTGTCGTAAACAGAATAAGTGTAACATAGAAATAAGGAAAATACAGTACGAAACAGTCTGATTGAGAATTGAAAAATTCGATAATGCAAGAGTAAAAATTGAATGGATGCATTTTAATTTTAATATAAAACAATAATTCTGAGGGAAAATACAGAACTGCTATAAATATAAGCCAGCAATGGCACTGCTGAATGACGGTGTATCTGGCAATTTAAAGTATATTTTTTCCTGCATTTCGCATACTAACTGCAACGTTAATGATTAGTAATGCGAGATGATGATTTATCTTACGCAATATGTCATGGAGGAAAAAATGATGAAAGCAACTGGAATTGTAAGAAGAATAGATGACCTGGGACGCATCGTGATCCCGAAGGAGATCCGCCGCACGTTACACATCAGAGAGAGTGATCCGCTGGAGATCTTCACCGACAGAGAGGGGCAGGTCATCCTGAAAAAATATTCCCCTATCGGAGAGATGACCACATTTGCCAAACAGTATGCGGAGAGCCTGGCACAGGTGTCGGGACATGCCACACTGATCGCGGACAGAGACCAGTTCATCGCCGTCTCAGGAGGCTGTAAGCAACTGTTAAATAAATCCGTGAGCCGTCAACTGGAAGAGAAGGTCAATAATAGAGAGACTGTGATTGCCGCAAAAGGAGACCGCAACTATGTCAACATTGCGGAAGACATTGCCGTGGACTATGCCTGGCAGCTGATCACGCCGATCATCTGCGAAGGGGACATCATCGGAAGTGTGATCCTGTTGGAAAATGACGGGAAGAGCAAAATGGGAGAAGTGGAGCAGAAACTGGCTCTGTCTGCGGCAGGCTTCCTGGGCAGACAGATGGAACAATAAATAATTACTTTGTTTATTTACAATTTGGAATAGAAAAGTGCAACCAGTTGCAAAAATCTTTTCCAAAAATGAAGCAAGTATATTGATTTTCAGTTAAAATATCCATATAATAGAATAGAAAAGTGTAACTAGTTGCAAAAACCTATTCCAGGGAGAAAATATATGGATATTCGCAGAGATTTCTATTTGGAAAAGTTAATAAAAAGAAAGAGCAATGGATTAATCAAGGTGATTACCGGTATTCGAAGATGTGGTAAGTCTTATCTGCTGAATAACATTTTCTATCATCATTTGTTAGATTCCGGTGTGGAAGCAGACCATATCATACGGTTTGCCTTTGATTCTGCGGATGATCTTTACCTGATCGGTGAAAGACTTATTCAGATCGAAAAGGAAAAGCGGGGTGTGGATCCGGAGAAATTTATGGCATATATTCGGTCGAAAACTACAGGAGAGGGAATATATTATCTGCTGTTGGATGAAATTCAGATGCTGGATTGTTTTGAGGCTGTTTTGAATGGATACCTTCGTAAAGAGAATATTGATGTGTTTGTGACGGGAAGTAACGCAAAACTGTTGTCAAAGGATATTGCTACGGAATTTGCAGGCAGGGGTGATGAAATTCATATGTACCCTCTCAGCTTTGCTGAATTTATGTCTGTTTATAACGGAGATAAATATACCGGGTTATCTGAATATATGCTTTACGGTGGAATTCCATTAGTGGTTCTGCGGGATGGTGCCGGGGATAAGGCAACAGCGCTGCAGAATTTATTTAACGAAATTTATATCCGTGATATTACGAAACGGAATCGTATAAAGAATATTGGGGAATTGGAAGATCTGCTAAATATTCTTTCCTCTGCGATCGGTTCGTTGACCAATCCGGAAAAACTAAAGAACACTTTTAAAACCGTGAAGAAATCTAAAATTACTTCTGCAACCATAAAGAAATACTTGGATTACTTTGAAGATTCTTTTTTGATAGAGTCAGCACAGCGTTATGATATTAAGGGAAAGTCATATATAGAGACTCCTAAGAAATATTATTTTTCTGATTTGGGGCTTCGGAATGCCAGAATTAATTTCCGGCAGTTGGAGCAGACACATTCCATGGAAAATGTAATCTATAACGAACTCCGGATGCGGGGATATAGTGTGGATGTAGGTGTTGTCCCTATCGCAGAAAAAGATTTGGAAGGAAAGGTAAACCGCAGGCAGCTGGAAGTGGATTTTGTCTGCAATCTTGGTTCTGCCAGATATTACATTCAATCGGCATATTCTCTTCCGGATGAAGCAAAGCGGACGCAGGAAATCCGACCGTTCCGGAAGATTGATGACTCTTTTAAGAAAATTGTCATTACAAAAGATATTGTGCAGCCATATTATGATGAATATGGTATTCTGACAATCAATATTTATGATTTCCTGTTGAATCCGGAATGCTTGCAAGGTTAAAGATAACAAGATCAGAAACAAATAAGAAACGGTCGTAACCGGGTTAAGATACCACCTGGTTACGACCGTTTGTCTTACCGATATATAATTTCTCATCAGCTTCTTTTAATAATGTATGAACATCTTTGTCAGACTCACAGACCAGTCCGAAGGTCATATTTATCTTCACGTGTTGACCTTCATAGAGCGTATCCAGTTCGTGGATTTTGTCCATGAGAAGCTCCAGCTGTTTCCGTGCTTCTGCAAGATCTACATTTTCAAATACCAGTAGAAATTCCTCACCACCCCAACGCGCGGCAAAGCCACGGCGCCACATATGCTGCTTTAGCAGGGCAGAAACATTTTTCAGCACGGCATCCCCGCATTCATGACCGTAGGTATCGTTAACCTTTTTGAAAAAGTCAATGTCTCCGATGGCGAGCGCAAAAGAATGGCGGGAGGATTGGGCTTCCTCGAAGATCTGGCGCAGCTTTTTTTCCCCGCTGCGTCGGTTGTACAGCTCGGTCAGGGCATCCTGCTCGATCATGGTACGAAGAGAGCGCTGCATGGACAAGGCACAGCGACCGATATCACCTAATTCATCACTGCGTTTTGTTACGGAATGATCCAGTGTGGCGTTCAGATTCCCGGAGGCTACCTCCGACAGGAAGCTGTGAATATGGAGTAATACAGCCACGAATCTTCTGGCTGTCTCTTATACACATCTGACGCTGCCGACGAATAGCCTTGTGTAGATC
>ERZ1027273.716-NODE-716-length-9848-cov-7.641785_pt1 | contig 9848 bp, 10 predicted proteins | sample MGYA00519256_ERZ1027273 | MGnify/ENA primary metagenome ERZ1027273 (study PRJEB26926, sample SAMN06164431) | human gut metagenome | biome: ENVO:00009003; feature: ENVO:2100002; material: ENVO:00002003 | host: Homo sapiens | place: USA | collected 2012 ...
ACGAGATCTGCGCATGTCTCGTGGGCTCGGAGATGTGTATAAGAGACAGTACTCATTCTATTATAACTAAAATTCACAAAAAATCAATAAGCTATGCAATATTTGTTGTTTTGCATTAAAAAACGAGGCTTGCGGTAAGCCTCGTTTTATATTTTTTCTCAATTACTTAAGTCCATCGGTGATTTCCTCGGTATAATCAGCTTTCTGTGACTCGACAAGTTCTTTGTACATATCGCCCTTGTTGGTATAACCGTCAACATTTAAGGCCTATCGTCAATAACAAAAAAGCTATAATATTTATTCAAAAATTCATTGACAATAAACACAAAATAAACTAAAATAAATATGTATGGGATTTATATCCCGATAATATTATCTTAAGAATTTGGGGTGAAAAATTAATGGACGCAGACGGTAATAAAGGCGCAGTACCTGGGCGAAGTTGCAACAGACGAAATGACCGCTATTGCGTTCATTTTTTGTCGCTCAATATATAAACTGAATATGGTGCTCGTCTTTACTCCCTAAACAGCTGAAGGAGGAAAGATGATGGAAACAGTTAAGGTTGGTATAACCGAAACTATCAGAGTGCTGCTTGAAGAAAAAAAGTTTAACACTCTAAGAGATATTCTTGTCACCCTTAAGCCATACGATATTGCTACTATATTTGAAGAGCTGCAGGACGAAAAAACTCCTCTGCTTTTCAGAATTTTGCCGAAAGAGCTTGCCGCCGAAACATTTGTGGAAATGGATGACGAAACTCAAAAGCTCTTGATTCACGGATTCAGCGATACAGAGCTTAAAGAAGTTGTTGACGAGCTTTTTATTGACGATGTGGTTGACCTTGTTGAGGAAATGCCCGCAAATGTTGTTAAGCGAATTTTAAAGCAAGCAGACAAGGATACAAGAAAAACTGTTAACGAACTGCTCAAATATCCCGAGGACAGTGCAGGCTCAATTATGACAACCGAGTACATTGTACTTCGTCCCGAAATGACAGCCGAGCAATCTATAAAAAGAATCAGACGAACAGGTGTAGATAAAGAAACTATCTACATTTGTTATGTTACGGATGACAACTCAAAACTTATTGGTATTACAAGCGTAAAGGATCTGCTTTTATCTGACGATGATGTTATTGTTTCGGAGATAATGGAAGAAAATGTAATTTGTGTAAACACTCTTGACGACCAGGAGAAAGTAGCGCAGATGTTTTCTAACTATAATTTTCTTGCGCTCCCCGTTGTAGATACCGAAAACAGACTTGTCGGCATTGTAACAATCGACGATGCTATTGATGTCTTGCAGGAAGAGGCAACCGAGGATATTGAAAAAATGGCTGCCGTAATGCCTTCCGATAAGCCTTATATGAAAACAAGTGTTTTCGGAATTTACAAAAAGCGTATTCCGTGGCTGCTTGTACTTATGCTTTCAGCCACATTTACAAGTGCTATCATTTCTCATTTTGAATCTGCGCTTGCGAGCGTAATCGTGCTTTCGTCATTTATTCCGATGATTACAGGTACAGGCGGTAACGCCGGTTCGCAGGCTTCGGTATCGGTTATCCGTGCTCTGTCGCTTGGTGAAATCAAATTCTGCAATGCAGTCAAGGTATTGTGGAAAGAGTTTAGAGTATCTATCCTTTGCGGTGTCACACTTGCCGCCGCAAATTTTATAAAATTGATGATATTCGATTTAAACGGCAAAGAAAACGCCCTTTTTATCGGACTTGTAGTTTCGCTTACACTTATCGGAACTATTATAATGGCAAAACTCATAGGTTCGTTCTTGCCTATGGTCGCACACAAAATCGGTGTTGACCCTGCCGTAATGGCATCACCGCTCATCACCACAATTTGCGACGCCTTATCACTTTTAATTTACTTTGGAATTGCAACAACAATTCTTCATATTTAAAAAACAGGTCATATCTGCAAATACAGCAGATATGACCTTAATTTTTTTCGGAATTGAGCAAGCCTAAAATCACTCCCAAAGCTATGTTTTGTTGTTTTGCCGATAATTCTCTGTAGCCGCCGAGCAAATCACATTCGTCCTCATTCAAAGACATTTGCACTGTTTTATCTATCGGCTGACGAATGTTTGTATAGCCGATAATGTAATCAACCGATGTATTAAAAATGTCTGCCATTTGCATAAGAGTTGCAATGCTCGGTTCACTTTTTCCGTTTTCGTAAGCACTAATCATTTTTTGAGAAACATTGAGCTTTAAAGAAAGAGAAATCTGGCTCAATCCCTTTTCTTTTCTCAGTATAGCAATCCTATTCATAAATCTTCCCCTTAAATTATACTTTTTAAGTATAATATTATTACATAATTGTTGACAAATTATACCTTTATGTTATAATAATACTTGTAAAAAGTATATAAGGAGGAACTTTTATGAAAAAACAAGTTAAAAAAATAACTGCACTTTTCCTGATTGTAATGCTTTTGCTTAGTATGTTTTCGGTTAATGCCGCTAACATAGAACAAGAACCAGTCAGCAATAATAGCGAAGTACAAAACAAAATTAATTCAATAGCATCTGTTTATCCAACCGGTTCTTATTTTACAAAAAGCGGAAATGTTTGTTACTCTAACGCTGAAGAAGATTGTAAATTGTCTAATATTCCTTCAAGAGGCGGATTACCTTCCGGAGCAACTGTTGCAAACATAACAAGAGATGCTTGGTCTTGCTGTGCTTTTGCAAGATATGTTTTTTTTTGTACATTTGGACTTGCTCCTGAAAACTGTGGTACAGTTAATTCTTCAAATGCACAGGTAGGAGATTACATCAATTTTGGCACACACTATGCTATATATCTTGGACAAGATTCAAACTATTGGTATGTATATGATTCAAACTATACATCACCACCTACAAATATCGTTAAATACAATAGAGCTTTGAGGAAATCAAGCTTTTCTTCCGTTACGATATATCACGCTTCAAATTATGATTCTGTAAATGGTTCAAATAACAATTATGTTGATATTGGCACAGATTTTTATGCTTCAATAACTCATATTGCTTCTTGGAATCATCTTACTGTAGAAAGCAATGATAATGTTGATATTTGTAGCGATACAAACTTCGATAATCAATATTGGAAATTTTATAGGCAATATGATGGAAGTTATAAAATAGTTTCAGCCAAAAATGATAAATGTCTTGATGTAGCAGGTGGAAGTTCCCAAGACGGTGCAAATATTGGCGTATATAGTAGTAATGACACTGACGCACAAAGATGGTATATTTACAAATGTAAAAACGGTTATCAATTCAAGCCAAAATGTTCAAATTGTGTAATGGAAATGAATGCTTGGAATTTCTATCAAGGTGTCAATTTGGTTTGTGGCACTAAAGATAATTCAGATGCAGAAATTTTTGCAATTAATTTTAGAGATTTTAACGATATTGCTGACACCACATTAAACTATTCACAAAACAACGGGGTTGTTACATTTTCATGGATAACTGCCAAAGGTGCTTCAAAATGCAATATAAAAATCTATAACGGTAACAGTGCTACGGGAGAAGATGCACCAATAAATTTATGGAATGTACAAAATAATCAAACTAGTATAAACTTAGGAGAAGGTACTTTTACCGCTGTTTTGCAAACATACAATGCTATACATGATTATCATTTATGTAAACCGATTACGATTTCAACTTATGTTAGAAATTTTGTGCCTGTAAAAACTTTATATAATTTCGGACATAAATATGAGCTATTTGATACTCCGGTATCATGGGAAACGGCAAAAAAAGTTTGTGAAAATAAAGGTGGACACTTAGCAGTAATTACATCTCAATCCGAACAAAACACAATTAATGAACTTATAAGTTCTGGAAAACTTACATATTATAATATTGGTGCAACAAATATTAACAATATAAACGAATGGCAATGGGTAACAAATGAAAAAATGATATATACTAATTGGGCAGTTGGAGAGCCTAACAACGTTGGTAACATTGAAAGATATCTATCAGTTTTCAATACAGAAAACTATTTAGGGCAATGGAACGACACAACAAATTCTTCAACCTCAGGAATTTCAAATGGTTTTATTTGCGAATATGAAAATATATTAGGCGACATTAATTCAGACGGAAAAATATCAGTTAATGATGTAACGGAATTACAAATGTATATTTCTCAATCTAAAGATTTTTCCGATGAGCAAAAAATGCTTGCCGACTACAATCAGAACGGCATAATAGATGTGCTTGATGTAACCGATATACAACAATTCATTGCAAAATCATAAGCTTATCTGCACACAACAAAAGCCTTGCAGGCGAAATCCTGCAAGGCTTTTTTATAGATTATTAATTAAATATTAACTTGTTCCTCAACAATAGATTCTAAGGCTTCCGACTTTTTGACGAAAGAAAATACCTTTACCTCTTTGTACCACATACAGCACACAGCTGACACTGCAAGCGGTAAAAATCCTAACCATATGCTCTCCCTTGCCCAAAAAATTTCAGCCACGCTTGCAAGAGCAACGCCTATATGGAAGAAAATCAATGTCATTCCGAAAAACTGCGCTTTGCGTTTCATCTTTATGTCGCCGTCTATGAGATAAGATGTAAGCGATGTTACCGTTTGTCTTATATTATTGGTCGAAAAAATTGTTGAACTGCCGTATCCCGCATCGCCTGCGTAAGCGTTCCATTGAATAGGAGCGGCAAAAAACAGCGGCAGCATTGCAAGGTACGAATTTTCTACAAAATTAAGCACGCTTACAAGTATAAAAGCAACCGATGTCAAACCAAGACTTATTATTTTTGTATCAAGTTTTATAAATTTGTGGAGCAACACATATGTCACATTACCGCAAGCATACACCAAAGCGGCAAGCACCATATAAATTAATAAAGAATGTTCCGGCTCAAACAAATTATGTACAATGTGTATCATATTTGATGTTTGCGATGAGGCAAGCAGGTCGCAATGATTTATGATTGCGTACGCACCCATAAATCCGCCGATTGAGCTTACACAAAAGTGTAGCCACGCTTCTTTTTTAACATTTTTCTCCACGATTATCGCCCTTTTATTAGTTTTTCACTCATAATTATATCACAACAAGCGACAAAATTCAATTATAAAAGAGCTGATAAGAACGGGGTTTTCAGCTATCTTTTTGTGTATCGTCAATTAATCTGCCTTTTTCGACATTCGGCTTTATAAAATTGTTGTAAGAATATTCCGCCAAAATTTCAGAACCTTTTGGGGTGTTCTTTTGCCTGCCAAGCACCTGGCTTAATTTTATTTTTCTCTCTGCCCACATCTTACCGTCTGTTGCGTCATTCAGCATTACGGGCTGAACATTGTCCATAGTATGGGCAAATTTTGCCTCGGCTGTTTCGGCATTTTCAAATTCAATCCAAAGATTTTTCAGCTTTTCGCACTGGTCGTCGGGCAAAAGTCCGAAAATTCTGTCTGCCGCTTTCTGTTCCCTTTCGTGTTGAGTTTTCTTGCCCTCTTCGTCATAACAATAGGTATCTCCTGCGTCAATCTCCACAATATCGTGCAGTAAAAGCATTGTAACCGTTTTTAAAACATCTATTTTTTCGTTGGCATACTCACTCAAAAGCACGGTCATAAGCGCCATATGCCATGCGTGCTCGGCATCGTTTTCCTTGCGCTCTCCGCCTGTAAGCAATGTCTGACGCTGTATGAATTTTTCCTTGTCAATTTCCTTTATAAAGTCAAATTGCTTTTTAAGCCTTTCGTCCATAATTACCTCAACTTACAACATTCTTAGGAGTGCCGTTTATAAATGAACCGATATTGTCTGCAACAATATTCATCAATCTTTCCCTTGTTTCAACGGGCGCCCATGCGATGTGAGGAGTTATAATGCAATTCTTTGCCTGCATTAAAATACAGTCCTCCTCCATCGGCTCAACAACCAAGGTATCTACTGCCGCTCCGCCGATAATATCGTTCTGCAACGCATCGTAAAGGTCGTTCTCTGCCATTACTCCACCCCTTGCGGTATTCACAAACAATGCATTGTTTTTCATTTTTGCAAACTGCTCTTTGCCAAACATTTTATCCGAATCGCTGTTAAGCGGGCAATGAACCGTTACAATGTCGCTCCTTTCAAGCAACTCGTCAAAACTTACAAACTCCACTCCGTCAGCCTGTTTTTCGGAACGATTATACGCAAGGACTTCCATTTCAAATGCCTGCGCAATTTTTGCAACTGCACTTCCGATACTTCCAAATCCTACAATACCTATTGTTTTTCCTGCAAGCTCGTTTAGCGGATATACAAACGGCGAAAAAGTTTTGCTCCTTTTCCATTGACCGTCGGCAACAAATTTTGCATATTCACGCACCTTGCTGTAATGCTCCAAAATTAATGCAAAAGTATGCTGTGCAACGGCATTTGTGGAATACGAACCCGCATTGCAGACTGTAATACCGTGCTTTCTGCAATACTCTATATCAATGTTATTGTATCCTGTGGCAAAAAGTCCGATATATTTTAAATTCTTTGCAAGTTTTAATGAACCCTCGTCAAGTCGGGTTTTGTTGCAGATAACCATATCTGCGTCCGCAATCTTTTCTGCGACCTCATCATATGTGAGAAGTCCGTACTGCACCACTTCGCCGAACTGTGAAAGTCGGTCGGCAGGTACAAGATTATCCACAACAGTTTGTGCGTCCGTCAGTACAATTTTCATACTGTTACCTCCGTTTTTATAAGTTAAAAATCTAATTTTATTATACACAATTTTTTTAATCTTGCAATCATTTGACAAAAAATGTATAATTATTGTGGAGGTATGACTATGTACAAAAATATTTTATTTGATGTTGACGGCACACTTTTACCTATGGATGTTCACGAATTTGTTAAATATTATTTTGGTTCACTCTGCGAAAAAATGATACCTGTACTTAAAATCGAACCGAAAGCGCTTACCGATTCTATTATGGCAGGGCTTGGCGCAATGGCTAAAAACGACGGTTCCGCACTTAACAGAGATGTGTTTTGGAAAGCCGCCACAAAAGTAAGCGGTGTTGACCTTATTAAATACGAAGATATGTTTACCGATTATTATAATAATGAATTTGTCGCCGCAAAGACCGCAACCTTCGTTAATCCTTATGCAAAAAAATGTGTTGATTTTGCAAAAGAAAACGGATACAAAGTAATTGCCGCAACAAACCCGATTTTTCCTAAGCCGGCTACATATAAAAGACTTGAATGGGCAGGACTTAATCCCGAAGATTTTGAATATATTACCGTTTATGACAACTCGTCAAGCTGTAAACCCAATCTTCTGTATTTTAAAGATTTATGCGAAAAATGCGCCATTTCTCCAAAAGAAAGCCTTATGGTCGGCAATGATGTTGACGAAGATTTGTGCTCCGCAGAACTCGGTTTTGACACATTTTTAATTACCGACTGCATTATAAACCGTAATGATAAGGATTATTCATCATACAAAAACGGAAGTTTTGAGGATTTTTATAATTATCTGACCACACTTAACAAATAATTTTATCTGCAACATAATAAAACAAAATTTTCACTCCATATCTATTATTATATAGTTATGGAGTTTTTATTTGCCTTTATAAGGCAAAATAGCGAGCTGAATTTTCAGTAAAAAGGATGTTTAAAATGCTCAAAACAAAATTTGAAAACAATGTGCTGACAGCGTTCATTGAGGGTGAACTTGACCATGACTCTGCCGCAAGAATACGCACAAAGCTTGACGGAATCTGTGAATCAATTAAGCCAAAGCTGTTAAACCTTGACTTTTCCGGGGTATCGTTTATGGACAGCTCAGGAATCGGTCTTGTACTCGGAAGATACCGCCAGATGAAATTACTCGGAGGTTCTGTCAGGGTAATTAACATACCCGAAAATATGTACAGGCTGTTTGCTCTTTCCGGGCTTGAGGGATTGGGGGTGCTGAGATGAATTTAATAAACGAAATGAGCCTTAGCTTTCCGTCAAAAAGCAGTAACGAGGCTTTTGCCAGAAGTGCGGTTTCTGCATTCGTCATCGGTCTTGATCCAACCGTTGCCGAGCTTTCAGACATAAAAACCGCCGTTTCAGAGGCTGTTACAAACTGCATTGTGCATGGCTACCGCAGAGAAAGCGGAACGGTCTACATAAACGGAAAAATTTACGAAAACAACAAAGTAGTAATAAAAATTCGTGACAAAGGCTGCGGCATTGCAGACATTGAAAAGGCAATGGAACCGCTCTTTACCACCGCTCCCGAAGAAGACAGAGCAGGTCTTGGCTTTGCGGTTATGCAGAGCTTTTGCGACAAAGTAAAAGTCAAATCCACTGTCGGCAAAGGCACTGCCGTTACGCTTGAAAAAGTCATTTCATCGGGCAGATTCCTTTCAAGAGGTCGTTAATCGGTATGTCGGAAAGCCGTGGTGATATTATCGGGGATAAAAACTCTCTCGCACAAAAGCATATGGGACTTGTCCATTCCTGCTGTAAGCATTTTACAGGCAAAGGAGTGGAATACGAAGAACTGTTTTCGGCAGGTTGTTTGGGACTTGCAAAAGCCGTAGAGCGTTTTGACGAAAGCCGTGGACTAAAATTCTCTACCTATGCCGTACCGGTTATATTGGGAGAAATCAAGCGTATATTTCGTGACGGAGGTTCTGTACGGGTTAGTCGCACTCTTAAGGAACTTTCAATGAAAATTTGCAGACTTAATACCGAGTACGAAAAAAACAACGGCAGAGAAATGAGCGTTACCGAGCTTTCGCAGGCTTTGAATGTAAGTGAAGATAAGATTTGCGAGGCGCTTTCTGCCGGCTCTTCTCCCCTATCCCTTAATGCCGATTACGATGATGAGGGAAATTCCCGAATAGACATACCCGTAAGCGATTCGCAAGAAGAAATCACAGAACGGTTGAGCCTTAATGATGCAATTGCCGAACTTGATGAGCGTGACAGACAGATTATACATCTGCGCTATTTTCAGAATAAAACCCAATCACAAACCGCCGACTGCCTTGCAATGACGCAGGTGCAGATCAGCCGCAGAGAACGCAAAATTCTTGCCCTCATACGAGAAAAAATGAGCGTTTAGCTCTGCAACTGTCTTGTAAATTGTAAAAATCCCGATAAGGTGAATTTTTTGCCTTATCGGGATTTTATAATGTTTATTCTATGTAATTATTTGATGTTCTTTCCTTTGAATATATTATTTCTCCGTATATTGCAGGAACTATTGCGCTTACCAATACTATAATAATTGATATAAAGAACAATACATTACTTATATTTATTATGAATAACGAAATTATGCCTAATATTATTACTGCAATTCCACAAATCACTCCAAAATAAGCTGCAAAGCGATGTACTTTTTTCCAAACGGATTTACTGCTCAATGTGGCGTTTGTTCGTATGCCAAGCAAAGAATTTTGCTTTATTTTAGGCATTAAATTGAATAAATAAACAAACATACAGCCCATAAAAATACAAATTAACGGTAAAAACAGATTATCTATATTTACTTTATTTTGCAATATCAGTGCAATCAGCATCCAAAAAAATAAAAACAAAAAAGCAAAAATTGATACTATACATCTTACGGCATATTTTCGGTACGACTTATAGTTTTCATTATTTTCTTTAACCTTTGCGTAAATCGCATATATAATTGAAAACAATACAAGAATACTCGGAATAAATAAAAGCATCCATTTTGATGAATAAGCATCTGCAATCCCATTAACATTATAATGTGAGGGCAACTCTTCATTTGGATTAAAAGCAATAAAAACACCTGTTACAGCAATATTAATCCTGTCTCTTATACACATCTGACG
>ERZ1027273.719-NODE-719-length-9820-cov-9.296877_pt1 | contig 9820 bp, 2 predicted proteins | sample MGYA00519256_ERZ1027273 | MGnify/ENA primary metagenome ERZ1027273 (study PRJEB26926, sample SAMN06164431) | human gut metagenome | biome: ENVO:00009003; feature: ENVO:2100002; material: ENVO:00002003 | host: Homo sapiens | place: USA | collected 2012 ...
ATACGAGATCTGCGCATGTCTCGTGGGCTCGGAGATGTGTATAAGAGACAGCAAACAAATACCTTTTATGATTACTGATTTAGTTGTAGATGAATCTGCATTAAAACGTAAAGCTAAATGGTATGATATTAATAAGTTCATTTGTCAATATGTTTATTGCATAATGAAGTTTAATAATAGTGATAATAACAGACTTTGGGAACTTATTGATGTTAATCCTGAATGGATTCTTGATAATCGTAATAATCAAAGATAATTTGTAACAACTTGTGCGGCTCGGCCTTCGGCCTCGCTCCCCGGTGGGGCAGGAGGTTGCACGCCCACTTGTCGTGTTACTCAAACTTTTAATGGTATGTCTAATCGTAAAGTTAATCCTGATAGTCTTCGTCAAGTTACTCGTTATATTAATGAGTATTCTCAACATATTTGGGATAATGAATTGACTGGTGATAAAGAATTTGTTCGTGTTAAAGAAAATGATAAACTTAAAATTGTTCGTTCACGTTCAAAAGATGGTAAATATTATTATCCTTATCCCTCGTATGAAGGTGGTGCTAAAACTATTGGCCCCGGTTTTAAGTTAAATGATAATTCTGATTTTACTAAATCTGTTAAAGCGAAAGGTAAAGCAACAAGAAAACAAATTGATGCTGAATTAAATCGTCGTATGGCAAAAGCCTACAATGATGTTCGTGATATTTATTCTGAGAAATATGGTATTGATGATTTCAATACTTTACCTCAGCCTATTGTTAATCTTATGTCTAATCTTGCATATCGAGTAGGTCGAACTGGTTTTAGACAATATAAGAAATTGTTAAAAGGTGCTAATGAACGTAATACAGATAGTATTATTAAAGAATATACTACTGGTAATAAAAGAAGAGATAAATCTGAATTAGAAATATTTAAGACCAATAGTTCTAATGATTATGATATGATTAGAAATAGATTATTTTCTAATTTTAATACTGATGATAATCCTGATAATTATGTTGAAGATATGAGTAAAACTAATCGTAAAAAATATAATTTCGGTGGTGTTCGTTCAACACATGATGCTACTGCTGATTATTTAGGAATGGCTCGTAATTCCGGTAATAGTATTTTCAGAAATGCCATGATTAATATGTTTTATCATAGCGGAAAGAATGATGATACTGGAATCCCGGTTAAGAACCATGTAGATAAGTTAATTGCTAATGATAAACTTATCTATGCAAATATGCAGAACAAAATCAATAATGAAATTTTAACTTCTCGTGGTATTACTGCTAAATTCGGTGGACTTGTTGGAACTCCTCGTAGGAAATTTTATTGGGGTGGAACAAGTATTAATGACCCTGGTAGTGTTCAATGGGGTACGCAAGTTCAAGCCAGTGATATTGATGAATCTAAATATAGTGCTGATGGCGAAGGTATCGTAGGTGGTAGCGCTTTAAGTGGAGCTGGAACTGGATTAGGAATTGGAGCTGCTGTTGGTGGAACTGCGGCGCTTGCCACTGGTGCAGCTGCTGGTTCTTGGCTTGGCCCTATCGGTGCTGGTATCGGTGCATTAATTGGTGGCATCGTTGGTCTATTTACTGGACGTAAGAAAAAGCGTCAAGAAGAACGTCGTCGTCAAGAACTTTTAGCTGAACAAGCTGAAATGGAACGTCAACAGACTTTAGGTAATATGCAAGATAAAGTTGAAAATGATGTTGCAACTATTCGACAAAGTAATCTTGGTAATTACTCAGAAGGTACAGGATTTTATGCTAAATTAGGTGGAATGATTGGTCGTAGAAAATTAAACACCGGCGGCCAAGTAGTTCCTAATTCATTTAATAGTGTTGTTGCTTATGGTCAAACGCATGAACAATATAATCCTGCTACTGGTGAAACTGGAATTATATATGGAGATTCGGAAATTGAAGGCGGCGGCGCTAAAAATGGTCGAATGTATGCTGGTGAAGTTGTTCGTGAAACTCCTGAAGGTGGTCAAGTATTCAGTGATACGATTAAAGTTCCCGGAACAAATCGTACTTTCGCTGATTACGCAAAGAAACTTACTGATATGAAAGGTAAAAAAGAAGCTCAAGTTATTCAACTTGCTGATGGAGTTACATTATCTTTGTCTGCATTAGATAAAAGTAAAACTAACAAATTACAAACTGGAACAAATGTTCGTAATATTGAAAAGTTAGTTTATAGAATGAATAAAGCTCGTGGTGAATCTGAAGCTATTGATGCTAAAACAGAAGATTTATTTGAAGCTCAAGAACTTTATGCTACTGCTTTAGGACTTCGTAATGATGCTCCAGTTATGCGTTGTGGTGGAATGGTAAGAAAGAAAAGACCTTTTGGTGGATATGCTTCACCTTATAGTCTTACAGGAGTTTCAGCTCCTAAACTTACTACTTTACCTTCAATTCAAACTACTGCAAGTGCTGGCGGTGGTTCTGCATTTAAGTTCGGATTTAATGAATTTGGACTTGGTATGAATCTTGCAAGTTCTTTGTTTGGAATTGTAGGTAACGCTCTTAATACTCGTGCTAATCGAAAGGCTATTGAATTTGAATCTACACTTCATGTTCCGAAAGGTAATAAAGTAGATGCTGTTCAATATAGTACAGATTATGATATAAGTGAGGAATTACAAGAACTTGGCACACAAGAACGTAGAGCTGCTCGATATATTACTGATAACACAAGTAATGTTCAAACTGCTCGAAATAGTGTAGCAAATCTTGCAATTAATGCTCAACTTGCTCGAAATAAACTGTATGGAGCTAAGAAAGATTATCAACGTCAAAGATATGATTTGAATAGGCAAGAACGAGTTAATGCTCGAAATGCTAATAGTCAAATTATGTATCAAGATGCTATTAATGAATATAATAAAGCTGTCGGCTTAAATCAACAGTTAATGGCAGTCAGAACGCAAGGATTACAAGGAATGTTACAAGGAGTTGAAAGTCTTGCCGGAGCAGTTAATAATTACGCAAGTGCCCGCTTATATGAAAAATTATGGCCTCGTGGAGTAACTAATCACATGAGAAATGGTTTTGCTTGCGGTGGTCTTGCAAGACGTAAAAGAGCTTAATGTAGTGCGTGATATATCGGATTATTCTTTTATAGGATAGTCCGATATTCACGATTTTTTGTATATTTGTAATGATACAAATAGTGGTACAAACATGCGCGACAAGTGGGCGTGCAACCTCCTCCCCCACCGGGTAGCGGAGCCGCTGTGCGGAGCACAGCAGGCGGAGCCATACGAATTACAACTAATTTACAAACTAATCATTATAAAATTATGGCAGAAATTGCAATAGGTCGATACGATACTAATACATTAAAAACTCCACAATTACAAGATTATGGAAGTGTATATGCTGCTGTTGGAAATGCTTTGAATCAAAAGTATTACCAAAATCGTGAAGCTTATATTAACAGAATTGCTAATCCTTTAAGTCAAATTAAAGCAACTTCTCGTGGACAAAAAGTTCTTGATTCTGAAAGAGCTAAGATTGTTGAAGGTGCTAATGAATTTAAGGAACAAGATAATTGGTTTGCAGCAGATGATTATATTTATAAGCAAACTGAGAATATTCTAACTAACGAAGGTCTTAAAGCTGTTCAAGCTGATTATGCTTTGGAACAGCAGTATATGGAAGATTTGAAAAAGAGTGATTGGGATACTCAAAATCAAAATGCTTTCCTGCTTCGTAGTCGTTTACAATCTTCTGATATTGTTTATGATGCAGAAACTAATACTGTCGTAAGCGGTGGTTTTAATGGAGTTCAAATCGGTAAAAAGTTCGATGTAAATAAATATCAAAAAGACGTATTTGATATTCTTTCAAAAGCTAAAGCTGATAAAGTATCATTTGAAAATCTTGTTACTAATCCTGATATGATACGTCAGTATGGATTAGATGTTGCAACAGGTTTTGATGGTGAAAAGTTAGCAAGTCACTTTGTTAAAACTGGTAGTGAAAGAGAAGGTATCACAGAACAAGAGATTATGAGTTATGCTATGTCATTACTCAAATCTAATCCTGATTATACTAATTATCTTACTACTATTTGGCAGAATCAAGATGCTCTTACTCGATTTGTAAAAGATGATAGTTCTGCTGGTGGACATTTAAGAGATTATGAATTAGAAGATTATACTCCTTTATTCGCTGGTAATCCTACAATGTTCGCTCTTAATGGTTTAGGTATTAACGTAAATGAACTTGGTGCTCCTACAAGAGACGGTAAGTTTACTGTTAATTCTAAATTACCCGCTGAAATTAAAACTTTGTTAGATACTGTTAATAAAGAATATGGAGTTAATGTTCTCGATATATTACAGAATAAAGCTCAAGTTCCACCTGAACTTATTCAAGCTGGTTTACAGAATTATGTAGATAAAATGTTTGAAAGTTACGCTAAAGGTGTACTTGGTGTTACTGATGATATTGAGAATCTCGATAGGACTGCTTTTACACAAAGTGTTTTATCTGGTCAGTTTATTAATAATAACATTCAAAGTTTAGCTGGTGCTGCCGCAGGTTTATATTCTTATCAAGATATTAAAACTACGGTTGGTTTAATTGCTAATCCCGGTTATACAGCTTATGTTAAAGCTCGGGCAAAAGGTAAGCAACAAGAACTTGAAACTCTTCAACAATACGCTCCATATCTTGATACATTAAGTGGTTTTGAAGTTACTGGTGATAGTGTTGCAGAAAACATTAATCGTCGTAATGAAATTACTGATCAAATGACTAAACTTTCAAATTCTATGAATCAGATATTTACATCTGATGAACTTGGAATTTTAGGTCTTAATCCGGGAGATGGTAATATTGTTAAAACACTTAATATTTCTACTGCTGAAAGATTGGTTGATTCAGCAGGTCTTGACGAAGAAACAGCAGCTAATCTTAAAGGTAAGCTTTTACAAGTTCAGACTGCTCAACGTAATTATAATAATCTTCAAGCTAAACTTCGTTCTGACGAAATTCAGCTTAATTCTGTATTTGATACTTGGAAAGAACATCGAGATAAATTATCTGGTTTATTAGGTTGGTACAAAGTAGCTGACCCTCAAGCTAAATTAATTCTTGATAATCGTATTTCAAGTTATGAAACATATCTTGATTTTATAAATAATAATTATAATAGAAATGAAAAAACAGGTAGTATTCCTGTAACACCAGATGGTGGTTTTTATTATAAAACTGCTGATGGCGATATTGCTATAAGCCGAGATAATATTATGACAAAAGAAGAGTTTGAATCTACTCTGTCTAATGCAGCAGATAATGTTTCAAATCGTTATCGTAAAGCTATTGCTGATACACCTCTTGAATTTACAGCAACTCGTGATATTATTGCTAATCCTTCAAGATTCCAACAAAATTACATGGCAGCTACTATGGTAAATTGGAAAAAAGGTGCTGGTAATATTAGCGTTGTTCAAACTCCGTCTGGAGAAGGTATTGGTCTTACCGGAATGCAATTAGCTAAGTATATGAACTTTGATGCGTTTCCTACTTCGACAACTACTAATTCAAAAGGTACAAGTGTAACTCGTCAAAGTAACGCTACTAAAAATTCTAAACCTCTTTCGGGTGAAGAACTTGGTCTTGATTATGATATTTATAAGACTGAAGTTAGTCCGATTGCTAATGGAATTGCAGCTCGTGAAGGCCGTAATGAATATGCGATTACTCTTTTCGATGAAACTGGTGCTGCTCGTGGTAATATTATTTTTTCCGAACAAGTAGACCCTTCTACTATTGCTCGTCAAATTCTTGATAATTATCGTAATATTAAACCTTATGCTAAAATTGGTGGTGAAGGTTTACAACGTAGTGCTGGAATGATTGAATCTCAATACACTTCGGGATTTATTGATTTCAATACTACTGGTGCTAATAATAGTCCTGCTGTTGTAAACATCGCAGACCTTCAAAGAACTGTTGATGATTTAGGTAAAGTTGAATATGATTTGAATATTCACGAACCTTTCTATAATAGTATTGACGGTAATAGTCGTAAAGTTGAGATTGGTAGAACAACACAAGGTTATTATATAAAAGATATTAGTGGATTAAAATATCCTGATGGTTCTGTTCATTATGGAGAGTTTGGATATAACATAATTCCTAATAGTCTTTATACAATTAAAGGCATGACTCCTAATAATATTGAATATTATGAAAGTATAAATGAAGCATTAAAGCCTATCACAGAATATATTTTAACTCAGTATGGAATTATTCTTGATATGCAAGAAGCCACTGAAGCTATTCAAATAAATAAAATAAACAATGCTAATATAGGATATTAAACTATGCCAAATTTAACAGATATTAAGATTCCTATTACAGGTTCAAAAGCTCTTACTCCTTCTGAAACACAAATTCAGGGAGTAGGAGCTACTCCTATTTTACCGTATAGTATGCCTGAGCCTGAACGTGCTCATGGTGCAAAATTATCAGCAATTAGAAAATTTAATATTTCTGAATACGAAGATATATTAGGTAAAGGTCAAGTTAATCCTAATCTTGATTTAAGTGTTCTTAATGAAAATAGAGCACAAAATCAAAGTGGTTGGTATTTAACTAAAAATGCTATTGGTCAATTAGGAACTACTATTCTCGGTGGTACTATTACTGGTATCGGTAGTATTCTTAATTTCTTTCCTACTACATATCGTGCTATTAGTCAAATATGGGATGATAATGCCAAATATAAATGGGACAAAGCTATCAACGAAGGTCTTGGTTCTGAATGGCAGAGAATAGGTAAAGATATTGAAAATTGGGGTCGTAAAACAATGCCTATTTATCAAACAGAACAAGCTCAAAAAGGTGGTTTTGCTGGTGGTATGGGTGATGCTACTTGGTGGGCAAGTATGTTTCCTACCGTAGGTTCTGCTGCTGCATCTATGCTTCCTGTTATTGGACAAATGCGAGCTTTACAAGCTGTTGGTAAATTAGGAACAATGATTAACGGTGTTGGTCGTTTAGGTTCTACATTGAATAAAGCAGGTCGTGCATTACAAAATCCTTATACTCAACAGATAATTGGTACCTTGTATGGAGCACATCTCGATAGTATGGAAGAAATTGTTCGCGGTTATGATGAACAATATCAATATGCTCTCAATTTAGGTTTCAGTGAAGATGATGCTCGTAAGTTTGCATCAGTTTATGCTTCTGAAAGTTATAATGATGCTTGGGCTTATGGAGTATTATTTAATGCTATTGAACTTAATAGTATGCTTCGTGGTATTAGAGAAGCTCCGGTTAATAATATTTCTATTGAAAAAGGTTTAAGAAGTAATATAAAAGGTCTTGCACAACAAGGTAAGACTTTTGTTTTAGATAGTGAAACATCTAAACTTAATCGCAAACTCATTCCAAGTGTTGGACTTCGTAAAACAAAAGATTTCTTTTCTGTTGCTTTATCTGAAGGTCTTGAAGAGATGCGAGTTGATATGGCACTTAATGAAGGTGTCATTGCTGCAAAAAAAGAACTTGGAATTGAAGATGAAACTGCTGCTTTAACTCCGTTAGCTCGTATGGGAAGACTTGTTGAACAAGCTTCTTCATGGGATAGTTTTATTTGGGGTGCTATCGGTGGTGGTGTAATGTCTGCTGGACGTAATGGTGTTACACGAATACTTAATGGTAAAGCTCAACAAGAAGCTGAAAATAAGCGAGCTACTAACATTATAAATGGTATTCAAGATACCGCCGCAGCTATTGCTGATTTTGACGGTGATATGAATATTAAAGTAACTGAAACTCCAGTTTTAGATGAAGCTGGTAATCAAGTTATGAATAGTGATGGTACTCCAAAAGTTAACAGAACTATTACTGACCCTGCTTCAAGTTTGCTTGTTGGTATTATGGGTAGAATTGGTTCTGCTAATGGATTCAATTATGCTGTTGAATATTTTGATGAATTAAGTAAATTATCAGATGCTCAACTTGAAGAAGTTTATGGTGCTAACAAACGACCTGTCGTAGATGCTCTTCGTAGAGAATTTACTATTATGCGAGATATTCATGCTCGTAATATGGGTTTAAGTTGGGGTAATCCTTTCGACAATGTTCTTAAAGTTCAGACATCAACTGATGATTATTTACTTGACTATTATCGTCGTCAATTAGCTATTGTTGATACTGATATTCAAACTTTCGATATTGAAGCGTCTAATCTTCGTAAGCAACGAGATGAAGCTCTTAAAGCTATTGATAGTAAACTCCATAGCTTAAATGTAGAAAAAACTGTTCTTGAACAAGAACGTGAAGAACTGCAAAAAGTTATTGAAGATTATAAAACTCAGCTTGAAGATAAAACTCGTAATAAAGCGATTAGTACACTTAAAGGTAAACGTACTCGATTAGTAAATAAGATTAAAACTATTGAAGATACAATTAATGGTTTACAATCTCAAATTGATGAGTTAAATACTTATATTGCTAATCAAGGTGCTATCAGTACAAAACAACCTAATCGTAAAGCTCGTAAACCTTATCTTCTTGAAATTAAAAATAGTAAGAAATCTATTTTAAGTTTACAACAACAAATTGCAAATGCTCGTCAGGCTATTGCAGAATTAGAAGTTGGTAAACTCCAATACGAACAAGAACTTGCTATTCATAATGGAGAGATTGCTGATACTCGTAGGAAGATTGAATTATTTGAAAATGATTTAGCTGATTACGATACAAGACTTAATAGAATTAATAGTGATATTACAGAACAGAGTGAACGTGAAAATAATAATGTAGCTGAATATAATGAAGCTGCAAAACGTTTGCGTGAAACTCGTAATAACAATAATCAAACATATAAATCTCTTGAAGAAGCTCGAACTCAACTGAGTATGGCTGTAATGGCTCTCGAAGAAAATGTTAATAATCGAGATGAGATTATGGCTGAACGAAGTAAGTTACTTAAAGAAGTTTATGATAAACAAGAAGAGATTGAAAAAGCTCAAGATAAAGTAGAAGAAACTGTTGAAACTACTAATCAAGAAGCAAGTCAAGAACCCGAAAATGTTACTACCGAGGTGCTGACAGACAGTAACGGGATTTCGTACTCTCTCGATGACAGCGAGGCCCCAAATACCGTCGATATTAAAAATAAGGTATATTCGGTAGGCTCAAAATTTAATGTCGCAGAATCGCCCAAAACCGTGCAAAGAATCGAGGTCGTAACCGACGACGAAACCGATTTTAGTGCTGTAATGGTTACTATAAAAGATGATGCGACTGGTAAAGAAGATACATATTCTGCAAAAGAACTTGCAGGTATGGATATTACTGAAATTCGAAGTGAAGTTCAAACTAAATTTGATGCTATTTATAAAACACTTTATAGTATTCAAGATAAACTTTCAGCAGATAAATTTGAGAATCATTATTTAGATACTATTATAAATTTGTATAAAGAATTATCTGATTCTAATAGTGATACTTATAAAGCATTATTATCTCCTATTGATAATACTGAACTTAATACGTTACGAACTAATATTATTGGTAATTTTATTGGTTGGATAAATGAATATCAACCTACTGAAATTAGTAATGAGAATTTAGAAAAAGCTAATCGTGTAAAACAGTTATTATCAGATAGTAATATTCGTATTGCAAACAATCTTAAATCTAATCTTTTCAAAGATTGGATTTGGAATCTTTACGGTGGTGATATAGTTGGTTATAGTGAAGAGGAAAATGCTAAAATGCGTGAAGCTATTGCTGACTATATTGCTACTGTCTCTTATACACATCTCCGAGCCCACGAGACATGCGCAGATCTC
>ERZ1027273.720-NODE-720-length-9801-cov-4.547404_pt1 | contig 9801 bp, 10 predicted proteins | sample MGYA00519256_ERZ1027273 | MGnify/ENA primary metagenome ERZ1027273 (study PRJEB26926, sample SAMN06164431) | human gut metagenome | biome: ENVO:00009003; feature: ENVO:2100002; material: ENVO:00002003 | host: Homo sapiens | place: USA | collected 2012 ...
AGATCTGCGCATGTCTCGTGGGCTCGGAGATGTGTATAAGAGACAGGGATAAAAAGGGTATCTCCAGCTATCGGCCACTGATGGGAAGAAAACGGCAGATAATCCTTTGAAATCAAAATATCCTTCGGGGTATTTATATTGACAAAAACACCTATATTCGGCAGGACGTCTACCACCTCGGTAAAGCCCGGCTTATCCAAGGAAGCCAGCGGCTCTGCCATAGTAGCCGTCAGTCTTTTTTCCTTATCCGCATAGACAAAAACATCAACCTCGCTGCCGTCGGATAATTCTCCTTCCGCCTGCTTAAAATGCATTAATATTTCCGTATGACCGTCCGTAAGCATATATCCCAAATCGGACCTTCTTACAACTCTCAGCTTGTTAAATTCTCCTAGTTTAATCAATTTCTATCTCCATCCTTGTAATTTCTATCGGTTTGTCTAAGATACATTTCCTTTTTTGTATCAAAGCTCTGCTTTCTCTTCTGAGATTCATATTTTTTAATCAGTTCCTTTTCCTTCTGCGTCAGATTCTTCATCTAAGACTTCCTCTCCCTCCATATGAATTTCCCGGATTCCCCGCTCTTCCAAGGTCTTAATAATCCGGCTTATATTATCCTCCGTCGGATATGTATCCGGAACGCCCTTGTTATAATGAATTTCAATATAGCGTTTATCCTTATCGTATAAGCACAAAACATTATAGAACGAATGCTGAAAGAACGCATATTCCCGAAACCTTCTTAGATCCAAAGAAAAATCATCCTTAGGCTTAAGCTGCTTCAAAACAGAGGAAATTCTTTGAAAATACAAAGTATTATCTTTCATAGACATTACAAAATCCGCATGCCCCTCATTATATATCTTACCCAGATTATTCTTCAAATATATCATACAAGGCTTAACACCTTTCAGCTTTCCGCTGTTTCTCAGCTCCATAACGATTCTTCTTCTTTGCATACTTCCACCTCATAGAAGTATTATAGCATAAAATTAAGCGATTTATAAATGAAACATCAATTCATAAAAAATTTATTTGACAAACGCTTTCATAAGTGCTATTATAAGTATGGAAAATGACTTTTAGAATGACTTTTCAAATAATCTCTCCCAAAAGGCAAAAGGAATCGGTTTAATCCTGATTCCTTTTGCTTTTTCTATTATCATTCATACTTTTTAACAGCCTATAAAGCGTTTGATTTACGGGCACGCTGATATGTTTGGCTTCGGCAAGACGAATTAAGGCAGGGGAAAAGATATCCAGTTCATTTTCTCCACCTTGTAAAAAATCCAAAGTCAATGAGGTGACCCGCTCCGAACGGAAGGTCTTGCAGCTTTCTATCGTTTCCTCTACGTCCTCCGGCGTTAATCCCGCATGATATGCCTCAGAAACGGCATACACCTCAAGAAAAATTTCAGCAAGCAAATCCTGAATCAGCGGATGAGCCATATCCCGATAGGTGGCACTGCATAATGCCGAAACTTGATTGATTCCCATATTCAGCATCCACTTCCGCCATACCCTCTGCTTCATATTAGGATAAATATGATGCTTGATATCAAACGCGGTAAAGATATCAGAAATATCCGAAAGATACTTTTTCACCGGCGTATTATATTCCTCTCCAAACTGAAGATTTATTATTTTACCGGTTTTTACGATATTCTCAGTTTTATTCGCTTCAACGTTAATTACGCCATAAAGCACTGTGTTGTCGGGAAAATACTTGCATAAAACGTCGCGAGCCGTAATCCCGTTTAGCAGGGGAAGCAAAACCGTAGACTTATCGGTAAAAACGGCGATATCCGGCAATGCTCTGCTAAGCTGGTAATTTTTAACGCAAATCAAAATCAAGTCCATTTTTTTATCGGTTATACACCTTGGATAAATCTTTTTATCATTGATGATAAAACCGTTTGCCTCATAGCCCCTTGCCCTTTTTTCATCAGCCAATACATAAAGCTCTTCATAGCCGTACAACTCACCGTATATAGCACAGCCGACGGCTCCCATACCAAAAATCCCTATTTTCATCGTTTCCTCCAAAAAAGGTACAGCCTACTGCTGTACCCATCTTTTTATAAATTTGCAATTATTGCCGCCGTAAATTCCTTTGTCGTCGCGGTACCGCCTAAATCCTTCGTCAGAGAACTGCCATTTTCCAAGGTTTTTAAAATCGCTTTGGTTATTTTAGCAGCAATATCCTTTTTCCCTAAATGCTCAAGCATCATAACAGCCGCCTGAAGCAGGGCAATCGGGTTAGCAATTCCTTTACCGGCAATATCCGGAGCGGAACCGTGTACCGCCTCAAAAATAGCCACATCCCTGCCTAAATTCGCTCCCGGAACCAAACCAAGTCCGCCGACCAGTCCGGCAATTAAATCAGAAATAATATCTCCATATAAATTCGGAGCGACAAGAACATCGTATTTTTCCGGATACATTACCAGCTGCATACACATATTGTCGATAATCTTATCCTCTGCCGCAATCGCAGGATATTCCTTGGCAATTTCCCGGAATCTTTGCAGAAAAAGCCCGTCGGTTTGCTTTAGGATATTTGCCTTGTGGATACAGGTCACCTTTTTCCTTTGATTCTCAGCCGCATATCTAAAAGCGAACCGGATAATCCGGTCCGTTGCCGGAATCGTGATTCTTTTTATCGCCTCAAAGCCCTGCTCGATGGCATGCTCCTCCCCGATATATAAATCCTCGGTGTTTTCTCTAACCGTCACAATATCCACATTTTGATATTTGGAAATATTGTGAATTGAATATGCCGGTCTTAAATTGATATATAAATCAAATGCCAGCCGCAGTCCTACATTTACAGAGCGAAAGCCCTTGCCAATCGGCGTAGTGACCGGACCCTTCAGAGCAACCTTGTACTTCCGAATCGCCTCCAGTGTTTCCTCCGGAAGCAGTTCCCCTGTTTTATCGTAGGAGGTCTGTCCGATATCATAAGTATGATACCGTAAATCCGCTCCCGCAGCGTCTAAAATTTTACAAACGGCTTCCACAATTTCCGGACCAATGCCATCGCCGGGAAGCAAAACTATATCTGTCATATCAGTTATTCTCCTTTTTTCCTACATATTTTGTCGCAGGACGTATAATTTTATTGCAGTATAAAAGATTTTCTATATCGTGGGAAACCCAGCCGACAATTCTTGCCGCCGCAAAAATCGGTATAAATAAATCTCTCGGGATATTCAGCATTTCGTAAATCAATCCGGAATAGAAATCGACATTCGCACAGCATTGAATTCCCTTTCTAGCTTCTAAGGCTTGCAGGGCAAGCTTTTCAAAGCGGTGATAAAACTTAAATTTTTCCGGATTTTTTTCTAATGAAAGCTCATAGGCTTCCTTTCTTAAAAGCTCGCATCTTGGGTCTGACAAGGAATATATGGCATGGCCGATACCGTAAATCAATCCTGTATTATCAAAGTATTCTTTATCCAATAGCTTATCAATAACCATACAGATTTCCTCATCAGAGGCGTCTATGCCAATATCGCTGATAATTGCCTGCATCATATCCAATACCGCCATATTCGCCCCGCCGTGCCGCGGTCCCTTAAGAGATGCCATAGAGGCGGCAATCATAGAATATATATCAGTCAGGGTTGAAGAAACTACCGTACCCACAAAGGCAGAATTATTCCCGCCGCCGTGGTCTGCGTGTACCATAAGACACATATCCAGCGTCTTTGCCTCAAGTTCAGTAAACTTGCCGTCATTTCTGGATAGATACAAAATATTTTCTGCAAAGGAATACTCTTTTTTCGGAAAATGGATATGCAGGGAATCATGGTCTAAATAATGGGTTTTCGCCTGAAGAGAATAGGAAATGATTGCCGGCATTTTGGCTATCAGCGATATTCCCTTGCAAATCAGCTCATCGGGAGCGATATTGTCCGGATTTTCATCAAAGGAATACAAGGATAAAATACAGCGGGTAATATGATTCATCAACGACTTTGATGGATTTTTTAAGATAATATTTTCTAAAAATCCATCGGGCAAATCATATTCCTGCCGAATAATGTCCTTAAATATCCGAGCCTCTACGGCATTCGGATAATGTCCGAACAGCAGCAGGAAGCAGGTATTTTCGTAACCAAAATCCTCTCCGCATAATCTGGCAACCTCGGAAATATCAATTCCACGGTAATATAGATTACCTTTCTTCGGCAGCTTTATATTGTTTTCAACCGTATAGCCCGAAACCTCGGATACCTTCGTCAGCCCTACCAGAACGCCGGTGCCATTGTCGTTTCTAAGTCCCCGCTTGACCCGATATTCATCGTACAGGGAGGAATCTATATATCCGTCCTTCAGCAGGTCATGGTATTTTTCTAAAAGAAATTCATTCATATACTTCCCTGCCCCGCTAAAAGGTATTCAGAAGTCCGCCGCACCGAATCAGCTTCTGTTCCTCTTCCGTCAGCGTGCAGGCACATTCATAGCTTTTATTTTTAGTTTTATTGTAAACCTTAATCCTTTTATCATTCCACTCAATCTCTATAATATCCAACACATCAGCCTCTACGGTAAGCTCTATCGGCAAAATACCAAAATTTATTAAATTCTTTTTATGGATTCTCGCAAAAGACGACGCAATAACCGCCTGAATTCCCAAATATCTCGGAGCGATAGCCGCATGCTCGCGGCTGGAGCCCTGACCGTAATTGCTTCCGGCAATAATAACGCCGTTTCCGTTTTCGCGGCAACGCTTATAAAAATCCCCGTCAATATTTGAAAAAACAAATTCACTTATTTTGCCGATATTGCTGCGGTAGGGCAGGACCTTAGCCCCAGCCGGCATAATATGGTCCGTAGTTATATTATCCTCCAAAACAATCATTGCCTTAGCGGTAAAGGCATTTGAAATCGGCTGAAACTTCGGAATCGGCTGGATATTTGGTCCCATAACCACCTCAGAGGAAAAAGTAGGCTTATATAAAAGACTATCGCATACCGGATATTCCACGTCTAAAGAAAAACTATTAAGCGTTAATCCCAGCGGTGAAGAAATATATCCGTTGACTGCTGACAAAGCGGCAACCTCGGGAGAAACTAAATATACCTTGGCGGAATTCGTTCCGCTTCTGCCGTAAAAATTGCGGTTAAAAGTCCGCAGGGATACGGCGTCCGTTGCCGGTGACTGTCCCATTCCGATACATGGTCCGCAGGCAGATTCCAGAATTCTGGCTCCGGCATTCAATAGAATATCCAGTATCCCGTTTTTAGTAATCATCTGTAAAACCTGCAAAGAGCCCGGGGCAATTCCCAGCGATACATTTTTATGTACTCTTTTTCCCTTTAGAATAGAGGCAACCTTAACAAAATCGGAATAAGATGAATTCGTGCAGCTCCCGATTAAAACTTGGTCTACCTTTATATCAGAAAGTTCACGGACAGGCTTTACATTATCCGGAGAATTCGGACAGGAAGCCAAAGGCTCCAATAGATTTAAATCTATCTCAATATTTTCATCATAGCTGCAGCCCTCATCTGCACTTAAAGGAATATAATCTTCTTCTCTGGACTGTATCCTTAAAAATTCCTTCGTCTGTTCGTCAGACGGAAAAACGGAGGAGGTAGCCCCAAGCTCGGCTCCCATATTGCAGATTGTAGCCCGCTCCGGAACCGTTAAGGTCTTAACGCCGTCACCGTAATATTCAATCACCTTATTGACGCCGCCCTTAACCGTCATTTTTCCTATTAGGTAAATAATAATATCCTTAGCGGAAACACCGGAACGCAGGCGATTCACCAGCTTGACGCCGACAACCTTCGGACGAACAATAGAAAAAGGCATTCCCGCCATGGCACACGCCACGTCCAAACCGCCGGCTCCAATCGCCAAGGCTCCCACTCCCGAAGAGGTCGGCGTATGAGAATCAGACCCTAAAATTGTTCTGCCCGGTTTAGCAAATCTTTCCAAATTTACCTGATGACAAATTCCATTACCCGCCTTGGAAAATACAATCCCGTGCTTATCGGCAACCGTTTGTAAGAATTTATGGTCGTCGGCGTTCATAAAACCATTTTGCAGCGTATTATGGTCGACATAGCTTACGGAAAGCTCCGTTTTAACCTTATCTATTCCAAAACTTAAAAACTCCAAATAAGCCATGGTTCCCGTCGCATCCTGCGTCAGCGTCTGGTCGATAACAATACTCATTTTATTATTTTCCAAATCCTCGGAAACCTTATGTGCCTCCAGTATTTTATACGTCAATGTCTTTTTCATCTTACCCCTCCAAATAATTCGTTATATTTTTCATTATAGCATATAATATTTATTATTCAAAATAAATTGCGAAAGAAAATGCAAAAAAACAGGAAGATTCCTGTTTAATTACAATCCGGTATAGAAATTAGAATTTAACTAGGGCATATTTCTTCTTTCCCCGCCGCAAAACAAGGAATTTTCCCTCAATGGCTTCCGCCTTGGAAATCATATAGCCCTCGTCCGTAATTTTATCGCCGTTTACCGTTACGGCACCATTGCGGATAAACTCTCTAGCCTCCCGCTTAGACGAAGCAAGCTCCGTTTCAATCAACGCGTCAACCAACGTCCCCTCATGTCCCTCCGCAGAAGGCAAATCATTAAAGCCCATGGCAATTTCCTTTGCTGAAAGCTCCCGGATATTTCCGCTGAATAGTGCTTCGCTGATTTTAATCGCTTGAAGATAAGCCTCTTTTCCATGGATAAAGGTGATAACCTCTTCCGCCAGCTTTTTATGAGCCTCCCGCAGATGAGGCTGGGTTTTATTCTTCTCGTCCAGCTCTTCAATTTCTTCCTTGGAAAGGAAGGTCAAAAATTTCAAATAATCAATAACCTTGCTGTCCTCAGAATTAATAAAAAACTGATACATTTCATAGGCTGAGGTTTTCTCAATATCCAACCAAATCGCCTTGCCGTTGGTTTTGCCAAACTTAGAACCGTCGCTTTTGGTTAAAAGCGGCATGGTAAAGGCGTATGCGTCCTTTTGTTCCTTCTTGCGAATCAATTCGATTCCTGCAGTTATATTTCCCCACTGGTCCTGTCCGGCAACCTGCATCGTCACGTTCTTATTCTTATTCAGCCACCAGAAGTCCAGTGCCTGCATAATCATATAAGAAAACTCCGTATAGGTAATTCCTTGGTCCAGCCTGCGGCTGATAATATCCTTATTCAGCATATAATTGACATTAAAATATTTACCGAAATCTCTTAAAAAATCAATAAAGCCGATATCCTTGCTCCAGTCGTAGTTATTGACAACCTCACAGCCAAACAGCTTCGTCAGCTGTTTTTCCAAGCATAAATAATTATGCTCCACCGTTTCCTTCGTCACCATCGGACGCTCGCTGTCCGGCTTCGGGTCACCGATAAGACCAGTCGCTCCGCCGATTAACACAATCGGGTGATGTCCGGCATCCTTTAATCTCTTACAAATCAGGAAGCTGGAAAAATGACCGATATGCAGGCTGTCGCCCGTCGGATCCGTTCCAATGTAAAATGTCATGCCGCCTGCGTTCAGCTTTTCTCTTAATGAGGGATCGGAAACATCTTTAATCAATCCTCTCCATTCCAATTCTTCATAAATTCCCATATTTTTTCTCCTTTTTGAAATAAAATAAAAGTCCCTAGAAAATCTAAGGACGAATTCATCGCGGTACCACCTTAGTTCCATATATTGCTATATGGCACTTAAATCAGCTTTCTCCTAGAGTGTAATTCATAAGTTATTCCTCTGACTGCTTTCACCGCCCGCAGCCTCTCTAAAAGGGAAATAAATTACTACTGAAATCTAATCATCGAAATTATTTAATTTGATTCTCTTTTTACAATCTGGTACGGAAGCACAACCTTACTGTCGTTTACTTCCTCATGCTTCATATACTTCGTCAGAAGCCTCATAGATACTGCACCTATATCATACACCGGAGTATCGACACAAGTCAAGTTCGGACGCGATAAAATTGCATATTTTGTATTTTGAAGCCCGATTACAGAAATATCCTGTGGAATAGACCGCCCGCTCTTAATCGCTTCATTCATAAAGCTTACGGCAATGCTGTCTCTTACGGCAATTACGCCGTCTACCACATGATTCTTCAAAAATTCCTGAAAATGAAGCTTATTGATACCGACATCACCGCTTGTCCTAAACACCATCGGCGTCAAACCTGCCTCCTCCATAGCCATGGAATAGCCCTTGACCTTATGGTCGTTTACGGAATATCTACGTACCGTAGATACCAAATAAACATTTTTTCTTCCTTGATTTAACAGCTCCTTCGTCACCTCGTAGGTAGCCTTCTCGTAATCAATGCTTACAGACGGAATATCCGCCCCATATAAAACATTACACAAAACCAAAGGAATCTGTGCGTCCTGAATATGATTCATAACCATTTCCATTTGATTTTGATCCAATTCATCATTTAAAAACAGGATACCGTCTACCTGCTCGGCAACTACTGCCCGCATAGCCTCCTTAATATCCTCATTTTCTCCCATACTAAAAATCTTAATGGCATAATCGTATCTCTTGGCAATGTCAATAATACCGCCTAAAAACTGAGATGTAGAGGCACGAGTGACATCAGCCATAACGATACCTACCGTGGTCGTTTTTCTGCTTGCCAGACCTCTTGCGATAGCGTTGGGGCGATATCCAAGCTCTTTAATTACCTGTAAAACCTTCTCTCTAGTTTCCGGATTAACCTTTTCAGGATTATTCATGACACGGCTGACCGTAGCCAAGGAAACCTTAGCTGCCCCGGCAACATCATAAATTGTTGTATTCGCCATACTATATCACCTCACGAAATCAAGTTTATTATAGCATAATGCAAATTTGTTTTCAATAGGTTTATGAAATCGTTTTTATCATTGATTTAATGAGATATTTTGATACTCTGCGAACGCATGAAACACCGTATCTATATCCCCAGCCCCCATAAAAACATAGACATTATTTTTCTCGGGCTTCATGTGAATAATATCCTCTCTGCCGAGAACAGGAAAGCCCCACTCTTCAAATAAATCTTTTTCCTTGGCGATATTTATATCCTCTCTTACGCTTGTGAAAATACGCATTACCAGCATTTTGTCGAAGCCGGACAGGGCGTCCTTAAAGGAATCCTTCAGGCTTACGCTTCTTGAGATGGTATGCGGCTGAAAAATACCGACGATTCGGTATCCGGGATAGGTTAGCCTCATGCTCTCCAGAACGCTTTTAATCTCCGTCGGGTGATGAGCATAGTCATCAATAATGGTAAATCCGTTTTTCTCACCTTTGTATTCAAAGCGGCGGTCTGCGCCGTGGAATGTAGTCAATGCTTTCTGGACGGTGCCGTCATCAATGCCGTAGAGAGAGGCTAACGCTAAGCAGGCAAGGGTATTGGAAACGTTGTGTCTGCCGACTACGGACAGATGGAAATGCCCCTTTACTTCTCCTTGTACAACTGCGTCAAAGGTGCCGCATCCAAGGTCATTGTAAGTGATGTTTTCAGCTGTAAAATCAGCATCCTTATTGTCTAATCCGTATGTGATAACACGGCAGGAAAGTCCTTCTGTAATTTCTTCATAATTTTCAATATCTGCATTGATAATTAACGTGCCATGCTCCGGAATCCGTTTCGCAAACAAATGGAAAGAGTGACGGATATCAGAAAGGTCATGGAAAAAGTCCATATGGTCTTCTTCTATATTAAGTATCATTCCCACAGTAGGGAAAAAGTGAAGAAAACCTGTCTCTTATACACATCTGACGCTGCCGACGAATAGCCTTGTGTAGA
>ERZ1027273.721-NODE-721-length-9792-cov-7.941358_pt1 | contig 9792 bp, 8 predicted proteins | sample MGYA00519256_ERZ1027273 | MGnify/ENA primary metagenome ERZ1027273 (study PRJEB26926, sample SAMN06164431) | human gut metagenome | biome: ENVO:00009003; feature: ENVO:2100002; material: ENVO:00002003 | host: Homo sapiens | place: USA | collected 2012 ...
GCGTCAGATGTGTATAAGAGACAGGTTTTATGTCTAATTTATAACAATACTTGACATACACAAATTTCCACAATAAAATTATATGTGTATATTATTAAACATTATAATCATTATTATATATTTGTAATTTGGAGGCTGTTATGTCAGAATTTAAAACTAATGTAATGCGTATTCTTGAAAAAGCAAAAATAGATTATGCAGCACACGAATATCCGCATGGAAAAGACGCTGTTGACGGCATAAGCGTTGCCAAACTTTTGGGGCAAAATCCCGAATGTGTATTCAAAACGCTTGTCACAAAAGGCGTAAGCGGCAGCTACTTTGTATTTGTTGTTCCCGTTGCGGCGGAACTCGACCTTAAAAAAGCCGCAAAATCAGTTGGCGAAAAATCCGTTGAGATGATTCATGTAAAAGATATTTTAAAAGTAACAGGCTACATTAGAGGAGGCTGCTCACCTATCGGAATGAAAAAGCAGTACCCTACCGTTTTCCACGAAAGCTGCCTTAACAATCCGAACATTATTGTAAGTGCGGGAAAAATCGGTTATCAGATTGACCTTGACCCCCAAACTTTAATTGAATTCACAAAAGGAAAATGTGCTGACATTATTAAGTAGTTTGTACACAAAAACTTCACATAACATTTGTGTTACCTTTATTGACTAAGGATTTATATAATGCTAAAATTATAGCAAATATGATAACCTGTCATATCAGGAGGTAATAGGTATGATTAAAAAAACATTTTACAATCTTCCATACGAAAAAAGAAAGCGTATTACCGACGCTGTCATAAAAGAATTTATGGAACGACCTAACGAAAAGGTTTCTATAAACAGAATTATAAAGACCGCTGAAATTTCCCGAGGCAGTTTTTATCAGTATTTTGACGACAAGGTAGATTTGATAGAAATTATCACTAAAACTATGTTTGAAGAATCAAGCAACAAAGCCAAAGAAATTTTAAAACTTTCATGCGGCGACCTTTTTGTTATGTACATTAAAATGTTTGATTATTTCGGCGATTACAGCAGTCAAAAGCAAACAATGAAAATTATGAGAAATATTGTTGACAGCTTTAAAGCAAACGATGACCTTGTAAGCGAATATCTTAAAAATCGCTTTAATATGGCACTCACCAACAACGAGATTTACACTATGGTTGACAGACAAAATCTGAAATTTCAGGATAACGAAAGCGTTAAATGCCTCATAGAAATTCTTACACAAGTGCTTAAAAATGCAATTTTCGATGTTTTTGTCGCAGGCAGTGACCGTGAAGAAGTGCGTGAACGCCTTATCAAAAAAATCGACATAATCAAACAAGGCGCAGTCAAGTGATATTAGGTAATAAATAATTTATTAAACAGTAATTTTATGGAAATAATCGAAATAATCAATGAAAGAGGAATGATATGCTGCCAAAACTAAGTGTAAAAAAGCCGATGACAATTTTTGTGGCGGTTATTGTGGTAATTGTATTGGGTATAGTGTCGGTATTTAAAATGACGCCTGACTTACTGCCTAATATGGATTTTCCGTATGCAATAATCCTTACAACCTATCCGGGACAAACTCCGGAAACAGTTGAATCGGTGGTAACAAAACCTCTTGAACAGTCACTCTCAACCATTGACGGCGTAAAAACCATCACCTCCACCTCATCTGACAACTATTCAATGTTGACACTTGAGTTTGAGGACGGTACAAATATGGACACCGCTACCGTTGATATGAGAGGCAATCTTGACACTATCAAAGATGCATGGCCTGACGGTGTAGGCAGTCCGTACCTTATGAAAATTAACCCTAATATGATGCCTGTAGCTATGGTTGCGGTTGATTACGACGGTTACGATACAGTGCAAATTTCCGACTATGTAAACAACGAACTGAAAAATCAGCTTGAGGGAATTGACGGTGTAGCCTCTGTATCTACAAAAGGTATTGTAACTCAAAAGGAAAATGTTATTATTTCGCAAACCAAGATTGACGCTCTCAACGCAAAAATCAATGACGCTCTCAATGACAAATTCGGCGATGCGGAAAAGAAAATTTCCGATGCAAAGAAAGAATTGCAGGACAATATTTCTAAAGCGGAGCAAGGCAGTGATACCATTGAGCAGTCAATAAACGACTTAAATTCTCAACAGGAAGAAGTTGCAAAACAGCTTGCTGACGCCCAAGGTAAGGCACAAAGCGGTTACACTGAAATTTTGAATGCAAAAATGCAGTTGCTTGACCAACAGCAGTCGCTTACTGCAACCAAGCAAACTTTGACAATTGCCTACCAAACATTAACACAGATAAAAGAAAAACTTGACAGTTTGCAGGACGAAAAAGCACAGCTTACACAACAGATAGAAGCTTTTGAAAAAATATACAACGACTACAAAGATGCGCTTAGCAAACTTGCAAACCCCGATCTTACAGACGAGCAGCTTGCACAGGTAAGAGCAATCCTTGCTAAAATAGATGAAGAACTTGATAAATACGGTTTTCCGAAAGAAGAGCTTGAAGAAAGACTTAATAATGCAAAAAATGCTCTTACAAATGTAGATAAAGCAATAACTCAAACAGTTGAGGCATTAAAAGGACTTGACACCACAGAGGAAAAACTTGATGATACAATAGCGGAAATTGCGGATAAAATATCTCAAGTAGACGGCGGTATTACACAAATTGCAGCCGCTGTAAAAGGTCTTGACAACAATACCGTATCTGTAAATCAGGCACTTTCAGAGATAGAAAAACAGCAATCTCTTGCGGCATATCAGCTGTCGGGCGGACTTTCTGCGCTAAACACAAAGCAAAGTGAAGTAAACAGTGCATTAACCCAGCTTAATTCCGCTCAAGAAGAATTAAAATCCGCAAGTGATGAACTCTCCGACCAAAAAGATAAAGCCAAAAAAGCCGCCAATATGATAAACACTGTTACAATAAGCAATGTTTCAAATATTCTTACGGCACAAAATTTCTCAATGCCTGCAGGATATGTAAGTGATGACGAAAATATTAAATATCTTGTGCGTGTCGGCGACAAAATAGACGGTGATAAAGAAATGCAGTCGCTTGCTCTTTTTGACACGGGAATTGACGGTATAGGCGTTGTAAAACTAAGCGATGTTGCAGATGTATTTATAGCTGACGATTCGGACGAGGTATTCACAAAGATTAACGGAAACTCCGGCGTTGTATTCAGTTTTTCAAAGCAGAGTGATGCCGCAACCGCTACTGTTTCCGAAAATATAGCCAAAAAGCTCAATTCTCTTACACAGGAAAACGAAGGTCTGCACTTTACCACCCTTATGGACCAGGGCGACTACATAGATATTATTATAAACAGCGTTTTACAGAATCTTCTTATGGGTGCTGTACTTGCAATTATAATTCTGTACCTTTTCTTAAGAGATATTAAACCAACCCTCATTGTTGCGCTTTCAATTCCTATCAGCGTTATTTTTGCACTTGTGCTGATGTATTTTAGCGGTGTTACTCTCAATATGATTTCGCTGTCGGGACTTGCAATCGGCGTAGGTATGCTTGTTGACAACTCGGTTGTAGTAATTGAAAATATATACCGACTGCGCAATTTGGGTGTGCCGCCTGTAAAAGCCGCTTTAAACGGTGCTAAACAGGTTGCGGGCGCAATTGCATCGTCTACACTTACAACAATTTGCGTATTCTTCCCTATCGTATTCATAGAGGGTCTTACCCGTCAGATATTTATGGATATGGCGCTTACTATCACCTATTCCCTGCTTGCAAGCCTTATTGTTGCCCTTACGCTTGTGCCTGCTATGGGTCAGCGTATGCTAAGAAAGGTTAAACCTGTTAAGCACGGAATGTTTGATAAAATGCTCGGCGGCTACGAAAAATCTATTCGTTTTGTATTAAAGCACAGAGTAGTCGCACTTATCGCTGCAGTTGTACTTCTCTTTGGCAGTATGTTCGGTGCTGTGGCAAGAGGCTTCAGTTTTATGCCGAATATGGCAAGCACGGAGCTTTCGGTAACGGTTAAGCTTGATGATTCGGCTACTATGGACGATACCATTGACGCCGCACAAAACCTACTCGACACTCTTTCCGAGTATGACGAATTTGAAACTGTTGGTGTTATGACAGGTTCAACAACAAGCCTTATGGGTCTTACAGGCTCTGTATCGTCTTCCGATGCAGACAAAGGTTCTGTTATGGCATATGCAGTATTCAAAGACGACAAAGTAAAGAACAGCGAAAGTATCAGCAAAGAAATTGAAGCAGAACTTCAAAGTATTGACGGAGATGTGGTTGTAAGCGGCAGTTCTTCTTCAAGCTCAATGTCAGCTATGCTCGGTAATGACGGTGTGTCAATCAAACTTTACGGTGATGACCTCAAAACTTTGCAGAATACCGCAAAAGATATGGCGGAAAAACTTGCTGCGGTTGACGGCATTGACGAAACCGATAACGGTATCGGCGCTACTTCGGGCGAAATTAAGGTAACTGTCGATAAAACAAAGGCTGCCAAAAAGTCACTTACGGTTGCACAGGTATATCAGCAGATTGCCGCTGCAATCACCTCGGAAACCACATCTTCTACCCTTACAAACAGCGGCAAAGACCTTGATGTGGTTGTAATCAAAGACGAAAACAGTGATGTTACAAAGAACAATATCAAGGATATTAAACTCACTTATACAGACAAAGAAGGCAACGAAAAGACCACAAAACTCTCCGAAGTTGCCGAGATTTCAGATTCCGAATCAATGAATTCAATCACAAGAAGTGACCAAAAGCGTTATATTAAAGTCAGCGGTACTTTAAAAGACGGTTATACAAACACCGATGTTTCAAACAAGGCAAAAGCTTTATTTGATGATTATAAACTTCCCGACGGCTGCAGTATTGAATACTCGGGTTCAAACGAGAGCACAATGGAAGCTGTAAATCAAATGCTGCTTATGATGCTTTTAGGCGTAATTCTTATTTACCTTATTATGGTTGCTCAATTCCAGAGCCTTAAGTCACCGTTTATCATTATGTTTACAATTCCTCTTGCATTTACAGGCGGATTCCTCGGATTGCTTATTACAGGTTTTGATGTCAGCGTTGTGGCATTGCTCGGTTTTGTAATGCTCTGCGGTATTATCGTAAACAACGGTATCGTACTTGTTGACTACATCAACAACCTAAGACTTGAGGGCAAAGAAAGACGAGAGGCAATTGTAGAGGCAGGCAAAACAAGAATGAGGCCTATCCTTATTACGGCAATCACAACCGTTCTCGGACTTTCAACAATGGCACTCGGTATAGGCACAGGTTCAGAGATTATGCAGCCTATCGCTATTGTATGTATCGGCGGTTTGCTGTACGCAACAATTATGACTCTTTATATTGTTCCTGTAATTTACGATATTTTAAGCAAAAAAGAGCTACGCAAGGTTAGCGAAAGCGACCTTGAGGAAATAGATATTTAATTGAGGAGAAATTATGATACTTACTACTACAGAAACAATTTCAGGCAAAAACCTTGCCACACTCGGTCTTGTGCAAGGCAACACAATTCAGTCTAAGCATATGTTCAGCGATATGGGACAGAGCTTTAAGACTATGGTTGGCGGCGAGCTTAAATCATACACTGAAATGATGAACAAGGCAAGAGATATTGCCACTCAGCGTATGATTGATATGGCTGCAAGAATGGGGGCAGACGCTATTGTATGCGTTCGTTACACATCAGCTTCTGTTATGCAACAGGCTGCCGAAGTGCTTGCTTACGGCACAGCAGTTAAATTTATTTAAAACTGTAAAACCATAACCAAAAAACCTGTACGGCAACTGCTGTACAGGTTTTTACTTTACGCTTTGCTATATTAAATTAAAAGAACTTAGCAATATCCTCAATAGCCTTACGCTTTGGCATTGCAGGCTCTGCATTGCTGTAGCCTACTCCGATTACGCTTACTACCGCCTCGGTTTCGGGAATATTCAAAACTTCCTTGATTTTTTCGTTATCTCTTATACCCATTACAAGAGTTGAAAGTCCAAGTTCTGTTGCCTTAAGCAAAAGATTCATACTCTGCAAACCGCAGTCGTAAAATCCCCAACCGTTGCCGAGTTCGTTTGTCGGTGTACCGTCCTTTTCATATCCGGAACGATTAAGCACAATTGCGGTAACAATAAGTGCGGGAGCGTCTGCAACATTTTTCTGATTGTAAGGCGACAATGCATTCTTAACATCTGCAAGTTTTTCGCCTGTTACCACATAGTAGCGTGATACCTGCGAGTTTTTCCATGACGGTGCAAGTTGAGCCGCCGCAATCATCTCTCTTAACTTTTCTGTTTCGACAGGTTTATTTATGTATTCTCTTACGCTTCTGCGAGTTTCCGTTACTTTTGATAATTCCATCCATAATACCTCCGATTTCATTTTATTTATAAGGTAATATTAGCACAAAATAAAATTTTTTACAATAAAATTAGCCTAATTTCTGCAATTTTTGCACTTTAAGCACTGTAAATGAAAAGTTTAACTTTTGGTATTATTTTTAATATTATACTAAAGTAAGCTTTATCAATTTGAAAGGATGATTTTATGGCAAAAGTAAGCTGTGTTGATATTTCAGAATTTCAGCAAGGCATTAATTTTAACAAAATGAAAAACGACGGTATAAAAGCTGTCATTATAAGAGCAGGCTACGGCAGAGAATCAAGTCAGAAAGACAGTATGTTTGAAAGTCATTACAAAAACGCAAAAAGCGAAAATATGATGATTGGTGTGTACTGGTACAGTTACGCAGACAGCGTCGGCGATGCAGAAAAAGAGGCAAAGGCTTGCCTTGAATGCATTAATAACAAATCTCTTGATATGCCGATTTATTATGATTTGGAAGATAATTCACAAACTAAACTCGGCAAAGCAAAACTTACAGAAATTGCGGAACGCTTTTGCGAAACGATCAAGAAAAGTAACTACAGAGCAGGTGTATATGCTAATCTGAATTGGTTTAATAATTATCTCGATTACGATAAATTAAAGAAAAAGTACAGTATCTGGCTTGCACAATATAACTCCGTAAATGAATTAAACTGTGATATATGGCAGAACAGTTCAACAGGCAGAGTAAGCGGTTACGGCAAAAATATTGATACGAACATCATATTTAACGAAAGCGTTTTCAACAGCAAAAAAGAAGACGATAAAGACAAAGGGAAAATAACCAAACCCGATATTTTCTACAGAGTGCGCTGTGACGGTGTTTGGCTGCCCGAAGTAAAAAATCTTGAAGATTACGCAGGTTTAAAAGGCAAAGCAATTACGGATATTGCAATAAAAGTAAGTGAAGGCAAGGTGTGGTATCAGGTTCACACTAAAAGCGGATGGCTGCCGAAAGTCAGCGGATATGACATTGACGATTTAGAAAACGGTTATGCGGGCAACGGCAGTAAAATTGACGCAATCAGAGTGTATTACACCACACCGCAGAATATTGCTGAAAGTCTTAACAAATATCTTGTTGCAAAATATAAAGTTTCGGCAATAAGCAAAGAATATTTTGACTGGCAGCACGACGACCAAACTTCAAACGGTCAGGACGGCTACGCAGGACTTTTCGGTAACAACATAGACAGAGTTTTATTGGTGCTCGAATAATATATAAGGCGGTGGAAGCATCGCCTTATTTGCTTGAAATAAAAAATTTTGTGCTAAAATATTCATATACAATTACAAATCGGGAAATTAAAATAATAAAAATTGTTATTTGAGGGCAAAACATTTGTCCTCTTTGCTTTTATATATTTGTCAACTGTAAAAATAAACAAAAATACTTACTTTTATTTGTGCGAATAATTCCTATTTTAATATTGCATACAACAAGATGTTGTGCTATAATAGATTTACTCTACAAGATATATGCTTTTAAAGAATTAAAAGTTACATTATATATTAAAGAGGATTATGAAATTACGAAAGGGAAGGATATTTATGACAGTAAATGTAAAGGGCGGAAAGCTCAGCAAAAAGGAAATTGAGGCATACACAACACAGCTTAGAGAGGCAAATCCGGATAAATATATCAAGAATGTTGAACTCACAGTTGACGGCGACTATGTTGATGTTAAATACGATTACGATTCTGTTCCGTTTGAAAGAATCCGCAGAATCACAGGCTATCTTGTAGGTACGGTAGACCGCTTTAACAATGCAAAGCGTGCCGAGGTTGAGGACAGAGTAAAACACAGCGTACCTTGTACAGAATGTTGTTCCGTTGATGAAATCGCATAATTTTTTTGTTTGATTATCCGATTTTATAATATACCTGTTATTTCTTGTTGACTTTTGTCGATATAACGGTATATAATTAATACAATAAGTTAATATTTATCTTATCAAGAGCGACTGAGGGAACAGGCCCTGTGAAGTCCGGCAACCTACATTTGCAAGGTGCCAAATCCTGCGGTATTTACCGAAAGATGAGTCTTAATAGCACCTTTCGGCTGAAAGGTGCTTATTTTTTGCAAAGGAGAATTATAATGGCAAAACATTTTTTCACTTCTGAGTCAGTAACAGAGGGACATCCCGACAAAGTTTGCGACCAGATTTCCGACGCTGTTCTTGACGCTATTCTCGAACAGGATAAAAACGCTCATGTTGCCTGCGAGGTAACCGCTACAACAGGTGTAGTTCATGTTATGGGCGAAATTTCTACAGACTGCTATGTTGACATTGCAGGTATCGCAAGAAAAGTTGTAAATGACATCGGCTATGACAACCAGGCATGCGGTTTTAACGGCAATACTTGCGCTGTACTCACTTCTATTGACCAGCAGAGCCCTGATATTGCAATGGGCGTAAACGAAAGCTACGAGCTTAAAGACGGCGAAAATGACGCCAACAATCAGATTGGTGCCGGCGACCAGGGTATGATGTTCGGCTACGCTTGCAACGAAACCAAAGAGCTTATGCCGCTTGCTATCTCACTTGCTCACAAGCTTGCAAAACAGCTTACAGCGGTAAGAAAAGACAGTACTCTCTCCTACCTTCGTCCTGACGGTAAAACACAGGTAACCGTTGAGTATGAGGGTGACACACCTGTAAGGGTAGACACCGTTGTTGTATCTACACAGCACGATGAAAAGGTTACACTGGAGCAGATCAGAAAAGATATGGTTGAATATGTAGTAAAGCCAATCATTCCTGCCGAGCTTTTAGACGAAAACACAAAATATTTCATCAACCCGACAGGCAGATTTGTAATCGGCGGCCCTGTCGGCGACTCAGGTCTTACAGGCAGAAAGATTATAGTTGATACCTACGGCGGATTTTCTCGTCACGGCGGCGGTGCATTCAGCGGTAAAGACCCGACAAAGGTTGACAGAAGTGCCGCTTACTACGCAAGATACATTGCAAAGAATATTGTTGCCGCAGGTCTTGCCGATAAGTGCGAAGTTCAGCTTGCATATGCAATCGGTGTTGCTAAACCTGTATCAATAATGGTAGACGCTTTCGGTTCATCAAGCTACACAAACGAACAGCTTTCAGACGCTGTGGAAAAGGTATTTGACTGCCGTCCGAATTCTATTATTGAGCAGTTAAAGCTTAAAGAAACAAAGTATCGTCCGCTTGCCGCTTACGGTCATATGGGCAGAGAAGAACTCGGCGTTGCTTGGGAAAAGACAGACAAAGCACAGGCTCTCGTTAAAGCTATTAACGAATAATTATTAAAACAAATGCACAAACCGCTCTTCTTAAAAATTCTTAGGAGAGCGGTTTTTATAATTTGTCGGTTCTATCCTTAAGTCAAAAAA
>ERZ1027273.724-NODE-724-length-9779-cov-4.518717_pt1 | contig 9779 bp, 9 predicted proteins | sample MGYA00519256_ERZ1027273 | MGnify/ENA primary metagenome ERZ1027273 (study PRJEB26926, sample SAMN06164431) | human gut metagenome | biome: ENVO:00009003; feature: ENVO:2100002; material: ENVO:00002003 | host: Homo sapiens | place: USA | collected 2012 ...
GCATGTCTCGTGGGCGCGGAGATGTGTATAAGAGACAGATCATATCCTCGGCGGTATAGCCCTCGTCAATCATGCGGGAGCAGGATTTCATTTTGGAAAGCCTGTCCTCCAGCCTTTGAATCGTTTCCTCCGTACAGCCCGGCATAACCTGCAGAAGAAAGCCGCCGGCTGCCCTGACCTTGGCATCGGTATCAAATAATACGCCCAAGCCAACCGAAGAAGGAATTTGTTCTGATTTGGCAAAGTAATAGGTAAAGTCCTCGGCAATCTCTCCGCTTATGATTTCGCATGAGGAGGAAAACGGCTGCCGCAAATGCAAATCCTTGATTACCTCAATCGTTCCGCTTCCAACTGCGTCCTTCACATTTAGCTTTCCGTTATTATAGGACAGATATACTCCCGGATTTTCTACAAAGCCCCGGACATGACCGTCGGTTGCCTCTACGGTTATCCGTCCGATTGGACCGTCTCCGTTTACCCGAATATTTAAAAATTCTCCGCTTTTATAGGTGCAGGACATGATTGCCGCAATCGTAAGCGTTCTTCCCAAAGCGGCACAGGAGGTAGGCCACATCCGAAATATTTCCTGAGCGTGGGCTACAATATCCGTTGTAATCGCGGCATAAATACGAACGGTCTGATTCATGGCATACGCCTTTTGTAAATAGCTTTTCATAATTATCACCAGTAAAAATTGTAGCATAGTTTTCCCTAAACTGATTTTGAAAACGTTTTATATCTATTTTTATTCTGGGTTTTATTGACATATTTTGATATTGATTTATAATAGAAATATCTATTTTGGGCTGGCTCCTTAATAGATAACCTAGCAAAGATAGTTTAATAAAATAAACTTGAGTATAATTATGGAAGGACTAACCGGTAAGTTCATAATTATTAGTCTTTCTAAAAAAAGGGACTAATCAAGTTAGTCCTTTTTTGTTAAACTCAATTCGATGAAGTGGAAATAGTAGAATAAGGATATTTTATAGAGAATCCTGAAGGGTGGAAGCAGGATATTTTACTTATTTGAACGCATCTATGGAGATTCTGTCACAGACGTATATCTGCGTTAAAGATTCAAGGCGGCCGAAAATTCGGCAATTAGAGTGGTACCGCGTTTACAGCGTCTCTTTCTGTTTGGGATAAGAGGCGTTTTTTGTTTCATTTAATAAAAAATTAAGGAGGAAAAACAATGAACAAGGGGATTAAAAAGGTAGTATTAGCATATTCTGGAGGGTTGGATACCTCAATTATCATTCCATGGCTTAAGGAGAATTATGATAACTGTGAGGTTATCGCCGTATCCGGAAATGTCGGACAGGCAGATGAATTGGAGGGCTTAGAGGAAAAGGCTCTGAAAACAGGTGCCTCCAAGCTGTATATTGAGGATTTAAATCAGGAGTTTGTCGAGGATTATATTTTCCCAACGCTGAAGGCAGGAGCTAAATATGAGGGAAAATACTTGCTGGGAACATCCTTTGCAAGACCGATAATCGCCAAGCGGATTGTTGAAATCGCTTTGGCAGAGGGTGCCGACGCTATTTGTCACGGCTGTACGGGCAAGGGAAATGACCAAGTACGGTTTGAACTTGCCATTAAGGCATTCGCTCCGAATATGAAGATTATTGCTCCGTGGAGAGAGTGGAGCATTAAATCCAGAGATGAGGAAATCGACTATGCGGAGGCACATCAGATTCCTCTGAAAATCAGCCGCGAAACGAATTATTCCAAGGATAAAAATTTATGGCATTTATCTCATGAGGGCTTGGATTTGGAATCTCCGGCAAATGAGCCTAAATATGATAAAATACTGGAAATGGGTGTTTCTCCGGAGCAGGCACCAGATAAACCGACCTATGTGACTATTGGCTTTGAACAGGGCAAGCCGGTATCCCTAAACGGGAAGAAGCTGAACGCTGTTGACCTTGTATGGGAATTGAATAAGGTTGGCGGTGCGAACGGCGTCGGTATAATCGACATCGTGGAAAACCGCTTGGTCGGCATGAAGAGCCGTGGAGTTTATGAAACACCGGGCGGAACGATTCTGTATGAGGCTCATGAGCTTTTGGAATCCATTACGCTGGATAAGGAAACCTCTCATTTTAAGAGAATGGTGGCAGATAAGTTTGCGGATTTGGTTTATAACGGTTTATGGTTTACTCCGCTTCGGGAGGCTTTGAGTGCCTTTGTCGATAAGACGCAGGAAACGGTCACCGGAGAAGTTAAGGTAAAGCTGTATAAGGGAAATATTATACCTGCATCCATTACTTCACCGTATTCCCTGTATAATGAGGAAATAGCTTCCTTCGGCGATGACGAGGGAGCGTACAACCAGAATGACGCTAAGGGCTTTATCAATTTATTCGGTCTGCCGATTAAGGTGAAGGCTCTATTGGACGAAAAGAAGAATAAATAAGAAGAGAAGATAAATCATCGGGAGGAAGAAGTATGGCTAAGATGTGGGCTGGAAGATTTACGAAAGAATTAAATACGGAGGTCAATGATTTTAATTCCTCCATCTCCTTTGACGGCAGAATGTTTGAAAGTGATATTCTGGGGTCTATCGCCCACGCTACCATGCTGGGACACCAAAAAATTATTTCCAAGGAGGACGCCGATTTAATCTGTCAGACTTTATCCGAAATTTTATCCGACCTAAAGGAAGGACGGCTTACGCTGGATATGGAGGCAGAGGATATCCATATGTTTGTGGAAGCAGAGCTGACAAAAAGAATCGGCGAGGTCGGAAAGAGGCTGCATACCGCCCGAAGCAGGAACGACCAAGTTGCCTTGGATATTCGTATGCATCTGAGAAAGGAAGCCGGAAAGATTATTCAAAAGATTTATGATTTGATTATGGAGATTACCGATATTGCCGAACAGCATAAGGAAACGATTCTTCCGGGCTATACTCACCTTCAAAGAGCCCAGCCGATAACCCTTGCCAATCATTTATTAGCCTACGCCTTTATGCTGAAACGGGACATGGAACGGTTTAAGGATGCCTGCCGGCGTATGAATTATTCGCCGCTGGGAAGCTGTGCCTTAGCCGGAACGACGTATCCCATTGACCGGAGAATGACCGCCTCCAGCCTTGGCTTTGACGGAATTGTCGAGAATAGTCTGGACGGGGTATCCGACCGGGATTTTGCGGTGGAGCTTACGGCGGCGGCAAGCCTTTGTATGATGCATTTATCTCGCTTTTCCGAAGAAATTATTTTATGGTGTTCGTGGGAATTTAAGTTTATTGAGCTGGATGACGCCTATTCCACCGGCTCCTCCATTATGCCTCAGAAGAAGAATCCGGATATTTGCGAGCTGGTCCGGGGGAAAACAGGCAGGGTTTACGGGGATTTAATTACCCTATTGACAATGCTAAAGGCATTGCCGCTTGCCTATAATAAGGATATGCAGGAGGATAAGGAGGCTGTTTTTGATGCCTTTGATACTCTTTTGCAGTGCCTGTCTATTTTTACTCCTATGCTGAAAACGATGAAGGTCAATAAGGAGAATATGCGTAAGGCGGCGGCAAGAGGCTTTATCAATGCTACGGATTTGGCAGATTATCTGGTGAAGAAGGGAATGGCTTTTCGGGATGCCTACAAGATTTCGGGAGGGCTTGTCGCTTACTGCATTGAAAAAGACATCGTGCTGGAGGAGCTTCCCTTAGAAAAATTAAAAGAATATAGTGATTTATTTGATAAAGACGTTTATAATGAAATTAGCTTAGAAAAGTGTACCTTCCGCAGAACGAGCGAGGGTGCCTCTGCCATTTCCTCCGTAGAGCGGCAGATTCAGATATTGAGGGGGATTTCTAATGAAATATAAGGTATTTATCGACGGAAAAGAGGGAACGACCGGTTTGCGGATTTACGACCGGATTCAAAATCGTGAGGATATTGAGCTGATTACGATTCCTGAGGAGCTGAGAAAGGATATATCGGAACGGAAAAAGTGTATTAATGCTTCGGATATTACCTTCTTGTGCCTTCCCGATGATGCGGCGAGGGAGGCCGTAGGCCTGTTGGAAAACGAGCATACCAAGATTATAGATGCCTCCACGGCTCATCGGACATTGGAGAACTGGGCGTACGGCTTTCCGGAGCTTGGCGATTCCTTTTTTCAAAAAATACAAAGCTCAAGATATACAGCCGTTCCGGGCTGTCATGCCAGCGGCTTTATCGCCGTTGTATATCCATTGCTGAATCTTGGAATTATAGATAAGGATTATCCGCTGTGCTGCAATTCCATTACCGGGTATTCCGGCGGCGGTAAAAAAATGATTGCCGAATATGAGAAAATGGAAAGTGATTTGCTGAAGGCACCAAGACAGTACGGTATGGGGCAGACGCATAAGCATCTTAAGGAAATGAAAAAGATAACCGGTATCCTTCAGGAGCCGATTTTTCAGCCGATTGTTTCTTCCTTTTACAGCGGTATGGTCGTAAGCATCGGATTGCATACAAGCCTTATGAAACGGCATTTGGGTGCCGCTGAACTTCAAGGAATATTCAAGGACTACTATAAAAATCAGCCGCTGATTCAGGTTATGCCATATCTGGAAAAGGGAACGGAAAGCGGATTTTTATCTGCTCTTGAGCTAAGCGGCTATGACAATATGCGGATTTATGTCAATGGCAATGAAAACAGGATTTCCTTATCCTGCGTTTACGATAATTTGGGTAAGGGTGCCTCCGGAGCTGCCATTGAATGTATGAATATCATGCTTGGATTAAACCCAATCACAGGCTTACAGATAAAGGAGTAAATTATGAAAGTAATAGAAAAAGGGGTGTGTGCTCCGCTTGGCTTTACGGCAAACGGAATCCATGCCGGGATTCGGCATAATAAGGAGAAGTTGGATTTATCCTTGATTCTTTCGGCGGGATTAGCCTCTGCGGCGGCAGTCTATACGACGAATCTGGTTAAGGGAGCTCCCATCTATGTGACCAAAAGCAATCTGAATAACGGCTATGCTCGAGCGATGATTTGCAATAGCGGCAACGCTAACACCTGCAATGCTGACGGAATTGAGATAGCAAACAAAACCTGTGAGCTTTTAGCCGAAGCGGCAGCGATTCCGCAGGAGGATATCATCATTGCCTCTACCGGTGTCATCGGGCTTCCGCTTTCCATTGAGCCTTTTCAAAGAAATATGCCTGAGCTGGTTGCCGGACTGGGAAACACGGCAGTCCATGCGGACAAGGCTTATCAGGGCATTATGACAACCGATACGAGGAAAAAGGAAATTGCTTTAGAATTTGACCTTCAAGGCAAGGTGTGCCGGATTGGAGCCATGACTAAGGGAAGCGGTATGATTCATCCGCAGATGGCGACAATGCTATGTTTTATCACGACGGATGTGGCGATTACGCCCGAACTGTTAAACCGGGCTTTGAAGGAAAGCGTGGAGGATACCTTCAACATGGTATCCATAGACGGGGATACATCTACCAATGATATGGTAAGCATTATGGCAAACGGCTTTGCCGGCAATCCTATGATTAGCGAGGAGGGCAGGGACTATCAGACCTTTGTTCAAGCCTTGAATTATGTCAATACCTATCTGGCGAAGGAGATGGCTAGAGACGGCGAGGGAGCGACCAAGCTTTTGATTTGCCATACCGTACATGCGAAAACCAAGCAGACCGCAAAGACAACCGCCAAGGCTGTCATTTGTTCTAGTTTGTTAAAGGCGGCAATGTTCGGGGCAGACGCGAATTGGGGCAGAGTTCTTTGTGCCGTTGGCTATTCCGGGGCGGATGTGGATATAGCCCGTGTCGATGTTTCCTTTTCCTCCGCTCAAGGCAGCATTTTAGTATGCCAAGGCGGAGCCGGCGTAGCCTTTGATGAGGAAACCGCAAAAAAAATATTATTGGAAAATGAAATTCAAATTGAGATAAATTTAAACGACGGAAAGGAAGAGGCTTTTGCCTACGGCTGTGATTTGACATACGATTATGTCAAAATCAACGGAGATTACAGAAGCTAGGAAGATATACTATGGTGTCCTTGGAAGAAAGAGCGAAAATATTAAGTGAGGCTTTGCCCTATATCCTGAAATATAAGGACAAGGTTATCGTTATTAAATACGGCGGAAATGCGATGGTAGACGAGCATTTGAAATCTCTGGTTATGGAAGATGTCGTTATGCTGACCTCCTTGGGAATGAAGGTCGTTTTAGTCCATGGCGGAGGTCCCGAGATTTCGGCAACGCTGAAAAAGGTCGGCAAAGAATCAAAATTTATCAATGGTCTGCGGGTGACAGACGAGGAAACAATAGATGTCGTCACCATGGTTTTGGCGGGTAAACTGAATAAGTATTTGGTAAAGCAGCTGAATCAGGCGGGCGGAAATGCAATAGGACTGTCCGGCTTGGATGCGGGAATGATTGAGGCTTTGCCGCTCAGCCCAGAGCTTGGCTATGTAGGAAGCATAACCAATATTCATCCCGACGTGATATTAGACGCCTTGGATATGGGCTATATTCCCGTTATTTCCACGATAGGAAGCGACGCCGCGGGAAATGTTTACAACATTAATGCGGATACTGCTGCCGCAAGAATTGCCGGAGCCTTGGATGCAGAAAAATTTATTTCCATGACCGATATCAAGGGCGTGCTTCAAGACAAAAATAATCCCGATACCTTAATGAAATCCATTAATGTATCTGAAATTAAGCAGTTGGCTAAACAGGGAATTATCGACGGTGGTATGATTCCTAAGGTGGAATGCTGTGTAGAGGCTATCCGCCGCGGAGTGAAGCAGGTTGTAATTATCGACGGAAGAGTTCCGCATTCTATTTTGATTGAGGTTTTGACCGATGAGGGCATCGGAACAATGTTTAAATAGGAGAATTGTATGGAGAATATTATTACAGAGGATAAAGAAAACATTTTAAATACTTACCGGCGGTACAATGTGGTTTTAGAATCCGGGCATGGAGCTACGCTTATAGACATCAACGGAAAGGAATATATTGATTTTTCCAGCGGTATCGGTACCAACGTTTTCGGGGCGTGCGATAAGGAATGGGTAGACGCCGTATGTATGCAGGCTAATACGCTTCAGCATACCTCAAATCTTTATTATTCCATTCCTCAGGTGAAGCTGGCGAAACTGTTAATTGAAAAAACGGAAATGAAGAAGGTTTTCTTCAGCAACAGTGGTGCCGAGGCGAATGAGGGAGCGATTAAGGCGGCGAGAAAATACTCCTTTGATAAATACGGCAACGATAGAAATGAAATCATTACCCTGCAAAACTCCTTTCACGGCAGAACGATTGCTACGCTTTCCGCCACGGGGCAGGACGTATTTCATCAATATTTCTTTCCCTTCGTTGAAGGCTTTAAATATGCCAAAGCCAATGATATTGCGGAGTTAAATGCTTTAATTTCTAATCATACCTGTGCCATTATGATTGAAACCGTTCAGGGAGAGGGCGGAGTCAATGCTTTAAATCCGGAGTATATTCAGTATATTGACCGGATTTGTAAGGAAAAGGATTTGGTTTTTATCGTTGATGAGGTACAGACAGGCAATGGTCGCTGCGGCTATCTATACAGCTATATGGAGTATGGGATTACGCCGAATATTGTCACGACGGCAAAGGGATTGGCTGGCGGTCTGCCCTTCGGAGCTATATTATTTGATGAAAAATTAGAGCATACGCTGACCTACGGTACGCATGCCACGACCTTTGGCGGCAATCCGGTTTGTGCCGCCGCCGCATACAGCGTTTTGACAAGATTAAACGACGAGCTGTTTTCCCATGTGCGGGAATGCCGCAAAAGAATAGAGACGGAGCTTTCCTCAGCTAAAAATGTTGTTTCCATTACCGGCAAGGGCTTAATGGTGGGAGTAGAGATTGCTCCGCAGCTTACCGCCTCTGAGGTTGTGGGAAAATGTATTGAGCAGGGTTTGATTCCCCTGACGGCAAAAAATAAAATCCGTCTGCTGCCGCCGCTGAATATTACCTTTGAGGAATTGCATAAGGGACTGACTATATTGAAGAAAGCACTGGAGGACTGACATGAAGCATTTATTGGCATTGGAACAACTATCACAGGAGGAGATTCTGGAAATCCTGAATTTGGCTGACCAATTAAAATTTCAGAAAAAGAATAAAATCGAACATCATTTGCTGAAGGGGAAAACCTTGGGAATGATATTTCAAAAATCATCAACTCGGACTCGTGTATCCTTCGAGGTTGGTATGTATGAGCTGGGCGGACAGGCTCTGTTCTTATCCTCCCGTGACCTGCAAATCGGAAGAGGGGAGCCGGTAGAGGATACGGCGAGAGTATTATCCCGCTATTTAGACGGAATTATGATACGGACATTCGCCCAAAAGGAAGTCGAGGATTTGGCTAAATACGGCTCTATTCCGGTAATCAATGCTTTAACGGATTACTGTCATCCATGTCAGGTATTGGCTGACCTGATGACGATAAGGGAGTTTAAGGGTGCGTTTGATGGCTTGAAATGCGTTTATATCGGGGACGGCAATAATATGGCAAACTCTATTATTGTCGGCTGTCTGCGGCTGGGAATGAAGATGGCGATTGCCTGTCCGAAGGGCTATGAGCCTCATCCGCACATTTTGGAGTTTACAAAGAGTTATCCGGGAATGTTTACTCTAACCACGGATGTTATGGAAGCTGCGGCAGACGGCGATGTTTTCTTTACGGACGTTTGGGCGTCTATGGGACAGGAATCTGAGGCAATGGAACGGAAAAAAATATTTAAGGGCTATCAAATCAATTCTAAGGTCTTAAGCGTCGCCCATACCGATGCGATGGTGCTTCACTGCCTTCCGGCCCATCGTGAGGAGGAAATTACGGCTGAAGTTTTTGAGGCTCACGCTGCGGAAATTTTTGAGGAGGCAGAAAACCGTCTTCACGCCCAAAAAGCGGTATTAGTAAAATTAATGGCTGAATAAGCCATTTTTTTTTATTATAGACATCGGATATGCCTATATGCTAAAATAAAGGATAAGAAAACGGAGGGGGGAGAAAATGAAGGAGTTAAATATTGTTTGCGGGGAATGCTTTCTTCCGATTTTCAAAGAAAAATATGACTGTCTTGGTATTCCGATGAACGAGGCAATGATGCAGGGCGATGCCGGGTATCCGCTTTTTTCTGAGGATTTTATAAGGCTTCGTGCCGATGAACTGGAAGTCAGTGCCGCTGATTATCGCCGCCGGCTGGAGCCTTTGCTGAATTGTGTTTCCGAACTTGCTTCTTTCAAACAGGTAAATTTATGGTTTGGAAGCGATGCCTTTTGCCAGATAAATCTGCTTACGGTGCTTGCTTTTCTCGAACAAAGCGATTGCAAATGCCCGGTAGAACTTCATATAGTCAATGAATATACGGGAGATATTTTGGAAACCTATCCGGTTGTTTTAGGACAATATACCGAAATTTATCAAAGGGTAGTTCTTAAAAAGGAGTATGCAGAAACCGGCTTGGCGTTTCTGAATCGGGGGATTGCCTTTTATTTGGATTATCACCTATCCGACGGAGCAGTTCAAAAAGAGCTTACGGCAATGAAGAATTATCCCGCCGAAGAAATCATATCCCACATTTTAACTAAGTTTAAGGACTACGGCATTACCGACCGTATGCTTCAAAAAAGAATACGGGAAGGAGATATAAAAATATGAAATACCTTATAACCGATTTGGACGATACGCTTTTAACGAATCATAAGACGGTTTCTCCCTATACCTGTCTCTTATACACATCTGACGCTGCCGACGAATAGCCTTGTGTAG
>ERZ1027273.726-NODE-726-length-9759-cov-4.546476_pt1 | contig 9759 bp, 15 predicted proteins | sample MGYA00519256_ERZ1027273 | MGnify/ENA primary metagenome ERZ1027273 (study PRJEB26926, sample SAMN06164431) | human gut metagenome | biome: ENVO:00009003; feature: ENVO:2100002; material: ENVO:00002003 | host: Homo sapiens | place: USA | collected 2012 ...
GAGCAGGCGGAAATCGCCCGATGAGAGAAGCAAAAATGCAGAAAGAAAGTAAACAAAATACACACCCCAAAATGGCGCTGTTCGGCCACGATGGCAACATCTTTGCCATCCTTGGCCGAGCCTCGCGGCTGCTGTGCGAAAACGGACAGCGCGACCAGTCCAGAGAAATGTGTGAGCGGGTGTACGGCTGCCACAGCTATGATGACGCGCTCTTTATCATCTCCGAGTATGTGGAAACCGAACTGTCGGATCACCGTGAACAGCGCAGAACACCGAGAAAAGAAGTACCAAAAAAAGAGGATACCTGCCGATGAGCAGTTCCATAGATAGAAGCACTTCCAGAGAAATCTGGGAAATAAGCAATAGGAAGGATGATGCCTATGGGAAATACCCTGAAACTTGAAGATCTTTTAAAACCGGACTGTCTGCCGGATGAGTCTGCCGGAGGGGAGAACTGGCGTATCCTGCATGGAGATACCTTAAAACTGGTCAAAGGATTCCAGCCGGGGATCTTTGATGCAGTTATAACCGATCCGCCCTATGCGTCCGGGGGAACCAAGCAGAATGAACGCAACCGCACCACCAACCAGAAGTACAGCAGCATGAAAGCAGAGAATGCCCTGCCGGACTTTGATGGGGATAACAAGGATCAGCGTTCCTGGACCCACTGGATGGCAGAATGGCTGTACGATGTGCGGAAAGCCTGCAAGAGAGGGGCTCCGATCTGCCTTTTTATTGACTGGAGACAGTACCCGTCTATCACCGATGCCCTTCAGTGGGCAGGCTGGATCTGGAGAGGAACTGCAGTCTGGGACAAAGGAAATTCCCGTCCGCAAAAAGGCAGGTTTCGCCAGCAGGCAGAATACATCGTGTGGGGAAGCAACGGTCCGATGCCAATCAACCGCCCGGTGTCCTGTCTTCCGGGTGTGTTCCGTTATGGGAATCCCCAGAACCGCATCCATGTGACAGAAAAGCCGCTCCAGCTGATGAAGGATGTCATCCAGATCTGTGAGCCGGGCGGCCTGATCTTAGACCCGTTTGCCGGAGCTGGCACGACCATCCTTGCGGCGACAGAGTCGGGCTATCAGGCAGTCGGCATCGAAGTGACGGATGCATATTATAAGCTGGGAAGCGACCGTGTCCGTATCGCACTGGAAGCCGGGGCAGAAGCAGAGAATAAAGAACCACAGTAACCGGATGTCTGCCAGACATCTGAAAAAAGGAAGAAAAGAATCCAGATGTCCACAAGACATCCACAGAGCCGGAATGCTTTGTGGGTGTTTCTTTTTGGAAAAACGCCGGGCAGAGGAAACCTGTCCGGCCAGGAAAGGAGATGGTCGTATTGGAACAGGCACTTGCTTATGTCTGCTGTTCTGCAGAAGAAGGAAAGACCAAAGTACAGCGGTACTGCCGGAAGATCTACGAACTGGGATATGTGCCGATCTGCCCGCAGTACAGCTTTTCCCCATTCCTTGATGACGGGGATGCAGAGGATATGCAGGCCATGCGGAGAATGTCCCACCAGATCTTAAGGCGGTGCAGGATGGTGGTCGTCTGCGGAAAAGAGACCACCGGGACGATGAACACGGAGATCAGCATGGCTGACAGACTCCATATCATCTGTACCACGCTGGATGGGTTAAGCAAAATCAAAGAAAACGAATAATTCCGAAAAACGATAGGTTCAGAGGGGACGAAGCAAAATGCGACTGGTTTTGCAAGCATAGCGTTTGGATATCCAAACGCACTTTGGGGAGAACCCCAATCCCCCATACCGAGCCGTAAACAGACGAAAGGAGAACGAAAAAATGTTGGGATTTATACTTGGCACAATGACCGGAGGAGTAATGGGAGTTTTTGCAATGTGTCTTTTCATAGCTGGGAAGCGTGAGGATGAGGCACTGGAGCGGTGCCGGATGAAACCAAAGGAGATCATTGACCACGGCGTGTGCATCTGTTTTGTAAACAGCCAGGGAGAGGAACTGTTCCGTCTGGCAGACGGGGAAAGCCTTGTGCAGAATGCCCCAAATGGAGAGCGGAACGTATCCACCTGCCACTATCTGGATGCCGATTCTGCTATGATTGATGGGAAAAAATGGAACCTCCTGGAATTCGCAAAAGAGATGGAAAAGAGAGGGATCATGTTCGCCCCGATGGAGCTGTGCCAGGTATCGGAAAGGGGGTGAGGCCCATATGAAGAAAAAGATCATTGCTGCAGCGGTAGCCATCGGCGTCCTGGCAGGTTTCCTGATCTGGAAAAATCGTGAAATGTAATGACGCAACCAATAACCCGTTGGAAAGCAGGTGAAGAGATGAGAAAAAGAAACCATGTGATACCAGTCCGCCTCAATACAAAGGAGCTGCGTTTTCTGGAAGAGCAGGTAGAAAAAAGCGGCCTGTCCCGTGAGGAATACATCCGTTCCATTGTCATGGGTGGCGAAGTCCGGGCAAGACCCTGTGAGCATCATACGGAGCTTTTGCGGAAAATATCCGGTCTGTGCAACAACGCCAATCAGCTTGCCCATGTAGCCAACGGCTGTGGGATGGCCGGGGAAGAGAGTATCCGGGAAATGCTCCGCATGACGAAAGAGACATGGAGGCTGGTCAAAGAGGAATGGTAGCCGATGGCATACACCAGTATCATCCCGGTCAGCCGTCTGGACAATTCCATCACGTACATCCGAAACAAGGATAAGACCACCAAGAAAGGGCAGAGTGCCGGCTCTCTGGAAGAAGCCATCGATTACGCCATGAATCGGGACAAGACGGAGCGTTCCGTTTTTGAGGATGCCATCGGCTGCGTCTGTGAGACTGCCTATCAAGATATGGTAGCTACGAAGAAACGATACCACAAGATGGACGGAGTACAGGGGTACCATCTGGTGCAGAGCTTTGTCAAAGGGGAAGTCACCCCGGAGCTTGCTCACCAGATCGGCATGGAAATGGCAGAAAGGCTCCTTCAGGGAAAATACGAAGCAGTCATCACCACCCATCTGAATACGGAGCATTACCACAACCACATCGTGTTTAATTCCGTTAGCATGGAAGATGGGAAAAAGTACCACAGCAACAGCAGGAGCTACTACGAGGATGTGAGGAAAGCATCGGATGCCTTATGCCTGAAATACGGCTTATCTGTCATCGAACCGAAAAACGGCAAAGGGAAATCCTATGCACAGTGGATGGCAGAACAGGACGGAAAGCCGACCTGGAGAACCTCGATCCGTCTGGACATCCGGGATGCTGTGGCAGAGAGCTTCACATGGAAACAGTTTCTGGAACAGATGAAGCAGAGGGGATACCAGTGGAAGCTGAACCGGAAGTACATTGCATTAAAAGCACCGGGGATGGAACGGTATATCCGTCTGCGGAGCCTTGGGAAGCATTACTCGGAAGAGAGCATCCGGCAGTGGATCTTACAGCCAAAGAGCACGACACCTGTTGGGAAAGACGGAACTTCCAGAACCCCGAAAAAGAAGTTAAAGGGGATACAGGCCCTGTACTATTCCTATCTGTATCAGATGGGTGTTCTAAAGCAGAAGCCCCAAAGGATCTCCCCGGTGCTTCGGGCAGACATCCGGAAACTGGATGCCAGGATCGAGCAAATGGAATTCCTCCAGAAGCATCAGATCACCACCCGTGAGGAGCTGCTGGCATACCGAATCCCATTGGAAGAACAGGTGCAGGCACTCACAAAAGAACGGAAGAGGCTCTACCGGAGCGAACCGGATAGTGTCCGGATTGGTCAGATCAACGAAGAACTGAAGCCGCTTCGAAAGGATATCCGCATTTGTATCCGGATCGAACAGCAGTCCAAAGAGATGGAAGAAAAGATGCGTCTGGCAGAGCAGATCCAGAGACAGGAAGAAGAACAGACGGAGAAAAACAGAAAACCGAGAACAGAAAGCAGGTGAACAACATGAATTATGGAGGCGATGCGGCGGACCAGATCGTCCGGTATTCCCTAGACGGCGTGGACCACGGGCTCAGGCTTTCGGGTACGCTGGCAAAGCATCTGGCGGTATTTGTTGCCGCCGTATTAAAAGACCAGAAGAAAACGAGGGGCAAGACCAGAATGGTGCGGATGTTAAAGGAGAACAAGCCATTGAAGTTCTTTACCGTACCGTCCGAACGCCTGCGTGAATTCTGCAGTGAGGGCAGGAAACGAGGTCTGCTCTATGTCATTATCCGGGATAAAAAGAACCCGGAGATGAGTGAGGTCATGGTCTTTGCAGATGATGCAGCCAAGGTCAACCGGGTCATGGATAAGATGAACCTTGATTTCGTAAGAAGCGAAGTCGGGGAAGCTGTCCATGAGGTAACCGCCGGAATGGAAGCACCGGAAACCGAAGCAGTACAGGAAACTGTGCAGATGCCGGAGGGCGAGGTGCAGTTTGAAATCAGCGATCTGGACGAAGCATTCCAGGTCGGTGACATGGACTTTTCTGAAGAGGAAAAGAACCAGAATCATCCCGAAAAGGAGTTTTCCGAACCGGAAAATTTTATCCCGGTGCAGGAAGAGGGGGAAGAGAATCTGTCCGGCTCTTCCTTGCACAGCAGAAATATTTCTACCGGGCAGGAAAAAGGGACTGATGCAGGGCAGAGGGAACAGGAGCGTCCCAGTGTCCGCCGGGAGCTGGAGAACATCAAACGGGAGAAAGCAGAGGAATCCCAGAAGCGGAGCCGGGAAAAGAACCGTGGACCAAAGAAAACGCAGAAGAAAGCGAGAAATAAACGAAAGGTGAAAGCGAGGTAGAAGATGGACCTGACAAAATTTTTAGGGCAGGACACACAGGAACCGTCCGCCCAGCGGCTATCGAAAGAGGAATATGCCGCACAGAAAAAGCAGGAGAGGGAAGAAATCTGGGGCATGATCGATGGAAAGGCACAGGAGGTCTTCCAGAATGGGGACTCCTTAAAAGGATTCCTTGATTTTATGGGACAGTGCAAGCCGCAGAGGACAGACAACCTGTTCCTGCTTTATGCACAGAATCCGGAGATCCGGCAGGTCAAGACCTTTGAAAAATGGAAGGAAGAAGGCAAGGTAGTCAAGACCGGAAGCAAGGGATACAACTTCATTGTCGGACAGGAATATGAAAAGGACGGTGTCATCCAGCAGGGGTACTCCATCCAGAAAGCCTATGACATCAGCCAGATTCGCACCAAACAGCCGGAAGAGGCGGAGCCAAAACCGATGGACCAGTTGATGGAAGCACTGCTGACCGACAGCGAGGTACGGATTCAGATCGCAGACAATCTGCCGGATAAGGTACAGGCACAGTACATCCCGAACAAGCGGACGATCTATGTCCGAAATGGCATGAGCGAAAATGCAACGTTCCATTCCATCAGCCGGGAGTTGGCCTGTGCATCCCTTGACCATCACGATGGAAGCTACAGCCGGGCAGGGGTATCGGCACAGGCCTATTGTGCGGCGTATGTGACAGCACAGAAATACGGCGTGGATGTCTCCGGTTTTTCCTTTGACAAGGTATGCCAGATGCAGGCATTCGGACAGAAAGATCCGAAAGAACTCCGCTCCTTTATCCAGGATGTAAAGAGTGCAGCCTATTCCATTGGCAAGCAGGTAGACCGCAACCTTGGCAAAAGCGAGCAGGAATTTATGACCGATGAATTTGCCATCCCGGAGGAAAAAACGGAGAAACCTGCCAAGAGTAAAAAGTCTCCGGAACGCTGATAAAAAGGGGCTTTTCCGGCTCTTTTGCAGTAGCTTTCCGGGAGGAAGTGTGGTATGTTGTGGTTGAGAAAAAAGAGGAAAAAAGGAGGCTCGCCTATGACAAGAATGCGATATGTAAAGATGGACCGGATCATGAACCACATGCTGATCCATGCACTCCGGGAAGTGTTCCGGCAGGAAAAAGAACAGGGGCTTCCGGTGGATACCACACGGGATCTGGTTCTGAAGCTGGCAGAGCAGGAAGAGGGAAAGCTCTACCTGACAGAAGCCGAACACAGCAAATCCGTGGAAGCCTTAAACCAGCTCCGGGACACATACCTGAAAAACGGACGCTATTCCGATGGGATCGACAGCGTCCTGTTAAAGATCATGAAATCCAGATACCGCCCATACCGTGGAAGGGGAAGATGAAGAAAGGATGTGGTACAAATATACAGAAATATGACACAAGAAAGAATAGAAGCCATGCGGAGAAGATATCCGCCGGGAACCGAGGTCACGCTTAACAGCATGGAGGGGGAGAGCCACATGCCACCCGGCTTAAAAGGTAAGGTGGATATGGTAGACGATGCAGGGCAGATCCACGTAAACTGGGAGAATGGAAGCAGCCTTGCCCTCGTTCCGGGAGTGGACAGCTTCCACATTACGGACCTGCCAAGAGCAGAGAGGCCCAAACAGCAGCCATCCCGGTAACAAACAGCCGGAAGTCAGACTGGGTGATTTGGCTTGCCGGACTGCCTGTCATCTGGTGGGTAGCAATCCTGCTTGCGGATGCCATCCAGCCGGGCAGGAATCTTTTCGAGCTGATGGAGGTTCTCACAGAAAAGCTGAACCATCCCTTCCAGTTTCATTATACGGAATATACCATCAAGTCGATGCTGGTCTGCACGTTACTTTACGCAGCCGGGATCGGCATTTTTTATTCCAGTCAGAAGAACTACCGCAGAGGGGAAGAACATGGCTCTGCCAGATGGGGCGATGCCCGGCAGATCTGTAAGAAATATAGCCAGAAGCCGTACTCCCAGAACATCCTGCTGACACAGAACTTCCGCATTAGCCTTGACACCCACAAGCACCGCAGATGTCTCAACATTCTCGTAGTGGGAGGCTCCGGTGCAGGAAAATCCAGAGGCTTTGCCCTACCAAACATCATGCAGTGCTGCTGTTCGATGGTCATCACCGATCCGAAAGCCGAGCTGCTCCGAAAGACAGGCGGTCTGCTGGAAAAGAAAGGATATGAGGTGCGTGTCTTTGACCTCATCAATCCCGACACATCTTTTTGCTACAATCCATTCGAGTATGTCCACGATGACAAAGACGTGCTCCGTCTTATTTCCAATCTGATACAAAACACCACACCCAAAGGTTCCCAGTCCTCTGATCCCTTCTGGGAGAAGAGCGAAACCGCACTGCTTCAGGCACTGATGCTGTATCTGCTCCACGAAGCTCCGCCGGAAGAACAGAACTTCGCCATGATCATGGAGATGTTAGGCTCGGCACAGGTAAAAGAAGAGGACGAGGACTACGAGTCCCCTCTGGACATTTTGTTTGACCGTCTGGAGATGCGGGACCCGGACAGCATTGCCGTCAAGCAGTATCACATTTACAAGCAGGCGGCAGGAAAGACCGCCAAGTCCATCCTGATCAGTGTAGGTGTCCGGCTGGCAGCCTTCAATCTGCCGCAGATCGCCAAGCTGACCAATACTGATGAACTGGATCTTTCCAGCATGGGAGAAAGAAAAGTTGCCCTTTTCTGCTGTATCCCGGATGCAGACACCTCTTTGAATTATCTGGTAGGCATGATCTACAGCCAGCTTTTCCAGACGCTTTATTACATGGCAGACCGTGTGCATGGCGGTGCCCTCCCGGTTCCGGTCAACTGCATCATGGATGAGTTTCCAAACGTATCCCTGCCAAATGAGTTTGAGAAGATCCTGGCAACCTGCCGATCCCGTTCCATTTACTGCAGCATCATCATCCAGAACATGAGCCAGCTAAAGGCTCTGTTCAAGGACTCCTGGGAAAGTCTGGTGGGCAACTGCGATGAGTTTTTGTACCTGGGCGGCAATGAAAAAGAGACACACAAATATGTATCAGAATTACTGGGGAAAGAAACCATAGACACCAATACCTACGGGCAGACCAAAGGAAAATCCGGCAGCTACTCCACCAACTTCCAGCAGAGCGGAAGGGAGCTGTTACAGCCGGATGAAGTCCGTATGCTGGACAACCAGAATGCCCTTCTGTTTATCCGTGGGGAGCGGCCCATACTGGATGCCAAGTATGACCTGATGAAGCATCCCAACATCCGGTATACCGAGGACGGCGGTGCCGGACCGTTCAACTATGCGAAAGCACCGCTGGCGCATGACGATTTTATGTTTGATGAAACAAGATATGACGATTACGAACTGCTTCTGGATGAGGACATCATCGGGGAGCTTTTTTGATGGGAGGAATGCCAATGAATTTACTGAAAAATAAGAAACACACAGAAATCAGGAAAGAGACCGCACCGCTGAAGATGAAGAGAGGGCAGAAGAAACTGTTTGCTCTGTATGCAGTCATGGTACTGTCGATCTGCATTGGGGCGACCTGCGTTTATGCCGCAGGCGATCCGCTGACCGTAGTCAATAACCTGTCCACGTTTATCTTTTCCCTGATCCGTGCCATTGGCCTGATCCTGCTGGGATTTGGTATCGTGCAGGTCGGCCTGTCCTTAAAGAGCCACGATCCGAGCCAGAGGGCAAACGGATTTCTGACACTGGCAGGCGGTATCATCATTACTTTTGCAAAAGAGATCCTGGACCTGATCATGGGATAGGAGAAGAGACCAGAAGGGGAGCCATGCGAAATGCCGGCTCCCTGCTCACTTTTGAGGATGGGAGGTGAAACTGTTTGAGTGATAACTGGATCGTACAGAATCTAAATTCTGCCTTGCAGACCTGGAGCGACAAGCTGGCTGAGATCTGGACACTGCTGACGCAAAGCCCGGAGAATTTCAAGGGCGGGGCGATCTGGAGCGTGATGACGAACATCAACGGTGGACTGAAAGCCATCGGGTACGGCCTGCTGGTTCTGTTCTTTGCGGCGGGGCTTGTGAAAACCTGTGGGAGCTTCACGGATATGAAAAAGCCGGAACATGTAGTGAAAGCCTTTATCCGTTTTGCACTGGCACAGGGAGCCGTCATGTCCGGCATGGAGCTTTTGACCGCGATCTTTTCCATTGTGCAGGGCATCGTAACAAATATCATGTCCCACTCCGGGATGGCGGGTGGAACTGTAACGGAGCTGCCCTCGGAGATCGTGGACAAGATCGAAGCGGTGGGGATGCTGGAATCTATCCCTTTGTGGATCGTAACTTTATTAGGAAGCCTGCTGATTACGGTATTGTCATTTGTCATGATTCTGACTGTATACGGGAGAATGTTTAAGCTGTATATGTACACAGCCATCGCACCGATTCCATTGGCAACCTTTGCCGGGGAGCCAACCCAGTCTGTAGGAAAGAACTTTATCCGTTCCTACGCCGGGGTATGTCTGGAAGGAGCCATCATCGCACTGGCCTGCATCATCTTTTCGGTGTTTGCATCAAGTCCGCCGGCCATCGGGGACACCAGCCTGTCCGCCGTGACCATTGTCTGGAATTACGTCGGGGAACTGGTATTTAACCTGCTGGTACTGGTCGGGGCAGTCAAGGCATCCGACCGTATCGTAAAAGAAATCATGGGATTATAGGAGACGAAAAAAATGGAAGAACCAAAGACACTGAGCTACGACTGGCAGTATGGCCGGGAGGAATTATTTCTCAGGGTAGACAGTTACATGAGCGATGACAATCTCTATATCGGCTTTACCATATGGAAGATGGATACCCGGAAAGCTTTGCAGACCTTACGGTAAACCTGCCTTTTGCTCCGCTGGGCGGTATCAATGAAGCCTATATCGACCACAATTTCAGCAAAGAAAAGCTTCGTTTTATAAAGCAGCATAAGCTGGGAACGATACAGCCGGATACCGCATCCTCCGGTTACTGCATCTTCCAGAGGGTTGCATTCGAC
>ERZ1027273.729-NODE-729-length-9720-cov-3.713502_pt1 | contig 9720 bp, 9 predicted proteins | sample MGYA00519256_ERZ1027273 | MGnify/ENA primary metagenome ERZ1027273 (study PRJEB26926, sample SAMN06164431) | human gut metagenome | biome: ENVO:00009003; feature: ENVO:2100002; material: ENVO:00002003 | host: Homo sapiens | place: USA | collected 2012 ...
GGCAGCGACGTCTACTATTTTTGCGATTTATATCCCACTCTGACTTATGAAAACTTTTCCAATACGTTCAGCGCATCTATTTTTTATGATGTGCGTTGGGTAGACCAAGACCAATTTAGAGAATATATCGTTTACGACTACTTTTATGGACTAAGTAACCAAGTCGTTATTTTCGATATAAAAACATTTATACCTTACACCGACGTTTTGTACGAATTGTTTTTACGCTTGAAAGAAAACAATTGCGTGACGGGATTTGTTACGAGTTATTCCGAAAGCGATTTCCCCGACACCTATTTTCTCGATTGTGTGGATATCTTTGTGGAAAATGCTCCCAGCGACAAGATGGACGTCTACTTTTCAGCGGCTTTCGAGGATTTGGAAACAAACGGGGAGCTGTCAAATACGGTTTACCTGTTGGATAGAAGCGTTCTCAACGTGTATTTTATCGAAAACCGTGACTTTGGAGCATTGTGCACTACATCCCGTTATTTGAATAAATTTATTTTCGATTTGTTGTATTTTGTGTCAAGTACCGAATATGAAATTTACGATTATCAGAATGCACTTGACGAATGGAATATAACAATACTTGTCTATGTCGGAAACAATCAATTTGTTGACTTGACGACGTGGGAGAGATATACATTTTCCAGTTCGCAGGAAATTTTGGAAGAATACGAAAAAGAGCATATCTGTTCGTTTGGTTTCGACATGTTCGATGAGGAGTTTTATTGGTTTTTGTATAACAACGGTGTGGACTTAAACTATTTGTTCGAGGTCACTCCCTTAAGCTATGACTGCAACGGACTTGATTTGAGATTAAATAATTTTGACTATACCGACGAAGCGGAGCTTTACCTTGTCGAAGCGCTGAAAGATTGGCTTTCGGTAATTTAAACGCTCTGCTTTGGCGGCAGCTCACGGAACAGGAGGAATACAATACCGACCCCGACAGGAAATCGTTTTCCGACGCGAGCATATATTTTTATTCGGAACAAAAGCCCGTTTCGGAGGGGAATTTTTGGCGTTACTCTGACGGAGTCGCCGTTGTCCGGTGATTTTTGTCGCGATTTAGACAAATTTACCGCTTTGCATAAACGCAAGGCGGTTTTGTTTTTTACCGGGAGCACAATCGGGCTTTTAAAAGAATATTATTTAATAAGCCAATTACGGAGGTCATGATGGATAATATTTTCGGAACGGACGGTATCAGGGGAGTGTTCGGCGCGGAATTGAACTGCGGGAGCGCTTATCTTTTGGGGGCGGCGCTGTGCGGAGCGGACGGAGACTCTCCCGTCGTAGTCGTGGGCAGGGATACGCGTCCGTCCGGGGAGGAGCTTATGCGGGCGCTTGCAAAAGGCGTGCACGACAACGGCGGTTACGTTATCAACATAGGAATCCTGCCCACCAACGCCGTTGCTTACTTTACGCGGAAAATGGGGTGCGACTTCGGCGTTATGATTTCCGCAAGTCACAATCCGCCCGAATACAACGGCTTGAAGGTGTTTGACCGCTACGGCGTGAAGCTGTGCGAAAAAAAGCAGAGGGAGATTTCCGCTTTTATGGAGGACAGAGAGGTGTCGGACGCCGAGGGCGCGGAAGTGTGCGCCTTTGACAGCGCGGGAAAGCTGTATTGCGACTACATAGAAAACCTGATTATGCCCGACCTCAAAGGGCTTAAAATTTCTCTAGACTGTTGCTACGGGAGCTGCTACGACGTGGCGTCCTCCGTCTTTGCAAAGACGGGCGCTGCGCTGCACGTTTACTGCGGCTTCAACCGCGGAGAGCTGATAAACAAAGACTGCGGAGCCACCCACACCGAGTTTCTCGAAAAAATGATGAGGAGCAACGGCTGCGAGCTGGGCTTTGCCTTTGACGGCGACTGCGACAGAGTTGCCGTTTTGGAGCGCGGGCGGACGCTTGACAACGACAGACTTCTTTTTGCGCTGGCAAAATATATGTCCGAAAATGGAATGCTCAGAAAGGATATGGTAGTGGGCACTGTGCTCACCAACCGCGGCGTGGAAATGGCGCTCAACGGGCTGAATCTCAGGCTTTTGCGAAGCGACGTGGGTGACGCCAACGTATTTCATCTCATGAGCAAAAAGGGCGTTAATCTCGGCGGGGAGCGCAGCGGGCATTTTCTGCTTAGCGACTTTGCGACGGGCAGCGACGCGCTTTTGAACGCGCTGTTTTTCGCAAAAATATACAGGGAAAAGGGAAGCTTGTTCGACTATACCGCGGGTTACAAAAACGTGCCCTGCCGCGAAAAGAGCATAAACGTAACTCCGCAGCAGCTTAAAAGCATGAAAAACAGCAGTTATTTTGAAAAGGTGGCGGGCGAGGTGCGGGCGCTTTTCGGCGGAGTCAAGCTGGTGCTCAGGGCAAGCGGCACCGAGCCTAAGGTCAGGATTTACATCGAAGGAGAGGACGCGGGAGAGATTGAGGAGGCGATGAGGCACACAGCGTGGCAAATTTCCGATTTCGTCTGAAAGCGTTTGCGTTTTGAAATGGTTTGTAATATAATAAATCTCAATATGGACAAGAAGCGACGCAACAAAATCAGCTTCGTCACCACGCTGTTCGGATTGATTGCAAACGCCTTGCTTTGCGCGGGTAAATTTGCGGTGGGGCTTTTGTGCGGCAACATTGCCGTCACTGCCGACGCGGTAAACAATCTTTCCGACGCGGGCAACAATGTTGTCACGCTGATAGCAATCAAGGTGGCGGGCAAGCCTGCGGACAAGGAGCACCCCTTCGGACACGAAAGGGTAGAATATGTTTCCGCGCTGGTCGTCGCTTTTATTATACTTTTTTTGGGCGTGGAGCTGGCGGTGTCTTCCGTTGAAAAGATAATACTCAATTTCAAAGAGCCATATCTGCCCGAATTTGACGCGTGGCTGGTTTACGTTTTGTCGTTTTCCGTTGTCGTCAAGGTCGTCATGTTTTTCGTTTACAGGACAAACGGCAAAAAAGCGCAGTCTCCCGTGCTGGAAGCAATGGCGTTGGACAGCATTATGGACGTTGCCGCCACCGCCGCCGTGCTTGCGGCGATTCTTATCGGCAGATTGGCGAGCGTCAATCTTGACGGGTACATGGGACTTGCCGTATCCGTTCTGATATTTGTCGGCGGGATAAAGATAGCAAAGGATACCGTGAGCGGTTTAATCGGGGTTGCACCCGACAAAAAGCTCATTGCCGAGCTGGAAGCCGAAATCGCGGCTTACGACGGCGTACTCGGCGTCCACGACCTTTTGGTGCACAGCTACGGACCTTACAATACATTCGTCACGGTGCACGCCGAGGTGGACGCAAAAGCCGATATGCTTGCCGCGCACGAGCGGATAGACCGAATAGAAAGAGATTTTCTCGAAACACGAAACATACATCTGTTGGTTCATCTTGACCCCACCGAAAAGGACAATCCCGAAATCGAGGCGGTTTTGCCGTCGATAAAGGAAGTTTTGTCGTCCGTTGCCGACGGTCTTAATTTCCATGACGTGCGACTTGTCAGGCAGGGCGGCGCGGAAAAAATATTTTTCGATATGGTTGCGCCTTTCGAGCTGGAAAAGTCGGATGAAGAGCTTAAAAATCTTGCCGAAAGCCGCCTTTTTGAAAAAACAGGCATGAGCTTTTCGGTTACGGTTGACAGAGAGTGATTGCAAAAGGAGAAACGATTTGAGCAAAGCAGACGAAATTTTTATCCGAAACGTAAAAGAAATTTTAAACGAAGGCTATTCCGACCGAAACCTCGACGTGCGCCCGCGCTGGAAGGACGGGACTCCCGCGCACACAATAAAAAAGTTTTGTATCGTCAACCGTTACGACCTGAGAGACGAGTTTCCGATAATCACTTTGAGGCGCACCTTTTTCAAGACCTGCATAGACGAAATGCTTTGGATTTGGCAGAAAAAATCCAACAACATACGCGACCTGAACAGCGGCGTATGGGACAGCTGGGCGGACGAAACGGGCAGCATAGGCAAGGCTTACGGCTATCAGCTTGCGTTGAAGCACAGCTATCCCGAGGGAGAGTTCGACCAAGTGGACAAGCTTCTGTATGATTTGAAGCACAGCCCGCAATCGAGACGTATGATTGCCAATATGTACAATCACGCGGACCTTAGCCAAATGAGGCTTTATCCCTGCGCCTATTCCTTTACGCTAAACACGAGCGGAAACGTACTCAACGGCATACTCAATCAGCGCTCGCAGGATATGCTGGTCGCAAACAACTGGAACGTGGTGCAGTACGCCGTGCTGCTCAATATGTTCGCGCAGGCGTCGGGGCTTGTCGCCGGCGAGCTTGTGCACGTGATTGCCGACGCGCATATTTACGACAGGCACATTCCGTTGATTGAAAAAATGCTCGAACAGCCTGTTTACGACGCGCCTGAATTTGTCATGGACAAGAGCGTAAAGGATTTTTACGCATTCAATACGACGCATTTCAAACTTGAAAATTACAGATACAACGATTTTGAAGTCAAACCGGAGGTGGCTGTCTGATGAACGCAATCGTAGTCGTAGACAAAAAATGGGGCATAGGCAAAAACAACGATTTGCTGTTCAAGCTGCCTGAGGACATGAAATATTTCAGACAGAAGACTTTGAACAAAATCGTCGTCATGGGCAGCAACACGCTGAAATCCTTCCCCGACGGGAAACCGCTTAAAAACCGCACAAACGCGGTGCTTTTTCCCGGAGGCGAAAAACGGGACGACTGTATTGTGGCGGACAGTCTCGAAGAGCTAAGACAAGTGTTGACAAGCTTCCCCGAAGATGATATATTTATCATAGGGGGAGCGATGATGTACAAAACCATGCTCCCTTTTTGCAAGCGCGTTTACGTGACCAAGGTGGACGCGGACGGACAGGCATCGGTGTTTTTTCCCGACCTTGACAGGCTCGGTTGGACGCTTTCGGAGAGAGTTGCGAAAAAACGCGACGGAGAGTACGAGTTGGAGTTTGTGGTTTATTCCAATCCGTCGCCGCAAAAATTTTGACAAAACGGATATTTCGCCGCAGCGCGGCTGAGATAAATCTTGAAAGGAGGTTAAGTAAATGAGAAAAAGCCTTGAAAAAGTGTTCGATATCATCGGCGAAATACTTGCCGTGCTTGCTTTGATACTTTACGTATTTCTTGCAATCAACGCGCAGTTCATGTTTTTGCCCGACGGTGTTTTGAACGTGCTTATGGTAATTCAGCAGTATTCGTTCATAATCGTGACAATAGTCGTAGGTTTTGAAGCTATGATAAAGCGCAATCTGTTGTTCAGAATTATATTCTACGTCATCGTTGCGGCAGTGGTTATACTTCAGTTCTTCCCCGGCACATGGGATAACCTCATGGGTTATGTGGGCGCGATGGCGCTGTAAAAAGCATATTGAAAACGTCCGCTTTAAAGCGGACGTTTTGTTTTGTTGATTTTCAAATGCAAGAAAATCAAATGAAATTATTTTTTTACCTTTGTGCCGCAATTTCCGCAGAAAACTCCGTAGGTTTCCGTGCGGCAGTTCGGGCAAATCAGAATTTCCGTCATTTCGTTTGAGCAGCGCGGGCACGTCGAATAAATGGATTCCGTTCTGAAACCGCAGTGTCTGCAATACAGAAGGCGTTTTTTAGGCGCGGGAGGTTGGCTCGGAGAGAGGGCGGGGGCTGCGGCGGATAAGCTTTCTTCCCGCCCGTCCGACGCCTTTTCGCCGCCGTCCGCTTCCGTCGCGGCGTTGTCGCTCTGCGCAGTCTGCGCTTGCGCCTCCTCGGACTGCTCCGTGTTTGTTTCCGTTTCCGCAGCGTTGCCCGTCTCTGTGACAGGCGTTGTTGAACTTTCCTTTGCGGGATTTTTTTTGAGTACAAAGTTTAAAAACAGTGCAAGCAGCAGCGCCGCAGTGAACACGGGCGAAGCGTAATATAACGATTTCAGCGTAAGCGCCGCTGCATTCTGCGCCGCCGCCGAATTTAAAACGTCGCTCATGGGAAGCACGGCGAGATAACCCGTTTGAAGCAGCAGTATACATATAGAAGCAGTGAGCCACAGCGCGCGGCTGAGCCTGTTTTTAGAGGTGAGCATAACAATCGCAGCCGCGGCGGTGAGAACGCCCAGCGCCGTTTCGGTTATTTCCGAAAGCTTGTTTGCGTTCAGTTGGCTTGAAAAGACTGCGGCAACGACGCGCATTGCCGCCGCGAGCGCCAGCAGCGAGAGTCCGACGACCGCCCGTTTGTTTTTGGAAATGAAGCAGGTCATGACGGCGAGAACCGCGGCAACGCCCCAGAGCGCCGCTACTATTAAATCCGGAATATCCGAAACTCCCAATGATTGCGTCAACAACAGCATAAATGCGCCTCCGCTTAAATAATACAACTTTTTTCCTCTTTATGCAATGAAAAGAGAGAAAAAAAGTTCAATCGGACGTCGTGCTTACTGAAAGCTCCGCGTGTTCTTTGTCGCCGCTGCCGTCGTCGGACATTTCCTCGCGTTTTTTGAAAACTTTTCGATAGCACCTCAACGCTATGGGAGCAAAGATGACGAGGGAAAGCGTTTCCGCTATCGGATAGGCATAGAAAAGCCCGCTCATTTGGAAGAAATAGTCCAGAAGATATGCCATGGGAATCAGGAAAATCAGCTGTCTCGACACACTGAGGAACATGGAGAACAATCCGATGTTGAGCGATTGGAATGTCGTGACGAGCAGTATACCCAGCGAAGCCGGCAAAAAGCACCAGCTTATGCACCTGAAAGCGTAAATAGTGTCCTCCCTGAGCGACGGGGTGGTTTCAAAAATGTCCACAATGAGACCGGGACAAATTTGGAATAGCAAAAGTCCTACCGTCATAATGGCTGCCGAAGTTATCAGAGACCTTTTCCAACAGTCGTTGTATCTCGCTCGGTCGTTTGCGCCGAGATTGTAGCTGAGAATGGGCAGTGTGCCCTGCATCAGACCGAATACCGGCATAAAGACAAAGCTTTGAGTGGAGAAATAAATGGTCAGAACCCTTATTCCGTTGGGATACGCTTTGAGTATGCTGTTGAGTATAATGGTGGTGAACGAGCCGAGCGCGTTTAGTATGAACGTGGGCAAACCTATGCGGAATATGTTCCACACTGTGTTCCATTTTAATTTCATTTTGGCGAGGTTTATGCTCACGTCCTGCTTTTTTACGATAAACACGAGAATAATGTACGCGCAGGCGACAAATTGTCCGATGATTGTGGCAATCGCCGCGCCCGCAACGCCCATGTTGAGACATTTCATGCCCCAGAATTCGTCGAAAATGAAAATAGGGTCGAGTATGATATTGACTATTGCGCCGAGCGCCTGACTTATCATAGGCGCTTTCATGTTTCCCGTAGCTTGAAGCAGCTTTTGCGCGACAATGCTGACTACGGAAAAAACGGACAGTCCGAGCATATAAATAAGGTACTCGTTGCCCATATCTATCATTTCCGCGTCTTCCGTAAACAGCTTCATAAAGGGGACGGACACGGTAAAGGCGAGCGCCACAAACAGCAGCGAGCCGATAATGGAAAGAAAAACGGCGGTGCGCGCGACATTGTCCGCGCCTTCGCGGTCGCCCTCGCCGAGCTTTCTCGATATGAATACGTTTGCGCCCACGCCTATTCCCAGCGCGAGCGAAATCTTTATCATCACCATAGGGAAAGAAATGCCCACCGCCTCGAACGCGACCTGACTGTACTGCGACAAAAACATACTGTCCACGATTGTGTAAAGCGCGTCGATAAACATGGATATGATGGCGGGAAGCGACATATTAAGCAGCAGCCTTCCCATGGGCATACTGCGCATTTTTGCCGATTGTAAAGTATCGTTTTTCTCTTGCATGATTTCACCTGACAAAAGGATTAAAGTTTAACCAAACTATTTTAACAGATTCGCGGCAAAAAGCAAGCGTAAAAGGTGCGCAAAAAAGGAAAAATTTGCGCAATCCTCCGACTGCCCGCAAAAGAAAAACGGCGCGTCGCGCCGTTTTTCTTTTATATTGATTTAAAGGAAAATAGCGAGGAAAATACCTGCCGCGACGGCAGAGCCTATGACGCCCGCCACGTTGGGGCCCATTGCGTGCATGAGCAGATGATTGTCGGGGTCGTATTTTCTTCCCACCGTATGGGACACTCTCGCCGCCATAGGCACGGCGGATACGCCCGCCGAACCGATAAGAGGATTGATTTTGCCTTTGGTAAGCCAGCACATGAGCTTTCCGAACAGAACGCCGCCGACGGTGGAGAAGCAGAAAGCGAACAGTCCCAGACCGATGATGAGCAGCGTGTTGAGAGACAAAAAGTTTTCCGCAGTTGCGGTCGCTCCTACCGAGATGCCGAGCAAAAGGGTGACTATGTTCATGAGAGCGTTCTGCGCCGTGTCGGAAAGTCTTTCGGTGACGCCGCACTCCTTAAACAGGTTGCCGAGCATGAGGCAGCCGAGCAGTGGAGCGACGGAGGGGAGCAAAAGCGCGGTGATGATTGTCACCATAATGGGGAAAATGATTTTTGCTGCCTTGGAAACGTTTTTGGGCGGCTCCATGCGAATCAGCTTTTCCTTTTTGGTGGTGAGCATCTTCATCAGCGGAGGCTGAATCAAAGGAATCAGCGCCATGTAGGAATAAGCCGCGACCGCAATCGGTCCGAGCAGGTGGGGCGCCAGCTGATTGGTTACGTAAATAGCCATAGGTCCGTCGGCGCCGCCGATAATGGCAATAGCCGCAGACTCCTCGCCGGTAAAGAAGCACACCGCAATCAGGAACGCGCAGTAAATTCCGAGCTGCGCCGCCGCTCCGAGCAGCATTGATTTGGGATTGGCGAGCAGGGGACCGAAGTCGGTCATCGCGCCCACTCCGAGAAAAATCAGACAGGGATAAACGCTTGTCTTGACGCCTATGTAAAGTATATCCAGCAGACCGCCGTTTTGCAGCACGTCCATATAGTCGGGCTTGGAGTTGTCAAACCACATTTCGGGGTGGTAAATGCCCGTGCCGGGCAGGTTTGTCAGCAGCATGCCGAAGGCTATGCCTACAAGAAGCAGCGGCTCGAATTTTTTGACAATACCAAGATAAAGCAAAACGCAGGCGATTAAAATCATGACTGCCTGTTTCCAGTCCATTGTGGCAAAGCCGGAGCTGCCGAACAGGTTGCTTAAAAAATCTCCTATGTTCATGTCGCTCCTTTCAGGCAAGCTCGTAAATGGGAGTGCCTTGCTCTACCTTTGAACCCTTCTGCACGTAAAACGCCGTGACGGTTCCGTCCTTGCTTGCCGAAATTTCGTTTTCCATTTTCATGGCTTCGATAGTGAGCACGACGTCGCCGCGCTTTACCTTGGCGCCGACGCTTACTTTGAGTTCCATAACGACGCCGGGCAGAGGGGACTCCACCGCGTTTGCGCCCTTTGTCACCGTAGCGGTAACGGCGTCCGCAGGCGCGGGGGCTGCGGGCTGAGCCGGCAGAACGGGAGCGGGAGCCGATATGGCGTCATATTCTTTAAGAAGAGAGGCGACGCCTTTTTCCACCTCTACCTCGTAGATTTTTCCGTTTAATTTGACGTTATATTTCATTTCAGTCCTTGTTCTCCTTTTTTTCTTTTATGGAAACGAATTTCAGCTCGTTGAGCGGAGTTTCCAGCTCGTCCGCGACAATAGCCATAATCATGGCTGCTTCCTTGTCGCTGTCTCTTATACACATCTGACGCTGCCGACGAATAGCCTTG